>MDSZ01097621.1_pt1 | contig 11315 bp, 13 predicted proteins | sample 811201 | NCBI WGS metagenome assembly MDSZ01 (sample SAMN05326647, study PRJNA326480) | marine metagenome | isolation source: seawater | place: Indian Ocean: North | collected 2010 | reverse complement strand
TGTTTGTTGTGAATAGCATAATTAGAATTTATTATTATTGGTGGTTTTCCTACCAAAAAAATGGTTGCATCAACATCAATCAATTTAAGCGTAAATTGATTGTCCGTACTACTCTCGGCTTTTTTTGATTTTATTAAATATCTGTTTCCAATAGCATCTTGGGATTTGTATTCTAAATTATCAATAATGCTTTCCGCTGTTTTCAATTCATTTTGATTTTCGCTATCCTCTGAATTTTGTATTATTTTTTCATTTATTTTTGCATCATTTTTTAAAATATCAACTGAAAAAAATTTTAGGTAAACATAAGAAGATATTATTAATGCAAAAATAATTAATGTTATTTGGATCGTTGTTTTCGATTTCATTTACTGAATGTTTGCATTTAAAATGTGATGTATATGTAAAATTCCAATTGTCTTTTTTTTATTAAAGTTTTTATGAACACACAAACTAGTTATTTTTTTTTCAGACATGATCGATAATGCTTTAACAGCCAATGTTTCTTTATCAACACTTACTGGATTTTTTGTCATAATATCTCTCACTTTTAAATCTTTTAGATTAGTCTCTTTTTGAATTGATCTCCTAATTTGGCCGTCAGTAATAATTCCTGTAGTTTGTTTATTCTTACTAATTGCAATTAATAAGCCAAGTTTTTTTTTGTAATTATACCTAATGCTTTTTTCATACCACTATTTTCATTTATAAATGGTATATCGCTTTTTTCGATCATTAGATCTTCCACAGTTCTAAGTTGATTCCCTAAGCTTCCATGTGGATGTAATTGTTTGAAATTTTTTCTACTAAAATTTTTTAAATTAAGTGCAGCAACTGCCAAACAATCTCCTATAGCCATCTGCTCAGTAGTACTACTAGTTGGAACTAAACTTAAAGCTGCCTCTTTTACTTGTGGTATTAAAAGTTTTATATCCGAAGCTCTGTACAGTGCAGAAAATTTTCTAGATGTAATTCCAATCAATAATATTTTATATCTATTCGCATACTGAATGACAGGCTTTAATTCTTCAGTATCTCCTGAATTGCTAATAATAATTAAAACATCTTTTCTAGATATACTTCCAAGATCTCCGTGCGAACACTCATTTGCATTAATAGAAAAAGATGCACATCCAACTGATGACATAGTGCTACTTATTTTAGAGGCTACCAAATAACTTTTTCCTACACCGCAAATTATAACTTTTGATTTACAATTTACTATTGCCTGAACAGCTTTGTCAAAAGATTTATTTAATGACTTTTTTAATTTTTTTAAAGCTAAAATTTCAAGATTTAAAACATTCGTGGCGATTTTATTTAAATTTTTAAATTTCATTTAATGATCAAATGTAGAAATTTTATACCCTGACATTTCCATATCAACTAAAATTGGTATTGCACCCATACACCTTTCGAACAATTTTATTCTATTTTCTCTTGTAAGCATTTCAATTAGTTTATTTTTAATTTGAAAAAGAAATTGTGTATCTTGGGCTGCATAATTTATTTGTTTATCTGTTAAATTTGGATTCCCCCAATCACTTTGTTGTTCTTTTTTCGAAATATCTTTTCCACAAATTTCCTTTACTAAATCTTTGTAACCGTGATACTGACTTGCTGTTCTTGCAATTTTAGATGCAAGTTTAGTGCAAAAAATTTTTTTCGGCTCTACATTTAAATGATATTTGAGCCATAATAAATCTTGCCTTGCATAATGCATAATAAATTCTGTTTTAGAATTAGATAAGAATTTTTTTAGATTTGGAGCATCGTAGTTTTCCCTATTTAACTTTATCAAATAATAGTCCTGTGATTTTAGTCCAATTTGAACCAAAGTAAGAGGATCTCTTCCAAGCACCAAGCCTAATGCTTCATTATCTAATGCGACCTCTTTTTCGTCTGATAAATTCAAATCAGGGGGCAAATCATTGTTAAAAATTTTGATATTCATTTTTAATTTATATATATAAGACAAATTAAAATTGTCTATTTTAAGATAAATGATTAAAGAAAAAATACTGATATTTGGTTCAACAGGGCAGGTCGGAAGGCATTTAATTAGAAAATTCACCAAGAATAACTATAAAGTAATTTGCCAAACAAGAAATTCCCATAAAGCAATTTTCTTAAAAACAAGCGGGTCTATTGGGTATATAGATATAAAAGAAGCAAACCTTTTCGATGACGAAAAAATTGAATTATTGATAAAAGACTCTGATATATGCATAAATTTAGTAGGAATTCTATATGAGACTGGAAAGAGTAATACCTTTAAGAATATTCATAAAATATTTCCACAAAAAATTACTATGTTATGCAAAAAGTACAATAAAAAATTTATACATTTATCAGCATTGGGTGTTGAAAATGCGATTGACTCAAAATATGCCCAATCTAAATTAGGTGCAGAAAAGTTTATAAAAGAAAATCTTCCCAATTCAATAATAATAAAACCCTCTATTGTTTTTTCTGTTGATGATTCTTTCACGACAAAATTTATGGGTCTTTTAAGTTTTTTACCTTTTTTTCCATTATATTATAGTGGGGAAACTAAATTTTCTCCAATCCACGCATCTGACTTAGCTGATCTAGTTTATTTCATTATATCAAAAAAAATTAGTTCAAAATTTATTGAGGCAGTGGGGCCTGAAATTTTAACATTTAGGGAAATGATGCAAATAATATTAAAAAGTATTAACAAAAAGAGGATTTTAATACCAATCCCATTTTTACTCGCAAAGTTATCTGCATATGTATTCCAATTATCCCCAAAGCCATTGTTAACACTTGACCAACTAAAATTACTTAAATATGATAATATTAAATCTGATAATGGAGTAACAAACTTCGATATTGGTTGTCCTAGTAAAATTAAATTTAAAGATGGGGTTGATAAGTATTCTTACAATTGGAGAGAAGGGGGACAATTCTCAAAGAAGAATATAAATACTAAATAATATGATCGCAAACATTATATACTTTGTAGTAGCTGCAATTTTAATATTTGTTTTAATTCTAGCTGTAAAAGCAATTACAAGAGGTGTAGAGGCTAAAAGTGAGCTTCGTGCAGAAAAAGAGAGTGAGGAAATGCCTATAATTAAAAATAATATTTCAGATGAATTAGCGAAAATTGACCAACTTTATAAAGATGGAATAATTTCAGAAGAAGAATTTAAAAAGGCTAAAGATAAAGTTTTAAAATAGTAATTTAAGCCGATTTAACTTTTTTTGCTATAAATTGGGGGATATCATCTTTATCTAAAGAATCTTCTTTTTTACCTTTCGGTTGATAAATCATCATTAAGTGTAAAGGACAATAAGAAAATTTTTCAACATTTTTTCTACCACAAAAAGAAGATCCTGCTTCATCCGGATGACCTTCCATATATTTGCAAGTATTTTCAGTAAGTTCCTCAAGAGATAAATTTTTAGCTGGCTCAAAATCATTATTCAGTAACAAAGATTGAAATCTGGATTTTTTAAACCTTTTATTTTTTCTCGATTTATTAAAATTAAAATTCTCATTATTTGTAGTGGACTGCCTAGTTTTAATTTTAGCGCTCAAATTTAATCTGTGAGCTTTTCCAATAACAGCGTTTCTACTTACACCGCCTAAAATTTCAGCAATTTGACTGGCAGTATTCCCTTTTCCCCACAATTCTTTTAATTTTTCAACTTTTTCTTCAGTCCAGCTCATAACACTCTATATAGTATTAATTGAATTAGTCTCACAAGATATAGTTATTAATAAAATTGATTATTAACAAGTATTTTTTTTGATTTATTAACAATCTTTATAATTTATAAAAAAAAATGATTAAAATAGAAAATAAATATCAAATAGGTATCAAAAGGTTCAATGTTAATTGGATAGGTGTCTACTCCTTATATTGTAAAGAAACATTAAGATTTCTAAGTGTGTTCGGGCAAACAATAATTGGCCCGATTATAACTGCAATTTTGTTTTTGGTAGTAATTTCTCTAGCCATAGGAGAAGAGAGACCAAATGTATTAGGAGTTGAATTTATAAACTTTTTAGCACCAGGTTTAATTGCGATGCAATTTATTTCTCAATCTTTTGCACATTCCTCTTCCTCTATCCTTATGGGTAAAGTCATGGGTAATATAGTTGATCTAGTTGGCGCACCTTTATCAGCAGGGGAAGTAACTCTATCTATTATATTTGCTTCAATAACACGAGCAATAATTATATGCTTCTTATCAATTTCCATATTTTATTTTTTTATAAATTTAGAAATTATAAATTATTCTATATTAATTTTATATTTGGTTTTATCATCTTTCATTTTAGGAGCAGCAGGTTTTATAGCAGGATTATGGGCAGATAAATTTGATCACATGGCTACAGTAACAAATTTTGTAATTGTTCCATTATCGTTTTTATCTGGAACATTTTATTCTATAGAAAAATTACCAGACGTATTAAAAAGTTTAAGTTTACTCAACCCCTTTTTTTATATGATTGATGGATTTAGATATGCATTTATAGGGAAGTCCGATGGTGCATTAAAATTTGGTATCGCATATTTGATATCCTTATCTATTATATTTTGGTTAATTTCTTATTTCTTATACAAAAAAGGTTATAAAATAAAATCATGAGCAGCTTGGTAAACAATTATAACAGAAGAAATATTTCTTTTATAAGAGGAAAAGGCGCATATTTATATTCCACTAATGGTAAAAAATATTTAGATTTTGTTCAAGGTATTGCTGTTAATTCATTAGGTCATTCGAATACTAAACTGATTAAGGCAATGAATAAACAATCAAAGAAACTATGGCACATCTCAAATGCGTTTCGGATACCTGAGGGGGAGCTTCTCGCTAAAAAACTTAAAACTAAAACTTTTGCAGATTATGTAATGTTTCAAAATAGCGGTGCAGAGGCAACAGAGGCATCAATAAAAATCGCAAGAAGATATTTTTATTCATTAGGGAAAAAAAATAAAAATAGAATCTTATGTATTAAAAATTCTTTTCATGGACGGACAATAGCAGCAATTAATGCCAGCGGTTCAAAAAAAATGATGGAAGGTTTCGGTCCAAAGCTACAAGGTTTTGACCATTTTGTTTTTGGGAATCACAAAAGTTTAGAAAAATCGATCAAATCAAATACTGCTGCTATAATGGTTGAAACTATATTAGGCGAGGGTGGAATTAAAGTAATACCAGACTGGTGTTTAAAAGGCTTGAGGAAACTATGTAATAAAAAAAAAAATATTATTAATATTGGATGAAGTACAGTGTGGTATTGGCAGAACAGGAAATTTTCTTGCTTTTGAAAATTCTGGGGTGAAACCAGATATAGTCCCAATAGCAAAAGGTATTGGTGGTGGATTTCCAATAGGGGCTGTTTTGATGTCCAAAAAAGTCGCAAAACCAATGATACCTGGTACGCATGGCTCCACTTTTGGTGGGAACCCCTTAGCAATGACGATAGGAAGTAAAGTAGTAGATGAAATAACTAAAAAAGGTTTCTTGAGTAAAGTAAGAAAATTATCTACTTATTTTATGAAAAATTTAAACAAACTAAAAAATAAATATCCAAATATCATAAGTGAAATAAGGGGAAAAGGTTTTTTAATAGGCATTAAGCTAAAAGTAAATCAACAACATTTTATTGAAAATTTGTTCAGACAACAATTATTAACCATAAAAGCTAGTGAAAATGTTGTGAGAATCTTACCACCATTAAACGTAAAAAAATCTGAAATTAATAAAGCCTTAAAGATAATAGATAATGTATGTTTGAAATATAATTTAAAATGAAAAATTTTATAAATATAAGAGATATATCCTCTAAAGATTTAAGAAAAATTCTAATTGATGCAAAATCTAGAAAAAAAATTAGAAATAATAAAAATACTTTGGAAGCAGATAAGGACTTTCCATTAAAAGATAAATTATTGATACAGATGTTTGAAAAATCTAGCTTAAGAACTAGACTAAGCTTTTATCTTGCAATTAGACAATTAGGCGGAAGTGCAATGACTTTGAGACCAGATGAAATACATCTAGGAAGAGATGGAGAAAATATATCTGATATTGCAAAAATTGTTTCAGTGTACGGTGATGCATTCATGCTTAGAACTGATAATGAAAAAAAATTGAGTAATTTTTCTAATTATATAAGTATTCCATTAATAAATGGACTAAGTCCCAACTCACACCCAGCACAAATAATATCAGATATATTTACAATCGAAGAAGTGAAAAAAAAAAAAATATCAAATTTAACAATCTGCTGGGTAGGAGACTGCAACAATGTTTTAAACAGCTTAGTGGAAGCTAGCGTAAAACTTAATTTCTTACTCAATATAGTTTGTCCAAAAAAATACTCACCTAAAATTCAAACAATCAAATATATTAAAAAAAATAAGGCTAAAGTTTCAATTTTTCACGATGCAAACATAGGTGTAAGAAATGCTGATGTAATAATGACAGATAAAGTCATATCCATGAATGACAAAGTTAATAAAAATGATAAAAAAAAATTTTTTTTAAAATTTAGAATTAATAAACGTTTAGTATCTAAAGCAAAAAGAGATTGTATAATTTTACACTGTTTACCACGCGGAGAGGAAATTACAGATCAAGTATTTCACAGTAAACAATCAAAAGTATGGCAGCAAGCAATGAATAGAGTTCATGTGCAAAAATCTTTATTACTGTATTGTTTTGGTAAACTAAGGTAGGGGAATTGGATTATTTGAACTTTCGTTTAAATATAATATTACACTTGATCTGTCTTTTTCATCTTTTAGTCCAGCAAAACCCATTTTGTTTCCCTTTATCCATGTAGCAGGTTTCAATAAAAAACCGTTTAATTCTTCAAATGACCAGACTTTCTCATATCCTAATAATGCTTTAGAATAATTATACTCTTTTAATTCTCCTGATTTTCTTTGCATTACACCCCATAAAGCAGGTCCAATTTTATTCTTCCCACCCTCATTAATACTGTGGCATGCTGCACATTTTTTGAAAACTTTTTTACCGTGTTCAACATTACCAGAGGCAAGAAATGCAGCTAAATCAAGTTTTTCCTCGACGGAGTCGACAACTTTCTTTTCCTGAACTTCAACTTTATATGCAACTACATTTTCTTCCGTTGAATAAATTGAGTCGCTTATTTTCGATATTCCTATTACTATTAGAACAACAATAATTATTGATGTAATAAGTTTTTGAAATTCGTAAAACATAAGGATATTTATCACCTATAACATTAAATCTTGAAAAAAAACAAAATATTATTATGGTTTTTTGCGTCTGAAAGACGCATAAACTAAAATTAAATGTTGAAATCTATTATATTGATCCCATCAAGGTTGGCGGCCACTAGGTTGCCAAATAAGCCGCTATTAAAAATAAAAGGCAAATCTCTAATTAGCTTGGTTTATAAAAATGCCGCTAATTTTAAAGCTGGAGATGTGTATGTTGTAACCGGCGATAAAAAAATTTTGAGTAACGTAAAAAAAGAGGGTGGTAAAGCAATATTAACAAAAAAAAAACACAAAACTGGAACAGATAGGATTTTTGAAGCAACACAACGGCTTAAAAATCTTAGATATGATTATGTATTAAATCTGCAGGGCGACGAACCAAATATAGACATTAAAGATATTAAAAAGTTAGTCAAACTAACGAAAAAAAATAAATTTGGAATGGCCACCCTAGCTTGCAAAATTTCAAATTTAAAAGAAACAAAAGATAAAAATTTGGTAAAAGTTTTAACAAAAAAAAAATTGAATTTCAAAAATTTTTCTACAGCTCAATATTTTTATAGGAAAACAACTTTTAAAAATTTAGATAATTTATATCATCATATTGGGGTATACATCTATAAGAAGGATATATTAAAAAAAATAGTTTCCCTAAATCAAACTATTAGTGAAAAAAAATTAAAATTAGAGCAGTTAAGGGCTCTTGATAATAAAATTCCTATTCATGTCGTTTTAGCAAAAAAAAAACCTATAGGAGTTGATACTTTAAAAGACTATTTAAAAATTAAGAAATTATTGGAAAAAAAAGATAATTAGAATATAAGAAAAATATGAAAATAGCGTATCAAGGTATTCCAGGATCATACAGCGAGAGCTGTATTAAAGAACATTATCCAAATTGCAAGGAAGCAATATCGTGTAGAACATTTCAAGATGCATTCGAATTAGCAAAAAATAATTCAGATATTAAAGCAATGGTGCCAGAGCAAAATCAATTAATTGGCTCTATAAATATAGAAACTCTAATTATAAAATATAGACTAAATATTTACGCTGAACATTTTTTTCCAATAAATCACAGTCTTCTAGCAATTCCTGGATCAAAATTAAAAGATATTAAGGACGTTTATTCTCATACAGCTGCCTTAAGTCAAGCAAACTCATTCATAAGAAAAAATAATCTTAAGGAAAATGTTATGGCAGATACTGCAGGTAGTGCATTATATGTATCTAAAACAAAAGATAAAACAAAAGCAGCTATTGCTTCAAAACAAAGTGCAAAAATTTATGGTTTACAAGTTATTAATGACAAAATTCAAGATGAAGAAGAAAATTTTACGAGATTTTTAGTTTTCCAAAAAAATGTGGGACAACCTAAATATTTAAAAGAAAAAAAGTTTATTACATCATTTCTTTTTAAGCTAAAAAATAAACCTTCTGCTTTATTTCAATCTTTAACTGGAATGAGTTTAAGACAAGTCGATATGACTAAACTTCAATCTTTTCCTGAAAAAGGAACTTTTTCTTCTTATTATTTCTTTTGTGAGGTTCAAGGACATATTGAAGATGAAAAAATATCAGGTGCATTAAGTGATCTAGAATTACATTGCTCTGAGTTTCAATTATTAGGTGTGTTTGAACAATCTAAATTTCGTCAAAGATAAATAAATTTAAATTCTTTATTGAATGAAATAATTTACTGATATAATGATATTGGGTCAATCAGGTGAATTTACGGTCAATTCTGTCAGATTCGAAAGAAAGCAGCAGTAGCCAGTATTTTTCAGGTTGATTGGCCCTATAGTTTTTATGCAACAAAAAAAAGTATTAGCTTTAAAATATAGACCTATAGTTTTACAAGATCTAATTGGGCAAGAAATAATTTCAGAAACAATTTTTAACTCAATTAAATTTAACAAAATACCTAATGCTTTTCTTTTTCATGGAATTAGAGGAACTGGCAAAACCTCAATTGCAAGAATAATAGCAAAAGCTCTAAATTGTGAAAATGGTATAGAAAATTTATGTAAAAATAAATTTTGTAAAAACTGTGAAGCTATTTCTAGCTCTAATCATTTAGATGTTATTGAGCAAGATTGTGCAACAGCAACTGGAATAGACTCAGTTAGAGATCTAATAGAATTTTGTAGATATCCACCATCTATGGGAAAATTTAAAGTATTAATTTTAGATGAAATTCAAGCGATGTCAAAAGCCGGAGCTCAATCATTATTAAAAATATTAGAGGAGCCGCCTAATTACGTAAAGTTTGTTTTTTGCACAACAGAGATAAAAAAAATACTAGTTACTATGTTATCTAGATGTTCTAGATTTGATTTATCAAGAGTTAAGCATGATACATTATTTGCATATTTACAAAAAATCAAAGCTCTAGAAAATGGAAACATATCCGATGATGCTTTAAAGTTGATTTGTAAATGTTCAGAGGGAAGCGTGAGGGATGCCCTATCTTTATTGGACAGGGCTCTTTTAAACAATTCGGAAAATAAAGAGATTAGTTTAAACGATGCTCAGGAAATGTTTGGTCATTTTGATAAATCAAAGATCATTGAATTATTAAAATATGTTCTAGAAGCTGATGAAAGCAAAATTATAAAAATTTATAAACAACTTTATGAAGCTGGTGTTGATTGCTCGACATTTTTAAACGAATTCTTAGAAATTTTATATTATTTAAAAAATATAAAATCTATAAAATCGAGTGGAAATAATTTTGATTTAAATGATAAGGAATACGAAATCTTGTCAAATTTATCTTCTCAGGTAAGTGAAAGCACTTTACTTTTATTTTGGCAATTTACTATTAACACTATGCAGGAAATTAAGATTGTATCTAACCAGAATATTTCAATTGAAATGTTTTTAATAAGACTTCTTTATATAAAAGAAAAAAAATTAAACGAAGATGAAAATAGCGAACTAGATTATTCAAATGTATCAGAAACTAAAAACGATCTCATAAATAAATTTAAAGAAGATACAAAACCAGTAAACCAGATAAAAAATGTAGTTCAAAAAGATGAGGTTGTAGATAAAGATTTAGGAAAATTACAATTAAATGAAATTAAATCTTTTAAGGACTTATTAAAGATATGTAACGAAAAAAAAGAAATGAGTCTAAAATACGAATTAGAGACAAATGTAAATTTAGTTAATTTTGAAAATAATAAAATAGAAATTTCTTTTAATGAAAATTTAAATAAAGATTTTGTTAAAATTTTATCAACAAAATTATTTGAGTGGACCAACAAAAGATGGATTATTGCTTTTTCTCAATTAAAAGGAGATTTATCAGTTAAGGAAGAAATTAGTAAAGGTAAAATGAATATTATTAATGAATTTAAAAATACCAAAAAGTATAAAAAAATTTTAGAGATATTTAATGACATAGAATTAGTTGAGGTTGAAAAAAAAGATGACTGATTTTAGTAAAATTTTAGATAAAGCAAAAGAACTAGAAAATAATATGAAAAAAAGTCAAGAAAAGATTAAAAGTATTACAGCCGAGGGCGTATCTGGTGCTGATAAAGTAAAAATAACTTTAAACGGCGATGGTGAAATAATTAAACTTTTCATATCTGATGACATAATAAAACAGGAAAAAGAAATAGTTCAGGATTTAGTAATTGCAGCTCACAATAATGCCAAAGCAAAACTAAAAATTAAGACTGAAGAGGAAATATTAAAAGTAACTGGTGGTATAGGTTTGCAAGGATTTAAATGGCCAATATAAAATGTTATGCAAGATATTAAAGAAATTGAGGATTTAATAAAACTTATATCAAAATTACCTGGTTTAGGACCAAAATCTGCTAGACGAATTTTGCTAAAACTTATTAACAATAAAAAAGAAATTTATAAACCGCTTGTTAATGCGATGGCTGAGGTTTTTAAAAACGTTATAAGATGTAAAAATTGTGGATCTTTGAGCTCATTACAAAGTTCTTGTAAAAATTGTGAAATTAAAGAAAAAGTCTACAATAAAATTTGTATCGTAGAAACAATAGCTGATCAATGGGCAATTCAAAGTTCAAATATATT
>MDSZ01014817.1_pt1 | contig 11315 bp, 16 predicted proteins | sample 811201 | NCBI WGS metagenome assembly MDSZ01 (sample SAMN05326647, study PRJNA326480) | marine metagenome | isolation source: seawater | place: Indian Ocean: North | collected 2010 | reverse complement strand
TCTCATTGAAATGTCCGCTGAACGAGGAGCCTTTATATGTCAAAGTCAAAGTTTAAATCTATGGATGAAAGAACCTACATATAATAAATTGACATCTATGCATTTCTTTTCTTGGAAAAAAGGATTAAAAACAGGGTTATATTATTTGCGTACAAAAGCAAAAGCCGCGCCTCAACAATTTACAATAGAACCGGAAAAAAATGTAAATACAAACAATGATTCCTCTGTAGAAGAAGAGGAAGATTGTTTAATGTGTGGTTCATAGATATACATCATTAAAAAATTTTATAAACCATATTTTATACTATTAATTTATAATTATAAATAGTAATTACAAATTACAATAATAATTAAATACATGTTTAAAATCCAAATCATCTACATAACGCCTTTGTTTTGTTTCACGAATTGGCATTTCTATCAACATATTTGTTTTAAGTGGGTCTTTTTTATATATTAATTGGTGTGCACATCGAAAGCATACCAATATATCAATAAATGCATTGTGTAAATTGTTTGGTTTGGAATTAAATAATGCTTCATGCAATTCCATTAATGTAGGATTTTTCTTTTTTTGTTTTTTTGTTTTTTTACATATATAAGATACATCTGTTTTCCAATACCCTTCTTTCATTGTACAAAATTCCATTTTATTTGTATTCTCAAATACATTTTTTTTATATACTCTCAAGGCTTCTATTTCTATCATTTTCAAGTCGAATGATTTATTATGTGCAATTATAACTTGCGAACTGTCCCAATCTTCTTTAAATGCTTCCATTACTTCATATATAGGTCGGCCCATATTTTTTGCGATTTCATTTGTTATTCTATGAACCTTTGTTGTTTCAGGTGGTATATTGTCTACATCTACAACATAATCACCTACATTTACTATTTTATTTATACAATCATCATAAACAATCCAACTCAATTGAACTATTTTAGGATATTGATGTAGTGTTTTGTTATTTATATTGGCATATTTGGAAATCAATCCAGTGGTTTCGGTATCAAATATTAATAATTTCATTTTTTATATATGTTAATATAATTTACATATATAAAATCAATTTATATATCTATATTTAAAAATGGCGCGTGTTGGCATAAACCAAAACTTCTTCGATGAAATTTAGTTATGCCATGCTTTTTTATACCTTCAATATGAACCTTTGCACCATACCCTTTGTTTTTTGATATATTATAATATTCATCTAATATTGGATATTTATCACATATTTCTTCAATATATTTGTCTCGAGCTACTTTTGCCAATATGGATGCTGCTGCAATAGATGTATACGTGTCATCTCCCTTAATTACACATGTATGCTCGATATAACTATCTTCATCTCTTGGGTCTTGGTATGGATAAAAAGCATTACCATCCACTAAAATATGGTCTGGTATGATTTTAAGTTTATCAATACAATCATGCATACTTTTCAGAGTTGCTTCTCTTATATTTATTGAATCGATATTTTCAGCTTCTCTATAACAAATACCATAATCCAATGCATACTCTTTTATATAATCAAATGCCATTAGTCTTTTCCGCTCTGATAGTTTTTTGCTATCTCTCATTAACGAATGATTAAAATCATCTTCTTCAGGAGTTAATATTACAGCCGCCGTATAAACACGCCCCAACATAGGACCCCTACCAGCTTCATCAATCCCTACTTCAATATTGTTTTTATTCATGAAACGATTTAACATAATAAATATTATTATGTTAAACTATTTAAATACATTACACAATTATATTATTTGTTTCAACTTCGTATTTTTTTAATTTTATGTTATGATTTATGTTTCCTTCCTTTGCTATAGTGCGCAAGTCAAACGCATTATCATGCCAATTTGTTGTTTTATGTTCAACGTTAACTATTCTACTATAATTATCATAATAGTGTGGGTATTTTTTTCTTATGCTTTCAAATATACAATTTTTTGCAAATACAACTATATGAAATAAATAATACACGCCCCAAAATGATATAAATAAAAATCCGGGTGTACCCATATCATGTTCACCCATTACAATACTATAGTATACAAAAATATATTTATATTTATTAATTATTATCATTACAACAGTTACTATCTTTCACAATATTGCCACTACTATCTTTCGTTTGCTTTACTACACGTCTACGTATGGCATTTTTTACAAATGCATTATTTACACCAATTCCTCCAGCCAATGCTGTTTTTCGCATAACATCTGTATTCACAGCTTGAGCTGTTCTTATATGTTTAATTGAATATCTAGGTTGATTGTTTCGATAACTTAGAATTGGATTACTTGGGGTACTTGTTGCGTGCCCATTAAACCCGTTTTTTACTCTACCATGTGTCAATGCAGGCATTAATATAATAAATATATATATTTTTTTTTCATCGTATATTCTATATGAAGTTTAATATGAAATTAAATAATACTCACCTTTTCATCATTTTAATATGTGTATTGACATTATCAACTTTAGGATTAACTGTTATGGAAGGATTTAATGATAGATTAAACAATTCAGATAGACCTATGGGTATTACACGTGACCAAATCCCAAATGGTAAAGAAGATTTGTATATATTAAAATCTCAAGTTGTACCACCTGTATGTCCTAAATGCCCTGATGTTACGGCTTTGCCATCGGACAAAAAAAAATGCCCACCATGCCCTCCATGCGGAAGATGTCCTGAGGCAGCATTTGAATGTAAAAAGGTCCCGAATTATAATGTCGCACCAGTATCAAATCAGTTACCCAGACCTATGTTAAATAGTTTTGCAGATTTCAATTAATGAATTAATTCTATATTATTTAATTAATTCATTCTTTTTTTTATACATTTTTTATCAATTTGAAATGTTTTTACTTTTTTTTCTTTTGGAACAATTTTTATTAAACATTTAGACTTCTTACCATATAAGGGTTCAACACATCCCTTCTCTTTTTTTCCTTTTTTTATTTTTCTCGTTTTATTTTTTAATTTTAATGCCCTAACTTCGTATTTTTTATTTTTTTTTGTATCTTTAGTACAACGTGACCTGAAATGCTCATAACGTTCGCGAACCTCTTCAAATGTTAAATTTGATTTTTTATGCAGCATTTTATTTACATGTTCGTGTAAGTTATAAACATACAATGAAAATGTATGACGATTTTTCATGTCTTTCATTGTTAATGGTAATGATTTGAAATTTTTCTTTAAATTCATGCGACAATATTTACAAGGTAACACATACTTTAAATTATGTATAAATTTCATATAGTTTTTTTTATCTTGTAATGTAGGATTAACAGGATAATTAAAACTTATAGTATGTAATACATGCCATAATGGAGGTCCCCATACACTAGTCAACATACCTTCGCCACTCATATAATCGTCTTCTTGATAAATATTTTTAACCATTTTCCTTTTCTTTTTCATTGTTTTCTTTTTTCTATTTTTATTTTTCACATTTCTATTTTTTACATTTCTATTTTTTCTAGTGTAAACGCGCATAATAATATTATATTATGTAAATATTATAAATTATACCTATTTTTTTTATCCTTAATATAATCTATTATATTTGATTTTATATTTGATGATGATTCTTCTATTTTTTTATTATACATTTGAAACCACAATTCCTTATACATTGATTTTTCATCTTTAAATTTATTAGTATCAAAAAATATTATTTCACCCTTATAATTTCTAATAAACATTATATAATTGTATATTAATCTTTTTAATATATTTATTTTTTCGTTAAAAAACATCGAATTAGTATCTATTTAAATATATATAATAATGCTTGGTTACGATAGTTCATATTTAAAATTTAATCCATCAAGTTGGGTTGATTTTTTTTCTAATAAAAAAATGCTAATGATATTGTTTCTAATTATATTATTTTTAGCAATATCATTTTATGTATACAATACATACATTGCTCCTAAAATAAACCCTGACTTTGTTGCAAACAATGAGTTTATACAAAATAAAAATGCAGAAGAAGAAAATGCAAAAAAAGCATATATTTATTTGTTTTATGTAAAATGGTGTCCTTATTCAAAAAATGCTTTGGAACCTTGGGATAAAACACATGAAAAATACAATGATACTGTATTAAACAATTATCACATCCAAATGAAAAAAATCAATGGTGATACGGAGGAAGAACAAATGCTAGAATTCGAAAAAACCTTTATGAAAGATAAAAAAATAGATGGTTATCCAAGTTTATTTTTAGTTAAAGATGACCAAGTTATTGAATACGATACAGATATTACATTTGAAAATTTAAGCCAATTTATAGAAACCGTTTTATAATTATTTTTTTAAACTATATTTCATAAATAATTTAGCATATTTTATACCTTGTTCAATCATTTTTTCACGTACTTCTTTACTATTTATAATAGATATAGCGTCTGTCATATTCATTTCATCGGTTGGTATTAAAATTTCATTTTTAAACTCTGGTATTTTATATTCTACCCGGTTTTTTTTTATTAAATTATTAAATAAAAATAAACCAAATGTTAAAATATTATCACTTTCATCCAATGTCGTTTTTATTTTTTCATCCACGATAAATATAGACATGATTTCATCTTCATTTTTGTTTTCATTAATGCACATTTTTAAAGGATATGGATTGATTAACCCTCCATCCAAGTAATAGTTATTATTATATATATTTGGAACAAATATAAATGGTAAAGAACAACTCATATATACGGCTTCTATCAACTTTAAATCCGGCGTTTTTTCATGGGAGAATACTTCATTTTCAAAGCTATTTATATTAAGAGCTATAAATTGCAACCTAATTTTGTATTTGTCATAAAATTCTTGCATGGTAATATCTTTGTTTATTTTTTCTTTTTTAAAAAAATTTTCAAATAAAGAATAAAATATGGTTATATCTAACATACCTTTACTATACAAACTATTTATTAGATTTTCACTTTCTATGGAAAACAATTTCCCCCAAGGTCTATCAATAACATAATTTGTTATATCGTTTAAATCCAATCTCATAGCCAATAATACAGCTAAAATGGAACCTACAGATACAGCATATATATTTTCAATATTATTTATAGAATAATATTGAATGTCTTTTAAATGCTTTAAAACACCTAGCATATAAACTCCTTTATAAGAACCTGATGATAATACTATATGTTTAATGGTCATAATTAATGATATAATATAGTTTATATTTAATTGTTTTTTTCTAATAAATTATTAGAAATGGATGACAAAATATCAGATAAAATAAATTTAGATGAATTATACAAGCAAAAAAAAATCACATCTGAATTAAAAATCCAAAATTACAATAAAATATTAAATCGTGTACACAAAAAAATAAAATCAGTAGCAAGATTAAGAAATAACGATGAATTTTGTTTTTTTGTGTTACCTGAATTCGTGTTGGGTATCCCGCGATATGACATGGGTTCATGCACATCTTATATTATAGACAAATTAACTAGCAATGGATTCAAAGTAAAATATACCCATCCAAACTTATTATTTATATCTTGGAAACATTATATACCAAACTACAAACGAGCTGAATACAAGAAAAAAACGGGTATCAAAATTGATGGTTTTGGTAATGTTGTTAAAAGTAAAAAAAACGTTGAATCAACAAATTCGAATACTATGTTATTGGCAAACAAAAAATCAGGGCCGATAAATGATAAAAAAAAGAACCAATCCAATAAACAATATAATCAAGTTTCGGAATATAAACCAAAAGGCAATTTGATATATGGAAATGACTTGATAAAACGTATACAAAATGTATCATTAAATAACGATAAAAAATAAAATGGTAACGATTTTAAAATACCTCGAAAAACGGGCTTTTTTAAGAAAAATGGCCGTTTTTTTAACGTTTCACACATCAAAAATTGCCCGATTGTAGCGGTTTTTTTGAGTGATTTTGGCCGTTTTTGTGCATTTTTTATCAATCGAGATATAAAAAAAAACCTTGGCTTTAATGTTTAATATAATGTATTCATTAAAATATGTCTAATTTAATTAAGTTTAAAAATTATTCATTTTGAAAAAAGTGTCATTTTTTGCGTGTTAAAGTTCATAAAATTCCGGAAAAATGGACAAAAAAAAATGTCCAAAACTCCTATATTTGAACTTTTTTGTGCACAAAAAAAATCGTTCACTACAAGTAGTAGATAAAAAATATTTTAAAAAATGAAAATTCTCTCTACATAAAATTTTTTTTTGTCGTTTTTTTTTTTAAAAAATGACTTTTTGCCCAAAAAAAAAAGTAGCTGATTTGTCGCAAAATTTTTTTAGCGTAACATTTTTTTTTGAAAAAAAAATCGTTTTGTTATGTTTTGTGGTAACGTGACAAAAAAAATAACTAGCGTCAGCCACAAACGTCAGCCAATGGCTGACGGTCTGCATAAGGAAATCGTTAAATTTTTAGGTTTCTTACTTATTATCATAATAATTTTTTTTGTTGCAAAAAAAATCATTTTTTTAAAAAGTAGCTGATTTGTCGCAAAAAGTAGCTGATTTGTCGCAAATATTTAGAAAAAATTGCAAAAAAATCAAAAAAATCAAGAAAAATTTTCGAAAATTTTTCAAAAATAGTGCCTTTTTTTTAATTTTTCACTTTTTTTTCAAAATTCGTTTTGCGTTTTTAGTGCAAAAAACGCCATTTTTTTCACTTTTTTGAAATTTACAATAAAAATCAAATAATATTTCTATAATCATATCGGATTGCTAACCAATAATGGTATGTAACAATTACATATAATATTAAAATTACTATAATAAGTAATAATTGAATCATATTCTATAGAATTATACAGCGAAATTTTTAATAAGATTAGTAAAACTATTAAAATATTTTAATAAAATAATATAATAGTAAATATATAAATATATATATGGCAAATACACTAATAGATTGTTTCAGGTGTGAAAAATGTAATTATAGCACTACAAATAAATATGATTGGAACAAGCATATATTAACATTAAAACACAATAGCAAGGCTGAATTGCATATATGTAAATCGTGTAATTATTCTACTACTAAAAAAAGCAATTATATTAAACATTTGAAAACCAAGAGACACTTGGATAAATGCAATATTACACCTATCAATCATTCACCTATGAAAAAATATAATTGTCATAAATGTGGTAAATTATACAAACATCGTCAGAGTTTACATAAGCATTTGAAAACGTGCACAAAAACTCATGATTTTGAACAATTAAATAACAACTTGGAAATCATTACACAACAAATAACAAATATAACAAATAATAATATAATTAACAACCAATATAATATAAACAATAAGATATCTATAAATCTTTATTTAAACGAGGAATGCAAAGATGCTATGAATATCGAAGATTTTATAAAAAAAATAAAAGTATCGTTTAATAATTTGGATTATTCAAAAGACAATGGTTTTGCCAAAGGCATAGCAAATATAGTACAAGAGCAATTAGAGGATTTGACCCCAAATGAAAGACCAATACATTGTTCCGATAAAAAAAGATTGAAATTTTATGTAAAAGAACAAGATAAATGGGAAAAAGACGATGACCATAAAAACTTGGAGAAAACGATTAATCAAATAAAAGTTCAGCAATTACGCAAATTATTTGAATGGGAACAAAAAAATCCAAACTTCAAGGAAAACCCTCAATTATTAAGAAATTGGCAAAAAATGGTGGAAGCGACTATGGGTGGTTGTACAGACGAAGAAATCAAAAAAAACGAAAAAAAAATAAAAACAGAAATAAGTAAAATGACTGACATAACCAATCAAATAAAAGAAGTTTAATTAATAGAATATAGCTTTATTAATTAAACAAATAATTAAATATTATATCAAGAAGACCACTCGACGTATCATCTTCTAATTTTAATATGTCTTTTTCTTTCAATTTTATTGTATTTTCCCGCTCAATTTCTTTTCGTATAAATTCACCCAAACTAGGTATATTATCATATCCTCTTTTTTTAAATCCAAGTGGTATTAAATCATCATCGTTGGCTGTTAAATTCATAGTTGGTTTTCCATGATTTTTTTTGATAAACAACCATGCCTCAATTAATTCTTTTGATTTTTTTTCATCGGAATTTGCAAGATTTTTATCAGGATGACATTCCAATATTTTTTTTCGAATTTTTTTTTTTATATCATTGATATCATCTAACCTACTTGAATCAAGTAATTTATAATAATCCATATAATATTTTATTATAAATAATTTATATATATTTAACTTTCTTCTTGTTCTATTTTTTCAAGCAATTTGTTTAAATGATTTATTTGTTGTTGTTTTGTATTTACCATATTTTTTTTCACCAATGCTTCGAATATTTGTAATCCTTTTTGAAAATCTTTCTCACATTCAACATACAAATTTAATATAATATCACGAGTTTTCATTGTAATTTTATCAAGAGCATCATCGGTCAACTTTGGATTTATAGTTAATTTTTTTTCTTTTTCTTCTGGGTCAATCCAATAAACAAAAATATCTTCTAAAATACCAATTAATTTTTTTTCGTTATTTTGTGTTTTTGTTATCATACTTGCTAAATGTTTTGCATATTTTTTAAATAAATTTTGCTTTCTACTACCTATATACGGTTTAGTCCAAGGAGAATTTGAATCAGTACATAAATCTTGGTTATGGAAATCTATTAAAGGAATATCTGCGAATTTTTTAATATTTGGATTGTTTTTCAATTTTTTACCAGTAAATGTTTCATAAAATATTTTCAAATCGTTTTGATATTGTTTTTTTGATTTGTCACTCATTTTATTGAATTTTTTTTCATTAAAATCATACATGTCATAATATAACATTTCTAATTCAGCTATTCCAGGTTCGTCTATTAAATGCATATCACCCCCAATATCTTCTTCTAATGCTTGAGTATTGGAAAACATTTGCATATCGTTTTGAGAAACGTCGATAGTATTGGTTTCATCGCTTATCGGCATTTCAAATATATTTGCCGCCGACGCATCAAACATTTGTCCAAGGTTTTCTTGAGGTTCTAATGTTGTATTGACATTAGAAGCATCCATTGTAGCAACTGGTGCAATGTCATTTTTCGAGTTGTCAAATAAAAGAGGTGGTTGAAATGGATTTTGAGGGTCTCCACCAACCATTTTTTTATTCATATCGCAATTTTTGACTTTGATTATCATTCCATTTTCAGTATCTTGTCTTAATTTTAATGCGGATATCCTTCTAGAGCATAAATTATAGTTTGACATGCGTGTTTGTATGTGTTTTGGTAATTGTTGTTTTTCATCCGCTGATATTTTTTGCTTTATCCCAGATTCGTCTACAAAAGAATACGATGGATTTATCGTTTTTGATATTGCCGCGTATATATGCGCGATTCTAACGTAAAATCGAGCGATACCAATACACATTCTGCGTTTTTTTACACTATTTTTCACATCTATATCCTCTAATTTTTGTTTACCTAAATATAGTACTTTATCCTTAGACATTTTGTTAATTTCTTCACCATTATGTGTTCGTTGGTCCATGTAATCAATATCGATTAAGTGGAGATTTTTTTCGATAATTTTCGATGTTAATATTACTAATTTATCACAGTATTCTGAGTCATGTAAATTTTCCAAATCTTTAAAATTGGCTGTAGTAATATATTTACTTGCTATATGGTCCAATACGTTGGGTAAATCAATATTGTCATTGCTATCACTATTATTAGCTTTCGATTGTTTTGCACCCATTATGATTTATATATACTATCATATATTAAATATTAAAATTTGAAAATTAATAAATTGAAATATATATTATAAAAAATAATATAAAGAAATAGCATTATATATTTAATTAAATAAAATGAGTAATAAATTAAAAGACAATAAAGTAAAATCAACAAAAAAAAAGAAAAAAAAGAAAATAAATAAAAAGGCTTTATGGGCTGCATTTGATAAAGAAAACGAAGACACAAGTCAACAAAAATTGGAATGTTTGTATTCAAAATCAAAAGTACAAAATCGTGAAAAGTGCGAACATTGCCAATCTCCTTTATTTATATCGGCAGATAGATTTTTAACATGTTCAAATAAATCATGTTCGATTATATATAAAGATTCTATGGATGAAAGTGCGGAATGGAGGTATTATGGTGCAGATGATAATAATGCGACTGACCCAACACGATGTGGTATACCTATAAACCCATTGTTAAAAGAATCGTCTTATGGATGTAAAGTTGTATGTAATTATAGGTCATCGTATGAGATGCGAAAAATTAGACGATATACCGAATGGCAGGCGATGCCATATAAAGAAAAATCACAATATGATGAATTTGAGCGAATTAAATTAATGTCTATTAATTCAGGGTTACCGAAAATAATAATCGATGAATCATTGAGACAACATAAAAAGATTTCAGAAATGAAAACATTTCGCGGTTGGAATCGCGAAGGAGTTATTGCGGCATCTGTATATATCGCATGTCGTATATATAATTATCCGCGGACGGCCAAAGAGATTGCTGCAATATTTCATTTAAATCAATCGAGTGCTACAAAAGGTTGTAAAAATGCGATTCATTTACTGAATGAAATAGAAAAAAATAGTGAAGCAAATGAAAAAACGCATTTTCATGAAACGACACCATTGGCATTTATTGAACGATATTGCAGTAAAATGTGTTTAAATGAAGAGTTGACCAAAGTATGTAAATTTGTAGCATATAAAATTCAAAAGGATAAGTTAATGCCGGAAAATACACCGCATTCAGTTGCGGCAGGTGTTGTATATTTTGTAGCCCAATGTTGCAATTTAAATATAACGAAAAAAAATGTAAATAGTTGTAGTGAAATAAGTGAAGTCACCATTAACAAATGTTATAAAAAAATGTCAAATATGAAAGATAAATTAATACCACCTATGATATTGAAAAAGTATAAAATATAATGATACTATAAAATATAATGATACTATAAAATAATAATAAAATAAATATATTAAATAACATTTATTTTATTATGATATATGTCAAAAAACCTGTGGGGGTATTATGAAAAATCAGATGAGTTGGTTTTGGCGGAAAACGATTTGAAAAATAAAAAAAACAAAATATATTATATTACACAATTTTTTATTCATTCCGATAAAAAACGGGCGGGAGAAATAAAATTTTGCATGAAAAAGTTAGCACAAGTTGAATGCTTGGAAAAGGTAATATTATTGAATGAAAGGATTTATACAGACAAAGAGTTGGGAGTATCTTC
>MDSZ01233763.1_pt1 | contig 11316 bp, 11 predicted proteins | sample 811201 | NCBI WGS metagenome assembly MDSZ01 (sample SAMN05326647, study PRJNA326480) | marine metagenome | isolation source: seawater | place: Indian Ocean: North | collected 2010 | reverse complement strand
TTATTGGGAATCATACCACCGTTTATGGATATAGATATAAGTATAGTAGATAAGATAGCAGAGAAGGTAGAGTCAGAAGTACTTCCATTATTAAAGCAAGCAAAAGGTTATATACCACGAATATGAACCCCATTACAGATATGATTTTCACAATAATTTGGTTCGGTCTATTAGTGTGGGCTATTAGGTCGATGGCAAGGGGGTGGAGTATGATAATGCAACCAAGAAGTAATGAGGTGAGGATGGATATAAAGACAAGGCAAGTAACAAAAGTACCTCATCCAGAGATGGTAGATGTTGAACAGGGTGATGAGTTGTTAGTTGTAAATTTTACACCTGATGATGAGTTTAATAAGAGGGTAAAAGAATCTGATAGTTTTCTTCAACAATCTTTGGAGAATAGAATTACTGAATTAAACGATTCAGATGATGATGACGATGGTGATGTACCTGCTGTTGTAAGAAGATGAGAACTCAACGTAAAGAAAATTACTACTATGTTTTTTGGACTGTAGCGATGGTTGCTTTTATAGTACCACAAGTCTTTACTGCCTATGCATACATGAGTATTAAAGACCTTCTTGACAAACCTATTAAGGTTGAATTTGTTAAGGAAACCGAAAGATATTCTAAAGAAACCCCCCTTTTATAAGGGTTTCGTTATAAAATAATGTGTAGGATTCAACACAATACACATGTCAGGAGACAATTTACACGGAAATCAACCAATTAAATTCTATTCTGCCGAAGGCAAACGTCGCCATGCAAAAGTACTTGCATCACATGCAATGAATGAAATCAAAGAAGCAAGGTGGCACAACACTAATTATATAATAGAGATTGAAAGTATGTTTGTTAACTCAAGGTACAGGACAGGTAGTCCCATGCAAGAGTAAGGGGGGGGTCATATATAATTCGACTTTTAATTCCCAGGAAACCGCAAAAAAAACTCCGACATTTTTTTCGTCTGTAGGGTTTTTATACTAAAATTGTGGTACTGCCAGGACCGTTATCATATGAGGTTACTGTACCAACATCAACATTTCGATCAACACTTCCAGTAACATATCCAGTAATATCTAAGAACCTCGCTGCTACGCTCATCGGGGTTTTTTTATTGCCAAGATCGTCCATTTCGGCATTTTGCTCATATGCTACTAATTTTTCAAATTCTTCAGTTATTAAATTTACTACAGTTGGGGTAGGTAACTTTATTAGTCTTTTTTGCTCATTTAAGTATTGTTCGTGTTCGTAATTACTTACAGGATAGATAGAATCTGTTTCTGACTTAGTTACTCCATCTGGGGTAACTGTACGCCAAGTCTTATTTACTTCAATACCTTTTTTCATGCAAACTACGTCATTAAACAAAATTTCCTTTGTTTCGTAATGATGAATAGCATCAACATCATCGTAAAGATTAGTGCAGTACTTATATAAGTCATCATCAAGTTTTGGCCATTGTTCGTAAAAATCGGTAATATCGTTAACTAGTAAAATAACCCAATCTAAGAACATATCGCCATATAGGGCAGATGCTAGATTTGATGGTGTTTCTCCATCTTTAATGGAATATGCTTCAAAACTAGTAATAAATTTCTCTAAATCAGGTCTTACTTTAGTTTTTCTGAATATATTTTTGACTAGTCTATATTTAAAGGATTCTTCGTCTCCGACTCCTTCTCCGATATAAACATTTGGGAAATTTGAAAAATACTGCATTAGAACCCCGCATCCATGTCTGCTTGATCGATTAATCTAGTTTCTACAAAAGATACTGCTAGATTTACTGCTGGAACTTGTATCATAGATCCATCAAATTGTTTAAATGACGTATATTGACCATCTGGAGTATAATTTACAGAAACTCCTGTACAGTATGATGGATGTATTTTAAAGTGCATAGTTTGGGTTGGAGCATCAGAACTATTTCCTTGCCATACCAGTCTACCGTCTTCTGCTCTTACAAATTTTAGATCATAATGATCAGGAGTTTGGAAGAATCGTCTATCTTCTCCTCTAGAACTGTACACAAGATCATCAAAGGATTTACTTTCTTTAATATTTTCATCTAATTTCTGTCCTAATCCTTCTTTCCATCCTTTAAGATTCTTACCACCTTTAACAGCTTTCATAAAATCACCTTTAATTACTTTTGGTGCCATACCTACTTTTAGGTACTTAATTATACTTTTAATTTCTTGTGCTTCTCTTGCACTTCTTGCTACTAATTTAAAATTAAAACTATGAGTTCTAAAACCCATAGAATTGAATATTTGTTCACTAAATGGATTAAATACTCTTCCTTCTGTCATAGCTTGTATAACGTTAGGACTTAATTGACCTGCAAGTCCTAATAGACCACTAGCACCATTAATAACATTAGCAACACCAGATGATGTAAATTCAGTTAAAATACCTCTACTTGCTGCCTGTAATGCTTCAGCTTGTTTGGTTGCATCATTTTCAGCAAACATTTGTAAAGCACCCATACCAAGAATACCTACATCAACTTTTTGATATCCTGCTTGATATGCTGTTGCCAAATTAGGTGGCATAGCAAGATATACTGTATCAGGATCGTTGGTTTTGGCTAATGTATCATTACCTAAATTTCTATTTGAATAATATGACTTGTCACCATCCTTATATACTCTTCTATTTCTTTTTATGCATATGTAATCTATCGCTTCAGTAGGTCCACTAGCAACACTACCGTTACCAGGAACTGGACTCTTATATGGATATCTGAAAATCGTCATCCTTAATGACTAAATACTATGTGACCTCTTTATATTTATGCGTTATAAGCAGGGAAAATATAAACCTCGACTTCCAAAGAAGTATAAAGGTGATCCCCGTAACATCTGTTATAGATCATCTTGGGAATATAAGTTCATGCTTTGGTGTGATCAAACTCCTTCTGTACAAGAATGGGGTAGTGAAGAGATTGCTATACCTTATATATCTCCTGTTGATGGTAAACGTCATCGTTATTTTCCAGATTTTTATGTGAAGGTGAATAATAAGAAATATATGGTAGAGGTGAAACCTTTCAGACAAACTAAAGAACCTAAAACACAAAAGAAAGTAACTAAACGGTATATTACTGAAGTTGTTACATGGAGTGTTAATAAGGCTAAATGGAAGGCTGCAAGTGAATTTTGTAAAGATTATGGTTGGGAATTTATGTTAATCACCGAAAAAGAACTTAAAGTATAAAATGGCATTTTTTTCTGCAATAAACGCTCTGCTGACAACTAACTCTGGATCTGGTACAACAAACGGTATAGGAATTCCACGTAAAGATACTGCTCGATATCCTTCTCTGCAAGGATTTATCAGCAATACGATGAAAAAGGATGATAATTCTCCTAGTTTTACCAATCTTTTTTCAATCAATTTCGCAACACCTAGATGTATGCGACAGTATTTCGGTAGTGATAGGTTTGCTTCTGAGACAGGTGATTTAGGTTTATTGATGGATTATTATGCATTAAACCTTAGTCTTCCAAGTAAGCAAATTACAACTGGTACACAAGTAAATGTTGGATCTCCTTGGAGATATCCTACTGGTACTGCATTTAGTCAGTTTAATGTTAATTTTATAATGCCACGCTCTCAATATACGAGAACTTTCTTTGAGAGGTGGACACAAGTAATGGCTAGTGATTCTAATCAATATACAGGTTTTTATGATGATATGGTTTCTCCTGTCATCAGAATTTATAAATGGGAAAGAGGTGGTGGAGATCAAGCACCAATAACAGCTGATATGCGTAGGGCAATTGCTGAGAATCCAGGAATTAGTTGGTCTCTTGCAAGATATTATAAAGTTACTGCATGTTGGGAGTTACAGAATTGTTTTCCTTATAATATAGGTACAGTCCAGTTAAATAACTCTGCTGCGACTATTATGAATCTAACAGTAGGGTTCTATTATGAAAGATATAGATTCTATCCAGAAGAAGCTTTTGATGATTATGGTATAAGAAATAAAATTCGTATACCTGCTGATAACTATTGGGATGCTGCTACTAACGAATCTGGCAATCCAATTACCTTATGGGATATACTAGGATCTGCTATTAACAGCTTTATCATTTGACCCTAAATAACTATACTGAATTGACTATTCTATGGCATTACCTAAATTAAATGTACCTAAGTACAAACTGAAACTGCCTTCTGATGGCAGAACCGTGAATTATAGACCTTTTCTTGTAAAAGAAGAGAAATTACTACTTTTAGCAACGGAAACTGGTGAACAGGCAGATCTTATGTCTGCTATTAAAACCATTATCACCGATTGTACAGATATTAAAGATTTGGACAGTCTTGCAACTTTTGATATTGAATATGTTTTCCTTCAAATTCGTGGAAAATCTGTTGGTGAAAGTGTTGAGATTTCTGTTACATGTCCTGATGATGGAATAACTGAAGTTCCAGTAAATATTCCTCTTAATGAAATAAAAGTTATTAAGACTAAAGGACATAAACCAGATATTAAGTTATCACCTGAGTGTATCTTAACTATGGCTTATCCGAGTTTAGATACGTTTGTTAGTATGAATTTTGTTGGTGACGAACAACCTGGTGTTGATCAAATTTTCAAAATGGCAGCTAGTTGTGTAAAAACAATTACTGATGGTGAAGAAGTGCATGATTGTACTGATCTTCCTAAGGAAGAGATTATGGAATTTTTTGAACAATTAAGTAGTAAGCAATTCTTACAAATTCAAGAATTCTTTGAAACTATGCCTAAGTTGTCTCATACAATTAACGTAGTTAATCCTAAGACTAAAAAGGATAATGAAATAGTACTTGAGGGACTAGCTAGTTTTTTCGAGTAGCTCTTCTTCATACTAATTTAAAGTCATATTATGAGGGTAACTTTGCATTAATGCATCACCATAAGTGGAATCCTGAATATGTCGATAATTTAATGCCTTTTGAAAAGGAGATTTATATGAATTTATTAGTCTCATTCCTAAAGGAAGAAGAGCGTAAAGCAAAGGAACAACAAGCACAGAATGGCTAAAATTTCTGCCTACAAAGTAGTTAAACCAGGAGCATTTTCACATGTATCTCCTCAGGTTGCTAGTGTCAGAAAGTCTACTTATGCTATTAATAGGTTGGGTGCTACCATCTCTAGTATGGGTAGTGTTGTTAAAGACCTTGAAAGTATTGAAGCAGCAAGAGTTACTAATAATAAGTTAGCGGAACAAGCAGAAAGGAGGAGACTACAAAGAGAAGCAGATGAAGCTGCTGAAACACAAGCAGAAATTAATAATCTTAGTAAGAAAGGATTTAAATCAAATATAAAACCAACTGGTAAGAATAAAAATCTCTTAAAGAGTCTTTTACCTGGTTGGCTTAATATGCTGATGCCAGTTCTTGAATTTTTTGCAAAACTAATTGCATTTCCTGTAGTTAGGGAAATGTTGAAATGGTGGGGTGATCCTGCTAATGTTGAAAAAGTTGAGACTTTTCTTCATAAGGCAAATGTAATTTGGACAAAATTATATAATTTTGGCAAATGGTTAATTAATGATAAATTAATTGAAGGTTGGGGTAAATTAGTAGGTAAAGAAAGTACCTTAATGGAAAGGTTTGAGGGACTTTGGGATTTAACTCAAGGTGTCCTTGTCTTGAAAATGATAACCGATCCTCTTGGTATGATGTCATCCATAGTGATGTGGATTGGTAATTTTTGTAATCATATGGGTAAACCGAAACCCAAACTTGGTGATAAAAATAAAAGTAAAACTAGTAAAACTAATCAAAGAACAAAGAGTAAAGGTTCGAGTAAAGGTGTAAAGGGTAAATCAACCTTTAATAAGGGTAAGTTTTCTTCTACTAAGTTTAGAGCACCTAGTATTCAGGGTTCTTCTAATATAATGAAGAAAGGGAATTTTTGGGGAAAAACTTGGAGAGGGATAAAGAATTGGGGTAAGAAGGGTATTAATCAGATTAAGAATAAACCTCTTGCAACTACTGGAAGTGTTTTAAAGGGTACAGCAAAGGGTGCTGCGAATCTTGGTATTGGTATTCTTGCTGATTGGGGTATTAATTGGGCTGCTGATAAGGTTATTTTTCAACCTATGCAGAGAGCTGGAGATAGAGCAAGTGATAGGAATACTGAAAAAGCAATTCAAGAGCATGGTACAGAACACGTACTTAAGAAATTAGAAGCAGATTTAGCTAAAGAACAATCAAAAACACCCTTAAATAAATGGGTGAATATGGCCACCTTAGGATACGGCAATATTTTTGTCGGTCCTAACGACATGAAGGTGCAGGTACTGCAGAAGAAGATTGATTATGTTAAGAATAGAGAAGGTATAGTACAACCTCCTACTAAGAAAGTTGTAGTACATAAGAAAAAAGAGGAGAAGAAATCTGGTTTCTGGGGTAATCTTTTTAGTGGATGGGGTAATAAAAAGAAAGAACAGAAGCCTGTTACTAAGAAACATGTAGTTCCAACAATAACCAAAACAAAGAAACCTTGGTGGAAATTCTGGGCAAAAGGTGGAAAACATAAGAAATTACCAGAATTTTTCTTTGGTAAAATATTTAAAGGTGTTAGTAAGGCAGTTAGTGGTGTATTTAATGGTGTTAAGAAGGCAGTTAGTGGTGTAGTTAATACTGTTGGTAAGGTAGTTAGTAATCCGATAGTAGGTACTGCATTATCATTTATTCCTGGTGTTGGACCTATTGTTGGAGCAATTAATGCTGTTAATTCGTTAAGGCAAGGAGATATACTTGGTGCAGCAATGGGAGGCTTTAGTGCCTTAGGTAACTTTGCTTCTATTGGTACTACTGCTAAGTCAATAGTAGATACACCAAATTGGATGTTGAACTTACGTATGAGTAAGTTTGGTCAAGGACTTGCTAGTATGCATAGTGGTATAAGTGGTGCTATTAGTGGTATTACTGGTGCATATAATAACTTTATGGGTAGTAAAGTCGGTCAACTTGCTGGCGGTGTATTCCAAGGACTTCAAGGTGGAGGATGGGGTGGTGCTCTATCAGCAGTTGGTAATATGACTGGTCTGACCAAACCAGGTGCATTATTTGGTGAGGGTGGATTCTTTGGTCAAGGTGGAAGGATGTCACAGTTTGGTGGATTCTTAGATAAATACGGTCTTTCTGGAATTGGTAATATGATTCCTGGATTGGGTAGTTTCCTTGGTCAAATACCAGGTGTTTCTCAATTACCAGGAATTTCTCAGTTATTTGAAGGTGGATTTTCACCTATGGCTGCTATGGGTGGATTGGCAGATTCTATGGGTGCTGGTGGATTGTTTAGATCTGTAATGGGTATGTACCAAGGATCTACTGATTATGCTACTGGAATTAGATCTATTGCTGGTGAATTGGGAATAGGTGCAGAAGTATTTGGTATGATTGATAAAGGTAGAAGTTTAATTGATAGATCTAAGCAGTTTGCATTAGATCAACCTGAATTAGAGATACTACCTCTTGTTATACCAGTCATTAAGGGTGAGGTTGCTCTTGCTCCTGCAATCAAACAAAAACTATTAATTGCTGGTGGGTAACTAAATATGTTCATGGAGTCTTATAGCATCTAATGGCAACAATTCAAAAGGGTGCAAAAATTAATTTTTATAAGTTCGTTCCTGTAACTCTGGCAACTGCTTCTACTGCAAATCCAGATGACTCGAATCCGAAACTTACTCAAGCCGTTTTAACTAATGTAAAAGCAGTTAATAATCTTGGTGGAACGGTAAATTCGCTTGCCAAAGTTGTAGTTGATATTAAAAAGATTACTCATGCATCTTTAACTGCAGAGCAAGCAGCACGTCAAAAATTACCTAAAGCAAAATATAATAAACCTAATGTTCAATTTGGTAATTTCTTTAAGAAATTATCTATGGGTAAAGTTCCTGGATTTTTAGAATCTTTACTTAAGTTGCTTGCTGGTTTGTTTAAACTTACTATTGGAAGAGCAATATTAAAATGGTTTGCAAATCCTGAGAATAGGAAGAAAATAGAAAGGGGTATAGAGGTAGTAGCAAAAATAGGAAAAATTATTCAGAAATGGGCTGAATTTGGGACTAGTAATGCATTTAATGGTCTCTATAAAATGCTTTCAGATGAGAGTACTTGGTGGGAAAGATTGCAAGGATTTGGTCAATTTCTAGTAGGATTTGGTACTTTAGCATTAGGATTTAGATGGCTTAATCCTCTTAATATTGTTAGAACAACAAAAGAACTTAAGACTATTGTTACTCTATTCGGTACAGCAATAAGATCAGCATTTGTAAAAATGTCTGCTCTTCTTAAAGGTCCATTAGGATGGATGTTTTTAGCAGTAGGTGCAGGTGTAGTTACTGGAAAATTATTAGTTGATAATGCTAGACAAAGGGAAGAAGAGAGAGGTGCAGGAAGATTTTATGAAGGGAAATTTTATTATCCTGGTGATCCAATGTATGATAAGATTCCTGAATTACATAGTAAGGAAAAAGGTGCATTTGGTCAAATTTGGGATTTTCTTACAGGTAAAGGTGACAGACATCAGGTTACTCCACAAACTTTATACAGAGCACCAGGAACACTTGGACCTGATGATCCTGGAGTTGGTGTAGGAGGTCCGAATGATCCTAACAGATATAAAGCATGGGGAGGATCGTTAAATAATCTCAAAGAGTTTGCAGGTGGAGGTTGGATACATGGTCCTCAGTCTGGTTATCCAGTTAGTCTTGATGGGAAAGGTACAGATTTTATCGGTCATGGATCGGAATATGTAGCAAGGAAAGGTGACGGTTCAGCATTTATTGTTCCGTTTGATACTAAGGCAACTAGAACAAATCCAAATCTTACAGAAACAAGAATCCGTGAAGCAAAAAGCATGGGTTATGATATTGGTGGATTATCTGCTGCTATTGGTGGTATGGTAGATAAGAAGATATATCTACATTGGACTGGTACGGGTTATGGATATTCACCTAAAGGTCATTTCCATAGTGTTTTTAGTGGAGATGGGAGGAAGAAACAAGGAGTAGATTATAATAAAACTGGTTCTCATACTTGGAAACGTAATAAAAATAGTATAGGTTTAGCAGCTTCTGCTATGGGAGGTAGACCTTGGATAGATTATCCTCCTACAATCGCACAAAAGACTGCTATGATGATGGAGGCAGCAAGAATTGCTAAGAGTTGGGGATGGAAAGGTGAAGATGTTAGTGTAAAAAATGTAATGACTGGTGCTGAAGCTGCATCTAACAGAGATGGTGGTAATAGTCATGAAAATTATGGTCCAGTAGAATGGGGTGGTACTGGAGAACGTTGGGATTTCTTTAAGACTACTAAACGTGGTGCTCCTGGTAGTGGTGGTAATGAGTTACGTGCTATGATGAGAGCATTTATGGCAAAAGGTCAAGGAGGCAAAGGAAGATCAACTCAAACTGAAATGGATCTTCTTCAAAGATTGGTACTTGCTGAAGCTAGAGGAGAAGGTGTTTTAGGTATGGCATTAGTGGCAAGATCTGTTATGAATAGAGCAGGTATTATTCAAGATGGTGCTGCACCAGGTTTGTTTAATGCTAAAGGTGGTAGTATTACTGATATTATTATGGGTAAAGGGCAGTATCAACCAATAAGAGACGGTTCTATTAATGCTGAAAGATCTCCTCGTGAAATGGATAATGCTATGAGAGCAATTATGCTTGCTAAGAATCCTAAAGCATTACGAAATAGATTGATAGCAGCAGGATATGATGATGCTACTGTCAATAAACTATTAGGTGCAACAGGATTTAGAACTGGCGGTGCATTCTTGGATAAATCTCAACAGGTTAATACAACAAAACATGGTAATCATATCTTTAATAGTGCTGGTAATGAAAATTTAAGAATATTGAACCCTAGTATGGGTCTTGATGGTAATCGTAGAACTAGCGGTGGTGGAGGAGTTCGGAGTTTTGTAGACTCTAAAGCAAATATGTCTGGTGGAGTTGGTAATATTTTTAGAGCACTTACAGGTGGTGGAGGAATGAGAAGTGGTGGTGGTAATACCACAAATAGACTTTTCGGTAATGCTAACGCAAAAGGTAATGCTACTACAGGTAATCAAGATACTGCTGCTATGAGAAAGGCAACGGATCAGAGAAATGCTGCAAGAAAAGAAATGAATAGAAGAACTATAGAAATTGTACAGCAAGCATTAGCACAAATAGAAACTTCTAACCAAGCTACTAAAGGATGGATTGAACAAGCAAATGCTGCTGCTACAGCAATTTTAGGTCAGTCCGATAAACCAACTTATATTGGTGGAGGAGGTGGAGGCGGAGGTTCTGCTGGTCCTTTTACTAGCACTAAAGCTAATGGAATTTTTGGTATTGCTACTAAAGTTTTAAACTCTTTCAATAATCCTTTGAGAGGTCTGTTTAAATGAGTAGTACCAATACCACAACAAAACCTTCTTTGAATAGAGAAGGAGTCGGTGATTGTGAGTTTAGTATAACTTTCTATAGAGACGGTCAGAAACTTACAACTGAATCTGGTCAATGGAATTTGGTTGATTTTTTAAGAGGTTGGACAATAAATGAAAATATATCTTCTGCAACTTTAGAAGCACGGTTTCAATTTGAAGATGCTGCAGGTGTGTTTGGTTCTATAACTGGATCTGAGTTAATACAATTTAAAATTAGGACAAGTATTGCAGATAGGTTATATCATTTTAGAGTTCATAGTATTGAAGCTCGTACTAGAAATTCAAGTGGAACTGAGCAATTTATACTTAATTGTTGTTCTGATGAATTTATTAAAAATGAAGTAACTAATGTTTTTGGTAATAGTGAGACCATTTTTAATAAAGAAACCGAAGCATCTAAGATTATTCAAAAACTTATAAAAGATAAGAAGTATATAGGATCATCTAAAAAGATTTTACATCCTATTGGTGGTGAAGAGACTTTAAATCCAAATACATTTATTGCTACTAATTGGAGACCTCTTGATACTATCTACTGGATAATGCAACGTAGTATTCGTAAAGGTAAGAAGGGTGGAACTTTACAAAATGGATTTGCTTTCTGGGAGAGCTCTCTAGGATATCATTTCAAATCAATTGATGGTATGATTGATGATATTAATGATATGCCAACAGAAAGTAACTGGGATCAAGGAAAAGGTAGAATATATGAATATGAGTATTCTCCGAAAAGTGTTGGTGATACTGGTAATGATCAATATGCTATTACCCAATTAGTTTTTCCAGATGAAAGAAATTGGTTATCAGGTTTGCGACATGGAACTTGGTCTGGGTTTAGTATGGGATTTGATCCTAAT
>MDSZ01062429.1_pt1 | contig 11316 bp, 14 predicted proteins | sample 811201 | NCBI WGS metagenome assembly MDSZ01 (sample SAMN05326647, study PRJNA326480) | marine metagenome | isolation source: seawater | place: Indian Ocean: North | collected 2010 | reverse complement strand
TTCTTACTTCTTCTATTCTTGTTAGACAAGACGACCACGACCAGCGCCCGAGTATGCACAGCGGCCTCTTACACAAAAATCTAGGCGCCTTCTTAACCGGCTCTGTTCATGGGCACAAGGGTTTCAACTCTAGTACGCCCGAAGGATTCCATGGAATCTTGACTGGTTCAAACATTACTGCTTCATGTGAAGGCGTGAGAGCAAGAATTCACAATATTTCGTTCAACAACACAACTGAGTTGAATTCGACAGTTTACTTTTGTCGAGCAAACCATAATGAATTCAACTATAGTGCCAACCCGACTTACTTGACAGGCTCCAAGATTAGGGTTAAGCAACAGAGCACAGACCAGCCGGTATCTTACATTACCACTGTTGGACTTTATTCAGCCGATAATGAGCTAATGGGTGTTGCCAAGCTTTCCGAGCCCCTGCGTAAAGACCCCACTAACGAGATGACATTAAGAGTTCGTTTGGACTACTAGTATGTCTGGCCAAGACCGGACGACTCGGCGCCTTCGTGCAAGGTACAAGAAGCTATTCAGCGAGCTACGATATTTATATGCCGACTTGGAGTATCACAAGGAAGAGCACGAATATCGTAAGCAAGAATTTTACGATGCCTTCGCAGATTGGTGCGAGGACCATGGTTTTGACTGTTCTAGAAAACAGACCCGCGAAACGTTTGAAAAAAAGCAGGTCGACCCGTATGATCAAAAAGTTACGGAAAAAGAACTAAAAGAAATTGAAGAAGAGATTTATAATGATCTTGAGGATCTAGAAGAAACTGATGCGGAAAAGGATCTTAAATCGTTGTATAAAAAGATCGCAATAAAAACGCATCCTGATAAATTATCCGCAGAGGAAGAGCAATCCATAAAAGATAGAAAAAATCATCTATTTATGGAAGCTAAGAAAGCCTTTGATGAGAAAAACTTTTTTAAACTATCACAGATTGCTGAAGAATTGGGTGTTGATATGCCTCCACCATCAAGACAGCAGCTTGTTTGGTTGCGTGAAGAAAAGAAGAGAATTGAAAAGATCATTGAAAATATAGACAAAACTTATGAATGGATTTGTGGGGAAGAAAACCCTATGTTACCAGTAGAAGTTTTGTATCAACAATATGCAGATGCTATTGGTTGTGTAAAATTAGAAAAAGAAGGCTAATTAGTACAAGATGTCAGTATACAAATTCAATCGCGGCGATATTTTCTACAACAGAATCAAAACATATCCTAAATTTGGTTTCTATATCTACAATGGTGTCACCTATATCAATAACAGGACCGCACCTAGTGGCGCTTTGGCAACCAATCCAGAGGGCCTAAAGCCGGGATATGTAAACCTTTATGAAATGAATGTTGATAGAGAGGCTGTTGACACTGGTCGAGTGATGTTCGGTGGCACCCCATATGACGTTAAAGACACAGCGCTAATTTATCCATTCATTATGAAAGATAGTACCCTATCTGCTTTCAAGACAGTTTCAGCCGGCTCCTTCGCGACTTTTGGATATGGAACCGTAATGTCTTCTAGCTATCCGATGACAGCCAGTCTCCAAAGAGAGTATTACCAGCAAGGTGTATCGAGAAAAAGAATCACGGTTCTTAAGAATACAATGAATTACTATACTCCACTTAGTGATCATTATGCCTACAGTTCATCTTTGGGAAACAAGGGAAATCAAGATTTGTGTCTAATTTCTATTCCGTCTATCATGTATGGTTCCTCGATTAAAAAAGGAACAGTGTCATTAAAATATTATCTTTCAGGCTCTTTATTGGCTGAACTCCAAGACACCGGCCGAAACGGAGAATTGATACAAGTCACAGGATCGGTATATGCACAATCACAAGGCAACAATAAAGTTGCCGGCGTTGTGTTGTATAACGAAGGATTCATTATACTAACTGGAAGCTGGCATCTGGAGCAGCAAACGGCCGTTTATGGAAACAGTGAAACAGGACGCGATTATCTGACAAATGGTGATCCCGAACCAAGCTCATGGAAGTTCTGGGGCACGACGATGGCCGACGATGGGTACAGTATGAAGACTGGCGACGACGCATCCACAGAATATATCAGCTATGGGTTGGACTATAAAGGCACGAACTACGTCCCGGTCATGACTATGTTAACCCATGCGCCAAAGGGTGAATTGAACTATTCCAACAATCCTACCTTTATCGAACACGGCCAGCAAAAGAAAATGACGCCTTTAACTGGTTCAAAGTTCTATAAAGAGCAGGATACTATCACAGCAAAAAATACAATGACGTCCAGTTATGCTGATCCCACTGGAAGCTATCAGAAGCAGACATTTATATCAAAAATCGGACTCTACGATAAAGACAATAACTTAATCGCTATAGCAACTTTAGCAAATCCAGTAAAAAAATTAGAAGATCTAGATTATACTTTTAAACTGAAGTTAGATTTTTAGGAGAAATCATGGGAATTAAAATGCATAAACATGCAAAAACTGCTTGGGTTACCAAGTGGAGAAAAGAAGAGAAGCCTTGGGGCCACGAAATGGTGTGGGCTAGCTTCTCTGCAGGCCACGGCAAACTACTGGCTTTGGCTGAAGGTAACAGAACCAGCTTAAAATATAATCCACAAAAAAGCGAAGCGTTGATCGTTATTTCTGGAAAGGTGCATGCCAAATTTGGCGATGAACATACACTTAAGGACGAGATTGGTCACCCATGGACCGAGGCGATATTGGAACCGGGTATGACCCTCAACGTGCAGTCTCGTTGCCCCTATCGCCTTACGGCAATTGAAGACTCTCAGATTATTGAAATTGGAAACCACCTATCAGACAAGCCAGTCCGCATTGAAGATGACTACGGAAGAGAATAATGATACTGGGATTAGATATATCGACCAGTATCACTGGCGCCACGATACTTGACACAAAGGGAGATATTGTTTATAATGAAGCATGGGACACAAGAAAATTTAAAAATATGTTTGCAAAAGCGCAATTTATTAAAGAAAAACTCTTGGATGCTTACGAGCATGGCATTGACAATAGCTCTACTATCGAGCATATATTTATCGAGCAAAACTTACAATCCTTCAGAAGTGGCTTCTCATCAGCAAAAACTTTATCTACTTTATCTAAATTCAACGGCATTGTGTCGTGGATGTGTTACGATGCCCTAGAGATTGAACCGGATTATATTGCCGCACCAACGGCAAGAAAGTTATCTGGTCTACGCATCCCACGCGGCACCAAGGCTAAAGAAGTTGTTCTGAGACATGTTGAAAAGCAGGGATGGCTTGAGATAGAGTACACAAAACACGGAAATCCTAAACCACAATATTATGATCGCGCAGATTCTATAATAATTGCAAAAGCGGGACACTATTTAGTGCAGGAGACAGTTGAAAATGAATTATCAAAATCTGACAAATGAATGGCGAAAATACCTCAATGAATCCCCGGTAAAGGATTCAGAAATTTCAGATGAAATTCTTGCCTTTCTTTTTTCAGATGAGATCAGTAAGCTTTTGCAAGATGAAACACTCAACGAAGGCTTACTCGCCCGCGCAAAGGCTATAGCAAAAAAGTATGGGATCCCTGTAGCCCTTGCCACATCGATACTCACCGGCGCAGTCGGCGGTAAACAGTTCGCAGATATCCAAAACGCCAGAAATGCGGATGCTGCAGCAGAACAGGAGGCCGAACCAGATCCCGGCTCGTATCAGTATTATCGTGGTGAAAAGCCACCGGGTTATGCTGATCTGAGCAACCGCGAATCGATAGAGAAAGCTTGGACAGATATCGAATCTCTCGCCCGAGCCCGAGCCCCAGTAAGCGGGCACGCACCAACGATGATTGACGGGAATGTTAGATCTTTATCTTTTGCTTATATACCCGCAAGCGAATTGAGTCCAGACACAATACTCCCGATGTCACTAATGACCGCAGCGGATTATGCCTCCATGCTGGAGTCTAGGCTACAAGAGGGAGATAAGGAAGTGATGTATTTAAAGAGAATGATTTTTGGAGATACAGGCAAGTGGGCCAGCGGAACAGGACAAGAAGTGTGGAAAATAGAAGGTAACACTGTACTATTACCGCCAGAGTGGACTATCGCACATAAAGTTTACGCTGATGCCGTTGAAGAGCGTTTAGTGGCCGTCGCCGACTATGTAAGAGATAACCCACAACATCACGAAGAAATCTTTCAACAGCTGGGTGTAGAGAGCGACACGCAGTTTTACGAATGGTTTAACGACCAAATGTTTAAAATTGCAAGATAGTAAAAAAAATGCTTGACACAAGCACTCGTCGGTGGTATATTATAATCACAGGAGGATTTATGAAACCGCTTGCACTAATGATCGCTGGGTTTTTACTTGGATTTGTAATCTCTTTTGCAGGAAGCCTGTTGAGCGAACAACAGGAAGAGACAAATTATGTTGATCAGGAGAAGTATGAAGATGAGCAAATTGACGCTCTGATCACACTAGACCTTCCAGAAACCAATAATGAATGAGCATGAAAAGTACAAAATCGTAACCAAGGTTCTGGGCGGTTCGTACAAATCTGGCTCTGAATACTTATATCATTGTCCTTATTGCAAACATCATAAGAGGAAGTTGTCTGTCAATTTTCACCGCGATGTGTACAAATGTTGGATTTGTGATGCCCGTGGTCGCACGATACGAAGAATTGTAAGAAGATTCGGGGATCTGTCTCTTTTGAGACAGTGGGATGCTGTAGCAGGACGAGTTGACCTCAATGAATTTGAAAATCTTTTTCAAGAATTTGAAGAAGTGGAGCATGAAGAATTATGTACTTTGCCCGACGAGTTTCGAACCCTGACAAACAAGAATACTTCGCTAGCTGCTAAGCCGGCCTTGAGTTATTTGCGAAGACGGGGCATTACAAGAGAAGACCTGCTTAAATGGAAAATTGGATATGCTGTAGACGGAGAATACAAGAATCGTATTATAATTCCAAGCTTTAATGCGAATGGGGATGTCAATTATTTTGTTGCGCGCACCTATGAAGAGGCTTTTAGAAAATATATGAACCCAAGGGCATCTAGAGACATTTGCTTTAATGAACTTTATATTGATTGGGACAGCGATTTGATCATTGTCGAGGGTATTTTTGATGCAATTGTTGCAGGAAACGCGGTACCGATTCTTGGCTCAAGTCTTCGTAAAAACTCAAGATTAATCAAAAGAATCGTGGAAAACGACACACCAGTGTACATCGCTCTTGACGCTGACGCAGAGAAAAAAGCAGAAAAAATAATCCAAACTATGCTAGAATGTGATATAGAGCTTTATAAAATAGATGTTATGGGGTATGAGGACGTGGGCTCTATGACTAAAGAACAGTTTCAAAAAAGGAAACTTACCGCGTCTTTTGTTGATACGGACACTCGGTTGATGCAGAGTGTCATGTCGATTTAACTAGGAGAACACATGAAGTTAGCTCATATAGCTGATACTCACATTAAGAACCTAAAGTATCATTACGAATATCGTGAGGTTTTTAAACAACTATATAAGAAACTAAAAGAAGAAGAGGTCGATTATATCATCCATTGCGGTGATATCGCACATACTAAGACTCAGATCTCTCCTGAATTTGTGGAATTGTGTACAGATTTCTTTCGGAATCTATCTGCAATTGCACCAACTTACATTATTTTAGGCAACCATGATGGGAACTTAAAGAATAGTAGCCGTCAGGACGCCCTGACGCCCATCGCAGACGCTTTGAACTGTGGCAGGCTACATCTGCTTAAGAACTCTGGCGAATGTCCCGTGAACGCTTCCCTGACGCTTAATGTACTTAGTGTGTTTGATCAGGATAACTGGGTCGCTCCTTCTGATGATTCTAAAATCAACATTGCTCTTTATCACGGTGCAATCAGCGGAGTGTCGACAGACATTGGCTGGGTTATGGAGCATGGTGAGCACGATATTTCTGTATTTAAGGGACACGATTTTGCCTTTTTAGGAGATATCCACAAAACAAATCAGATTCTAGACACTGAAGGTCGCGTCCGCTATTGTGGTTCTACGGTACAGCAGAATCATGGTGAGACAAATGATAAAGGATTCTTAGTTTGGGATATCCGCAGTAAGGATGACTTTACTGTCAAACATCACGTATTGAAGAACCCTAAACCATTTATTACAATCGAGTTAACTCCCAAGGGCCGTATGCCCCGGGGCGTCAATGTCCCAAATGGCGCACGCTTGAGGCTGGTAAGTAACAATAACCTTCCTCTAACTCAGATGAAGCGCGCCCTTGACATTGCAAAGCATAGATTCAAGCCAGAGGCGATTACATTTCTAAATCGCGCAGCGGGACAGCGAAGTAACGTAGAAGAATTTACAGATAAACTTAAAGTTGAAGACTTGAGGAATCTTGGAGTCCAAGAGAAGCTTATCAGAGAATATCTTAGAGACTATGAAGTTGATGATGCCCTTATGGATAGAGTGATTGGTCTTAACGCTGGGTACAACAAGGTTGTTGAGCAGAGCGAAGAGGTGGGCCGCAATATCAACTGGAAGATTCATCGTGTTGAGTGGGATAACCTTTTTAACTATGGTGAAGGAAACAGCATTGAATTTTCTGGACTCAATGGCATTATTGGAATCTTTGGAAAAAACTATAGTGGAAAGAGTAGTGTAATTGATTCCATTCTTTATACTATGTTTAACACCACATCGAAAAATGAAAGAAAAAATCTAAATATCATCAATCAAAACAAGCAATCATGTCGTGGAATGGTTGAGATCTCTGTTAACGATAGTTTGTATCGAATCGAAAGAACAAGCGAAAAGTATACTAAAAAGTTGAAAGGCGAAGTAACTCTGGAAGCAAAGACTGATCTAGATTTTAAGAGAGTTTGTCCTGTCACTGGTGACGTGGAAAGTCTGAATGGCCTAAGCCGCATCGAAACTGACAAGAACATTCGAAAACATTTCGGAACCCTAGAGGATTTCCTGCTCTCAGCTATGGCAAGCCAGCATGGGGCCCTGCAATTTATTAATGAAGGGTCTACCCGTCGAAAAGAAATCTTTGCTAAATTTTTAGATTTAGAGATTTTTGAACAGAAGTTTAAGTTAGCGAAGGAAGACGCCTCGGACACTCGCGGCGCCCTTCGCAGACTCGAAGGTCGTGATTATGAGGAAGAAATCTCCGAAGCACAGGTCAGACTAGAGGAAAATAATGCCGAACTTAAGAAACAAAGAACTCGATGCGAAACGTTAAAAACAAAAATAGCAACAAACCAAGAAAAGTTGGCAGAAGTAGACAAGCTAATTGAATCAATTCCAGCAGAAATCATCGATGTTGTAGACGTAAAGACAAAGATCAAAAATGCTACTCTGCGTCAGGCGCGCCTGATTGAAAAAAATGCAGAACTAGAAATTGAACGAACTGAGAACCAAGACATGTATTCGAAGATTTTACATTTTCTTGACACGTTTGATATTCATGAGCTTGAGAGAAAACAAGAAGAGATTAGTACCATTAGAGATGAAATCGGCAGATGGCAAGCCAAAAGAGATACCGAACAACTAGAACTAGAAAGGTATAAAAAGAAGGAAAGGCTGTTGGCGACTCATGAGTACGATCCCGATTGTCAGTATTGCTCCGATAATGAATTTGTCAAAGATGCGAAGGCCGCACAAAAAAGAATTCCCACTACTCGGCAGCAGATTGAAGATCATGAACTACAGATAGCATCACTAACTACAGAGTTGGAAACTCTAGTCCCAACTCAGGTTGAAAAGCATGTAAATAAGTATTATAAAGTTGTTGACAAAAAAGCTTCAGTCTCTGCAGCTATTGCTGATTTGAATCTAGAAATGGAAAAAAACAAATTAGCTAAAGAAAGGTTATATCATTCTGTTAAAGCGCTGAATGAAAAATTAAATGAATATAATGAAAATAAAGAAGCCATTGAGAATCTTGAAGAACTAACAACTGAAAAAGCACAGCTAAACGATACTCTCGAAACCTTGGCTGAAAATCTTGAGAAATGCGAAGACAAGATCATCTCTGTTGTTCGCACAAATGGCTCTTTGGAGCAACGCGTTGAATCGATTAAGCAAAGCAAACAAGAATATTTGGACTTGCAGGAAGAATTTGCAGCGTATGATTTGTTCATGCGCGCCATGCATTCAAACGGTATTGCTTATGATGTAATTAAACGCAAAATGCCAGTTGTCAACCAAGAGATTGCGAAGGTGCTGGCTAACATTACAAACTTTGAGATCTACTTTGAAGACAGCGGTAAAAAGTTTGAACTGTTCATCAAACACCCAAAGCATGAACCGCGCCCATTAGATATGGGTTCCGGTGCGGAAAAAACTATTGCCGCCATGGCGATCCGGTTAGCCTTGCTATCAGTCTCTTCATTGCCGAAGGGAGATATCTTTATTCTTGACGAGCCGGGTACTGCTTTAGATGAAGATAACATGGAGGGATTTATTCGGATCTTGGAACTAATTAAGATGTACTTTAAGAATATCCTTCTTATTTCACACTTAGATTCACTTAAGGATAGCGCAGATGTGCAAGTGATGATTGAAAAGAGAGAAGGATACGCTAGAATTAATCAGTAACAATGGAGGATGATATGATGACAATGGTTAAAGCAAGATTAGATACACTAGTTGAGAAGATAATTTCTCGCAAGTTTATGGTGTGGCTGACAGCCACTGGTCTCATGGTGTTTGCTGGCCTAGAATCTTCTGACTGGGTAATCATTTCGGGAATCTATATCGGTGGACAAACTGTTATTGATGGAATCGCCAAATTAAAAGGTGTATAGTGAGCGAAGAAAAAGATAAGGTTTCTATGAAAAAGATCGCACTACAGTTTCTTATCAGACACTGGAAAGAGATTTTATTAGTATTGTTGTCTGCCGGAATTTTCTTTAAGATGCAGAGTGATATGAATGAAATCCAGAAAGCCTACGAAGCTGCGAAAGAGAGTTATGAGCAACAGATTCTAGGTCTACAAGAGATACACGATGAAGAGATCCAGAAAAGAGAAGAAGCGCTCCAGACGTATCGAGATGCTTTAGACACGCTTGAGCGCCAATACCGCGAGGAACAGCGACGAATCGAAGAGCGCACCGAAGAGCGTAGAGAAGATCTGGAGGAAAGCCACTCCGAGCGTCCTACCGAGATAATCGATGAGATCGAGCAACAATTTGGATTTGAGTATGTGGAGTAAGATTGCGCAAATACTAAGCCTAAGTTTGATCCTATGCGGAACTGCGTATGCAGACGAACCTGACACTGCACCGCCAGCTACAAATGGGCAGTTTACTATTTTAGACTTAAATCAGCGTGCACCATTTCGTGGCACACTCTTTGATCCCGCAGCCACGGCACACATCCTAACCCTACAAGATAGACTAAGGTCAGAATTTCAAATTGAATTAGATTACAACTTAGGTCAGCTGCAGGCAGAACATCAGCTTGAGCTTACAAATCTTGATATAAGATATACTGCTTTAAACGAAGAGTATCAGCTAAGAATTCAAGCAAAAGATCAAGAAATCGACCAACTTAACCAATCCCTAGCAAAACTCAGCCGCAATGATAGGCACTGGTTTGTCATTGGCGGCTTTGCCATTGGAGTAGGAGTCACAGCCGGCATTATTGCAGCAGTAAATAGCGCAGGTAAATAATGAGCGAAAAAGATTGGGATAAACTTGCAGCTTATGAGAAAGCCATATCTAAGAAATATGGCAAGGAAGCGGTCCAAAATCCAAAATCCAATTGGACAGACGAAAAAGAGCGAGATTACGTTAAACAGCAGAAAAAGCTGTATGAAAAAGAGATACGACAAAGAGAGATAACAGAGAAGATCGAACACGAAGGTGTTTTGGTTTCTAAAAAACTACTTAATAGAGACTCAAAGCGTCCATGCCCGATCTGCAGTAAAATGTTTTTTAGAGTAATGGATGATGTCACTATGACAAAATACGATTGCTGTTTTACATGTTATGTAAAGTATGTTGAGAATCGTGAAGAGCGATGGCTAGAAGGATGGAGACCAAATGAAGATCACAAAAGCACAACTTAAGCAAATTATCAGAGAAGAACTCAGTAAGATAAGCGAGATTGATGTTAATCCTCCGGTAGTCGCATCAGTAGAAGATTACGAAGACGCACACAAGAAAATGACCAAAGACGTAGATGCAATCATCGGGGATCTTAGAAAGCTAGCGGGAGATGATCCCGAAGGCAAGACTCTCGCAATGATGGTTGGCTACATCGTCGACGTGACTAGCAAAGAAACAAAACAAGAGCTTAAGTAAAAACCACACTATTTAGTATTGAGGAAACAAGTATCATGGCAACAACTTTAGAAATTATTCAAGGCATCCAGCAGGCCGCTTCCAACGCATATGATGGCGCTTTGGACGAAAACGGTGAACCTGTAAAGGTTGGACTAAAAAGAGAAGAAGGCAACCCACTTCTTGACCAGAGGGTTATGGATGGCTTTAACGTGTCATTTTATGGCAACAAGTTGTGCATTGGTTATCATTCCGAAGTGCGTCTTAAAGAGGTTTACGGAAGCAATTTTGAGGCCGACACAGAACAAATGATAGAAGACATTGCCAGCTTTCTAAAGAAAGAATATAGAAAGGTAACGGGCAGCAGCCTATCACTTAAGGCTGTCGGCGAGATCGACGTGTTAGTACAAAACACCTCCAAGGTTCGTTCGTGGGTTCAAGCCAAAAAGCACTATGAAATTGGCTCACTTAATGAAGCTGAAGCAGTTCCCGGCTATGATGACGAGCCCGAAGAGCGCAAGATGGATCCAGACTTCGAGAAATTTATGAAGTTGGGCGGCTTGGGTAAGAAGGCAAAGAATGATAAAAGACCAAAGGACAAAGGCCCTCAGTCCTGAGACGATAATGATGCATGAGTCCACAATTATCCAAAAATGATAAAGTCAAAGAAATATTAAAGTGTGGCAAGGACCCAAGTTATTTTCTAAAGAACTATGCTAAAATTTCTCACCCGATGCACGGGTTAATTCCTTTTAAAACTTATGGCTTCCAAGACGACTTACTGGAAAATTTTAATGATCATCGCTTTAATATTATTCTAAAGGCGCGCCAACTCGGCATATCTACCATTACAGCTGGGTATATCGTGTGGATGATGATGTTCCATCGTGATAAGAACGTGCTTGTCATGGCAACAAAATTTGGAACAGCAGCAAATTTGGTTAAAAAAGTGAAGGCTATTGTAAACCACCTTCCACCATGGTTAAAAATAACCGATATCAAAATTGACACAGTT
>MDSZ01129835.1_pt1 | contig 11318 bp, 18 predicted proteins | sample 811201 | NCBI WGS metagenome assembly MDSZ01 (sample SAMN05326647, study PRJNA326480) | marine metagenome | isolation source: seawater | place: Indian Ocean: North | collected 2010 | reverse complement strand
TGTGCCCAACCATCTCCTATCATTGGATACACTGCAAGAAATATTGCAAACAATATTATTAATCTAATCATACAACAATTATAGCATAATTTCCAAATACGTCAACCAAAGTTGGTCTTGCTAGAAGTGTTGATTTTATTGACTTTTAGAGGATGGTTTTAATAAAACCAATGCCATCTATGCCCAAATATACCAAATACATGGCAGTGAACCCAAAACTTTTACGACTCCAGGCACCATACATTAGAAAGACGGTTGCGATCAAAAAGAAGATGTAGGCAATGAACATTGGCGGATTTGGTGAGTACCACATCAAAATCAGAGATGCAACAAGATTGGAAATCATGCCAATGACCTCACAACAGAATCGCATTGGATTCGACCTGTAGTCTTCCTTTATCCATTCCAGTGTTTTTCTTCTACCGATTCTAGCCATTACTTCAATTGTTCTTCAGTTTTCCACTGAGATCGTTTCCCTTGACCACCACAGGCTCTACGACAGATGTAAAATGGAGTGTCAGTGACCAGTCTTGGTTTGTACTCTTTGAAAAGTTCATTGTTATCATATTCTCTTATATCTGTGTGTAACTCTATACCAACTTTGTTTAGATATGCTTCTGCCATGTGGCAACAAGGCCAATACTTACCAGTGTAATCTAGGAACACACTAGAATCTCTGTCTTTTTCACAGACAACATTTCTTCCATAACTTGGAGGTTGATAATCTTCTGTAGGCATCAATCCCAAGTTTTTTGTGTATGTGTCCCATCTGTCAGTTTCTTTAGTCCTAAACCAAGAGAACCCCATTTCTTTTGCCAGTGCTTTTGATTCTTCCACTTGATGCTTATTATGTTCAAAGACCAACATGTCCCAATGAGCTCTTGCTCCTGTAGATATAAAGGACATAGTATTCTCCATGATCTTGTTCCAATTAACATTTCTCCTGTAAATGTGATTAGTATCTTGTAGACCGTCGATGCTAAAAACACAATAGTCTAACTCTCCTTGCAACACTTCGCCTAGTCGGATCCACCAATCTTTTGTTTTTAGTCCGCCATTACTGTTCAATCCAACCACAATATTTTGATTGTGCTTTTTGAAATATTGTGCGATTTGTATAAGTTCAGGTGCAGATGCAGGATCACCTACATTACCACAAAAGAATATTTTGTTTAATTGTTTAATTTGTTCAGGTTTAATGTTGTCTTGGAACCATTTTAAAGGCAGGCTTTTTAGTTTGATGTATGGATTAAGCATTTTTCCATACACATTCCTTGCACACATTGGGCATTCTGCGTTACAAAGACTGGTAGGTTCTATGTGTAATTCTTTGACATTGTCGAGCATGACAATACTTACTGCTATTTGTTACCCTTCATCAAGGTAATTTCTTTTGCACCTTCTTCGTCCCACACAGGAACTAGGTTAGATTTGTGCATAAGGCCTATGCCAAGTAGTTTTCTCTCTCCTGAATATGCCTGTGGTTCTGCTTTTTTTCCACCTGCAACTGGTATCTTGTCACCAGTCTTTGGATGATTAGGATCTGATGAATAATCTGGTATCTCATAGCCTTTGAAATTTTTAGTTTTTTGTTTTAGGGTATATGTGTCTAGGCCTTTTGACTGCAACCATTCTTCGTGGTTTGCCTGTGCTTCTCTGTTTCTTCTTGAATTTTCTATTTTGTTCTTTATTCTTTTTGGTAGTTTCAACTGAATATATCCCATTCTTAAAGTATATATTTAAGGCAGTTTGTTGTCAACTATCGCTTGAAGTATAATTTCCGCATATTCTGGATTGGTGCTCCATGCACTCATCCTTATCATTAATGCTCTGTAGTCCCATTTTCCAGCATCAATTTGTTTTTCTCTTTCTATCCTGAACTCCTCATATGCCGGATGCCTGTTTAATATCGCGATCATGTCTTTCACTGATTGGCATTTTGTCACATATTTTTTTACACCCCAGGTCGCATCTGGATTACCTTTTGCTTTCATGTGTCCAACATTTTTCAAATCCCAAGTTCTAACACCAAAAAGAGCATTGCCTTCATTGGCAAATCTACTTGTACCCCAACCAGATTCGACGCCAGCCATTGCAATTATAATACTTGTTGGCACCCTGCTTAACCTGTCAGTGGTATAGTTTAAGTACTGTACACATCTTCTAGTGGCTTCTAGAAATGTTGTTTTATCTGTGTATTCAAATTCAGGTTCTTCCAGACCTAATAGATGAACCTCATTAAGTTCTTGTTTTTGGAATTGTTTTTGTAGTTTATCGACTGTCCATATGTTGGGATAAAAAGTTCCTCCAAAGAACGACCCACCTATTCCTAAGATAGCAACAATCAAAATGGCTAGGATAAGTTTTAGTGTGTTACTTTTTTTTATTTCTTCTCTTGGCATAAATTCCTTTTTTTGTCAGTGGGCCAAGATTTGTTTACTGCATTGGCCTTGTTGGCACTCTTGGAGCACTCGAGCCCACTGATCAAATTATACTGCAACTTTGTCTGCCGTTGCTGGTTCTGTTGCTTCGGCTTCATACTTCACTTTGTATTCTGCTTCTGCGTTTCTCATCGCATTGTTCCAGTCTGCCTTAGACAATCCTGTAAATCTAGTGATGATTCCATCCGACATGATCTTGAAAGATCCACATAACTTGTGTGATCCATCTTCAGCAATCTTATGAACTACTCCTGTAGCCTTACCATCGGCATTCTCTCTGCCCATGATGTACATATAATTGCCTGATCTGCCTCTCCATTTATTATTAGTCTGTGTGTCTTCCTGACATCTAGATCTGACTTGATCTAACACTAGACTTGCTTTTGCTGAACATTTGTACATATTCTTCTCCTCTTTGTTACCACTATTATACATGGTAATGGTATTTCCGTCAACTGGCTTAAAAGTCGCTATTTTATTGACTTTTCTCGAAGTAACATTTGTTTGATTGCATACCTATCCAATCATTCAAGAAATGATCGTTGTTGAACCAGTGTGGATTTTGTTTCTGTATTTCATTCAATCTAACAAGTAATGATATAAAAGTCTTCTGTCCTTGCAAGGTTGATATCGCATTATGAAATCTTAACTGTCCTTTTGTGGTGCAACCTAAAAGTCCTCCGTCACTGGGTACACCTTTACGTGCTTTGGATCTGAAGTAATCAGGACCAGTCGTCCAGTAGTCTAGCATCTCTACGTCATTCCATGATAGGTCATGGCATTCAAAGGGAATGTCAGCCGAGTCCTTGGCCGCCCTTTTCATTGTGTACAATATTTTAAGTGTAAGGTCTTTGCTATCGCTGTCACAGAAGAAAAACAATTGGTAAGGTGCGTTCAACTGTTCGTTGTATGCTCTGTCATTGTGTCTGTAAAACCATCCATTCTTGTCCTTTCCTATTACAAGTCCTGGGCCTCCCCAAACGTTTGCCACTTGCACTGAACTGTCATGCTCTAACAATTCAGGATATATCTCATACAGCATCTGCCAGTGACAGGCGTATGGTTCTAATTCTGTGTATTCTGTCCAGTGTTCTAGGTGTTCGTGTGCATAGGAATAGTAGTGTTCTGGTAAAATGTCATATGCTGTGAATTTTACACTGGGCCACCATTGTTTTGCAAGTCTGAGTATTTCACGAGATCCTGTGTTCACCTCTATGTTTTGGCTTACATCTACAGAACCTGGATACTGGATATAGGTGGTTACTTCGTCTGGCTGTACACCAGCCTCTTTAAAAGCATGAATTATATGAGTGCTGTCTGTCCCACCACTTGCCCAGATTCGCACATATTGGTTACTGTTTCTGATTTGTTTTGCCCTTTCGATGTAGAGTTGCCTAAGACTCTTTTGCGGTTCTGGACCACAATGTTTATCAAAGACAACAAACTTGGCGTGTGCCCAGACTTCTTTAGGGTCTGGGGTCACACACATCTCTTGCGCCTTTTTCATTGCAAGATACCTGCTGAAGAATCTTTCTCCTCCGACTTCGTATGCGGGATCGTCTTGTCGATGAGTAAGTTTATTCTTCAGCGGTTTTATCATTTAAGAAACGTCCTAAGGTCATCCATGTTTTCATCATACAACACCTTGATCTGCTCCTGTGTATATGTTTCCACAATCCATCCGTTTTTTTTGACCAACGGAGAGACGTTTGAACTGTCAGACGAGAACAAAGAGTTTATTCTTTGATAAAGCACCTGTATCTGTTCCTGTGTCATGTTTTTTACATGCCCAGTCATCATATAGCCGAAACTGAATCCTGGGTAATCATCTCCAATCTTTGATTTAAGACTTTGTTTCATGTTGACGTCTTTTGGATTAGTAGAGTAATTGCAATCCAAAGTGCCTGCTTTGACTCCTCTGACTGCTTTGGCATCATTTATTAGTGCCACATCGGCATCTGCTGTTTGTAATGCCGCCAATTGTTTTCCACTACCAGAGTAGGGAATGATACTATGTTCTGTTCCGACCACATTGTTGAACCTATCAAATATGTGTCTTCCCATTTTTGGACCATCACTGATTGCCACTCGTAAAGAATTGCCCTTCACAAAGAGATCATCTGGTGTGTAGGCGCCATCCTTTAAAGTGCATAATGACTTGTAATACTTTCCACCCCATACTAATGTATCAGCGGTGACCTCTGATACAAAAGGTGTTTTCCCTTTAAGGGCATGGACCACATTTCTTTTTGCAGTATTAGACATCATAAAAATTGGCCTGTTGTCTATGCTTGTAAAGATAGTCCCGCCTTTTGTACTTGATCCACCTGTGCTGATTTCTTCTACATCATACCATTGTGATAGATCCTTTGCCAGAGCGGCATTGAACTTGTTAAAACTTCCACCCAAACTTCCTGCAAACACAATACCAAGTTTGTCTTTGGCCTGTGCAGAAACAGTCAGCAAGGAAAGAAGCATAATTGCTATTATTTTCTTCATTTTTTTTCCTTCTTTGTTGGTCTAATTTTATATGTTAGACCAGTTGTTGTCAATGTAAAACTAGGTATGATTCTACCATACGGAGGGCCTTTTTTTGCTGTGCCTGGGTGTGCTTCCAACCCAGCAGGTCCATTTTGTTCCGACGTCACTGATTGTGGCGTTGTAAATTTAATTATCAAAGAACATTCTGGATATAACCAAATCTGATAAGATTTTCAAAGACAAAGTCTGCTATGATGTAAAAGTATATTATCTTCAACACATTGTAACCTCGGAAGACAAGTCCAAAGGCAGTGCTTGATAAGAATACAATTATATACATCCACAGGTTTAACTCCATTTGTGCAAACCAAATCATGAGGAACAACAGAAACGCCATCAGTAGATAATTGATATATTTGTAACAACGCACGAATAAATTAGATATCACACTGCTCAGAGGTCCTGCAATAAAGAATCCACTGACACTGGCCAGTGCTATGGTGGGTGCCATCACATATGCAAATTGATTGAATGACATTGGACCTAAAAGGAAACTTTTTTGAACAATCATTTCGTAAAGTATCGCTTGGGACGAACTGGTTGGTAATCCAAACAACAGAAGCGGAAGTATGATAGCGAATGCCGCCGAGTTGTTGCTTGACTCTGCGGCCATTAGGTTCAACTCATTGTTGTCTCTGATTCTTTTTTGCATGTTGTGAGTGATATTACTGACCACATCTACGCCAACTCCCGGTATGAAACCTAGTATAAAGCCAACAACACTGTGGAAAAAAGCCACGACAGTGTGAGTGAACTTGATGCTTATGCCTTTCCAATCAAACCTTGGCACTAATTTCAATGTGTGTTTTTGTTGTCTTAGTTCTAGTAAAAGTGGAAATGTGTATAATCCTAACAGAAGCGGTATCATTGGGATACCATATTCCAAAGATGATACCCCGAATGTGCCAAAGTGAGAAAAACTGTCATCAGGCATCGGCCCGATTATGCCAAGAAACAATCCAATAATTGGAAAGCCAAACCTGTCGAAGTGGTTTTTTGATTTACTTAGGAGCAATAATAATATCACAAAACTGATCAATATCAAATTAAAATGTGTATTGAAATTAGCAAAAATATCATCTAGATAACTTCCGAGCAAAAAAAGGAATGCAAGACTCACAATGCCTCCAACGAAACTGCCATACGCACTGATCATTATTGCTTGGCTGGTTTTGCCTTGCTTGGCAAGTGAATGGCCATCTATCGTGGCAGGTATGCTACTGGGCTCTCCAGGTATGCCAAAATGGGTGGCAACAACACTGCCAGTAAATTGTGTTGTGATCAGCGCCGCGGTGTAGAATGACACAAGGTCAAAGACTGTGAAATATGATGCCAATGGTAATAGTAAGACTGTAAGTGTGACCATGCCAACCCCTGGCAACAGTCCTGCCACCACGCCAAAAAATATACCAAGGCATATGATATCTAAACTCATTTAACTATTTTAGTTGGGCAAGTATGGCGGCCTCTTTCGCTTTGGCCTTTTCTGCTTTGATCCTGTTGTCCTCTTCGATCTCTTCCTGGGTTTTGACTTTTTCTGGTTCTAATTTTGTTGGTGCTTCTATGGGTAACCCACCATTGTCGAACCATCTGCCATCTGCAGTGACAGTGCAACGACTGTAGAAACTTTTGTTTTCGCCCATGAAAGACTTGGAAGTTATCAATCTTCTCTTATTGTAAAGTTTGCCTTTATATTCTGTACCGTCCTTCTGCATAAGTGTCTGTCCATAGAGTGAACCATAGACCCTGTCTATCATGATGTACTCCTCGCCATCTTCGTCTTTCTTGCGTTTGGCTTTGTCATATATCGCAGGTAATGGATGTATTGTATTAGGATAGTATCTATTGGTGTATGAATGGAATTTCTCTTGCTTGTAGGACTTAGGAGCAGAGTCCGTGATCTTGCCCAGTCCTTCTAGTAATTTTTTTGTTTTGTCACTTGGCATAATTCAGCATACACCAGGTTAGTCGACTCCAGCCTCGCCACTTTTGGCTAATAATCCATCATCGACGTAGAGCGTCTCTAATAAGATTTACAAATGAGCACTGGTACCGACCGTCCCGGTGGTTTGCTTTTGATATTATACACTGATTAGGTAATTAGGTCAACCTGTGGAAATATTTCTTAACTGTGTCAATGATTTTGTCTACTTCATGATCTTTGAAAAAAGGAGATAATGGAAGATTACATGTTCTTTTAGACAGTCTTTGACTCATGCTCATAGACTTCCCTGAACCAAAAGTTTTACTCCAATCGGTGACATAGGTCAGTCTAGCATCAATGCCATTTGCCTTCATGAATTTAATGAAATCATTCCTGTCGTCAAGTTCCAGAGGAATTTTGTGATAAGAGCTGAGGCAGTGTTTTCCACCCTTTATGAATCTAATTGGTAAGTGTTCCAGTTCTGCCCAAATTTTTTTTATTATTTTCTCTCTTTGTTTATGCCATCTTTTAAGATGTTTGAAACCTGCGTAGACTAATCCACACTGTAACTCCTGGCTGGCACCTCTGAATCCTAAAGTTTCTGCCTTGTTGTATCTGGTCTTGCCTGGCTTACCCATGTTTAACGCACAGTCAATTCTGTGAGCAATATTTTTATTGTCAGTGGCAATGGCACCCGCGAAACCTCTCGTGCCCATAGGCTTGCCGCCACCAAATGCAAATATTGATACATCACCAAAATAGCCATCATTGCGTCCTTTGTATTTGGCTCCGAGGCTTTGGCTACAATCTGCAATAATTTTTCCTTTGAATTTTTTCTTGACTTTATCGTAGTCCACCACATTTCCATTGTAGTTTACTAACATTAGAGCATCACAGTGTTTTGGTATCTTGGTTATGTCCAACAACATATTTTCGTCGCAGTCAAAGAACACAGGTTTGCAGAGTGTTGCAAATGGATGCACACAGGCCTCGTAATTATATCCTGCCACTGCAACTTTTTTTCCTATTAGATCTAAGGCATAAATCGCCGCCCATATGGCTCCTGTCCCACTAATGGTTGTAAAGACGTATTTCCTGCCAGTAATTTTTTTCAATGCCTCCACAAGTCTATTAGAGTACGGACCATTTACATCATACCCGTTGATCATGATGTCCTTGTAAATTTTATCGTAAGAATCTTTCAATAATTTGTATTGTGAGGCGTAATTTTTTTGTTGTATCATTTTTTCTACTTATTGGTGTCGACTCCAAGCATTTGAAAATGTTGCCAAATGGTATGATTATCTAAATCAATCACATTTCCTTTCACGTCCTTGATCACTTTTGTGAACCCTGCACTCTTGTATCTACGAAAAGGAAATTCCCAGTTCCCTGATAGTTGCCAGTCCCCCTCCAGAATGTGTTTGTCTGCGTCATCTATCAAACACAATGGCATCTGCAGGATCCAGTGAGCCGAAAGTTTATCGTGTAGATAAGCAGTTATAATTTTGTTCTGTGGTATTACGTGCTCTAAATGTTGTTTTTCTTTGATACCGACCGCCTTGTAATGATATCCCATGGGTGCCAGTTGCTTCTGCATAGATCTAATGTATAGCACCAGCGAAGTTTTGATGTGCTTCTTGGTGGCCTGGCTCCATCTATCATCAAATAGATCTTTCTTCATTTTGTCTATGTAATCTGCCAGTTCAGAAAGTACGGGACGTTCTTTGCTTTTGAAATTTATTTCGGGCAGATTATTAAGGTCTTGGAAGTGTTGCATCAAATTCCTCCTTCGTTATCATTTCTAACTCCACTGCGTCTGCACCATCTTTGTAGTGTTGTTTGACTTCTTTCAAAACATCCTTCCATGGTAGGCCATAGCCATATTCTTCAGAGATGTCATTTTTAGTCACCCAACACTTATAGTAACAAATTTTACTTGACATATTTGTTAAAGGCCGTTTGTGCTTCTGATTCGGATGCTATGTCTCCATCTTCAAGTTTCAATGTCACGTTTGGCATGTAACTTGGTTCGAATGTCCCATCTTCTATAAGATAAACTTCTCGCAACATGTGGGCCATCGCCACTGGTGCGTCCCAACCAACGCCGTTTGCGTGTTGCCATTGCTTTTTTGTTGCAGTGTGTATCAGTGTTGCACTAGGACACACCCTTTTAGCGGACTCCAACATTTTTGTCATCCAATCGTTGGGTAGACGTTTTAAACGTTTGGCCTCTTGTCCCATCTGATACTGTTTCATTAATCCGATAAAAAGTCCTTGGTTGATCTCTCCGCCCTCTTCATCACCGTAAACATTCTTGATTGAAACCAATGCGTCAGTTAAACCAATTGGTCCTGCCATCTTGATGCCCTTGTATGCATAATCAAAATGTGAGAAGTAGTGCTTGTTAGGTCCACACTTGCCTGGACTCTTCCTGACTCTTTTTGGTTCTAAGTCGATCCCACATGAATCAAAAACCTGTTGGACCAGATGTGCTGTCACAACTCTTTCTGTTTCTGTTTCGCCCATTTTGTATCTGTGTAGAAGGCATCTGTGTATCTCCTCCGTGCCTGCTCTTAATATACCCGAGTCATTAACTATCTCGAATGCTTCAGCATCAAAGGCCGGTTCATCTGTTTCTACTATCGTGACTGGTATTTTCTTCCAGCCAAGTAATGCTAGGGCCACCGCTCTGTGTTGTCCGTCAAATATGTATAACGTGTCTCCGTCTGACCGTTTCACCGCTGACACAGGGCAACACACTCGAGGGTCGAACTTCTTCATTATGTTCATCACGTGCCCTGCTCTAACGTCACGTTGCACGGAATAATTGAATGCGAAGTTTTCTAATGGATGATCTTCTACTCCCTTGGGCAATAGCCTTCCCTTCGCTATTTGATTCTGTAGATTTACTTTGGATTCTGCTAATTTGGCGTTCCAGTTAGGAACATCTTGTGGTGCTTCTTTTTTTACCTCTTCTACCACATCGAGAAGCATTTTTACTTTGCTCATAAGTTCTCCTATAGTTAATGAGTGCAACAAGAAGCATAGTTCCTACAATAGGATTAACTCCAAATTACACTCTTATTATAGCAGATTTTATGAATTTGTCAACCCGTCCACTTGGACACAGTCAAAACTAGATTTTTCTACTTGGTAACCATACATTGGATAGGCTTCAACGATAAGACTGTGTTTCACAGATGCGTTTGCCATGCATTCACTTTTAGTACTGTAATGTCTCATCGGGTCTTCTTGCATTATTATACAAGGATTGCCTAACGCACACACTACAATAATTGCTTTCCACATATTTCTACCTCGTTTTTTTCTTTCCTAATAGATCTCTCACAGTGTCCTTACATGCGTCATGCCAGTACTTTCCACTGTCTCTCAACTTTTCATTTGCAATTCTTAATTTTTCCATTTTCTTTTCCACCGCCTTGAACTTGCTCTCCTTAAACTCATAACCAATCACTTTCTCCAACTGATTAAGAATATCGTCAATCGCAGGACAAGTAATGTCTGGCACTTTAGGCGCCTTCTTACGGATCTTCCCCCAATAATTTGTTCGCTTCTGTGCTTTGTAAAACAACAACATGTACCTCCCTGACCAACAATATTTACTGGGTAATACTGTCAAGTGATGTGCTACTATAAGTTATATGCTAGTGTTTCGTCACCACCCACGCCCTATGATAGAAGTCGTCGATGTTTCTTTGTATCAGGGACTTTGCCATTTCACTGGCCTGCTTCTCATCAGAGAATGGTCCATGTTTGATTTCTGTGCTGTGATCTAGGGTGTCCATGTTGTTGGGGTCTTCATGTGTACCCTCTACCACCCAGTATCTGTTTGTAATTTTGCCCATGTTATAATAAAGTTATACAGCCAAACAAGAAAGCACCTGTGTAGATCGCAACGATGATCCACTGTGTTCTACTCATTTGCCTTTGTGATTCTTGGCCCAGTATTTGCTTTTTTGCATTCCTAGGTAGTGTTCGCCAGGTTCGTAGTCCCACTTGTGACCATGATGTCCACGAGCATCTGCCCAGGCCATTCTCAGTCTCACAATCAATTTGACTAGCGGGTTATGACTTACTCTCATTATCTTCCTAACTTCTTCTTTCTACCTAATGGTAATCGTTGTTCTTTGACGAATACCTCCCCGTTCTTCGTCGTCCACTCAATAGTTACCATCTTGGCATCGGAATTGCCCTGAAATGACTTCACGGCCTTCTTGAAAGATAGTGCCTCGACATCTTTTGTCTCTTTTCCATCATCAAATTTGAAAATTCTATTTTTTGGCATATAAAACTAATTATACACATTCTTGACAAAAGGTCAACTCTGTGCTTAAATATTATTTGTAAATGTTGATCAAGATGAAATAAACATTTCGGACGTCGGGGCA
>MDSZ01115549.1_pt1 | contig 11318 bp, 12 predicted proteins | sample 811201 | NCBI WGS metagenome assembly MDSZ01 (sample SAMN05326647, study PRJNA326480) | marine metagenome | isolation source: seawater | place: Indian Ocean: North | collected 2010 | reverse complement strand
TTATTATTATATAACCAAAGGGTGCTTTAATTAATCTTTACGTGTTCAACTCTTGAACAAATAAATATATAGTGTATTTTAATTTGAAAGTAAAATATTTAAATGACAAAAAAAAATAAAAATATTTGTATAATTCCAGCTAGAGGTGGTAGTAAAAGAATACGTGGAAAAAACATTAAAAATTTTTGGGGTAAACCGTTAATTTTTTATTCGATAAATATAGCAAAAAAATCAAAGTTGTTTGATAAAATTTTTGTTTCTACTGATAGCGAAAAAATAAAAAAAATATCTGAAAATTACGGCGCAATAGTTCCCTTTTTAAGAGAAAAAAAATATTCTAAAGACGAAGTGGGAACCGAGATTGTGATAAGAAAATTTTTAAAGAATATTAATTATAAATCTTATGATTATTGTGTTTGTCTCTATCCAACTTCACCCTTTGTAAAATCTATTGATTTACATTTGTCTTTAAAAAAACTTAAAAAAAAAAACTTTGATAAACTCACTTCTGTTGGAAAATATAACTTTTCACCTATGCGGGCTTTTAAAGAGAAAAATGATAAAATAAGTTACATAAATAACAAATACAAAAATATTAGATCGCAAAAACTGCCAAATATTTTTCATGACGCGGGAAACTTTTATATTTATAAAATTAAAAATTTTATAAAATCCAAAACTTCTTTAAAAAAACACACATTTTTTGAACTAGACCCATATAGAGTCTTGGATATTAACACCCCGGAAGATCTAAAAATGGCTGAGATTAAGTATAAAGTTTTAAAGAAACAAAAATTAATTTGAAAGCTTTTTTACCAACTTGCTAATCCTATTATCCTCTAAATAAATTTCGCTCATTATTTTTGCAGCTTTTTTTGGTGAATGTTTAAAGGCCAATCTCAAAACATTCATCCAGTTTTTGTTATTTTTTTTTCTAATATTTTCTATTTGGTTGATTATTGAAAGATATTTTTTTTTTCTTTTCATGAGATTATATTGCCTAATTAACTTATGAGGTTCAACCTTAATTTTAGATATTTATAAAAAGTATCAGACTCAAATTTTGAGTAAAAGTGATTTCTCATTTTGTTTAATTCAGAGTTAAACTTTTTAAAGTTTTTATCTAGTAGCTTAATTTTAAGATCTAATTCATTTACGTTATTTGCAACCATTTTTTTGTTATATTTTATATAAGGAGTAATGAATTTAAAATTTTCATAAATTATAGCTGGTTTATTTAAACATAAAAAGTCATCAATCATTGATGTATATTTTCCAATCACAAAATCAAACTTTTTAGAAATTAAATAGTTATCAAGAATTAAATTTCTTTCAAAAATTTCAATATTTTTTAATCTATTTATTTCTTTTACAATAGGCTTAAAATAATCATAATTAATCCAATCAAAATTTTTACTTTTAATTGTAAACTTTATATTTGGATTTTGTTTTGCAATTTTGATAATATCGAGCAAAAATTTGTAATTGACATTCCAATTTATAATTGGGTGTACACCTGCTTCATACCAATTTTTAATCGCAAAATCGACCACTAAACAATTTTTTTTGTATTTTTTTTTTAATTTTTTATTTTCATTGTTTTTTTGTCTTAAAATTAAAGGTCCTACTTTAAAAACGTTTGTATCTCTATAAATTTGATTATTTAAATCTTTCTTAGTTTTATTTCCAATAATTAGATATTCGTCTATTAAAAACTGAAACTTTGCGGCAGGCCATTGTAACCTAGTTTGAATACAAATAATTTTTTTTTTTTCAAGTTTAAAGGCAATTAAAATTTCTTTGTAGAAATTTAACTCTTGAAAAAAAATTATGCTTTCAAGTTTTCTGAACTTTTTAATTCTAATTTTATTAATATATATTTTTAGCGCTCCTACAATAAGTATATTTGAAATTCTTAAATCTGTTTTCCAAAAAAAAAATAGATAATTTATCAGTAAATTAATTACAAGTTTTAAAGAAAAAAATTCAGAGCCTATTTTTTTCCAAATAAAATAATTAGGAGCAATTTTTTTATAAAAATTTTTACTCTCTTTGCTTATCTCTGTATTTTCATCTAATTCACAAAATAAAAAGTCTTTTTTATTTAATTGTCCTTTTTTCTCTTTAAGAAAAATCCAAGTTAAATCAAAAAAATACGTTTTGGATTTTTTAAACAATCCACCTACGGGGAAAACTATTGTTTTAAGCTTTTTGATTGAATCTTTTTTATTTTCTTTTTTTTTTCGTTTTATAATAAAAATTGTTTTTAATTTATAAAATATTAAAGTTAAAATTTTAAAAAAGAGAAAAAAGAGATTTAAACTTTCAAAAAATCCAGGCTTTAAATTGAAAAAACCCTTTTCATTCTTAATAGTTATTTTTGAAAAAAAACTATTCTCGAACCATAGAAAAATCTTTTCATCCTTTATTCTTTTTTTTTTTATGAGTGATAGATAAAGTAAATATCTGTAGATATTTTTTTTTAAATAATCATAAAGATAAATTTGTAAATAACGTTTTTCACCAAAAAATATAATTAATTTTTTATTCCATATTTTGTTAGTGATTAATAAAGAAAACTTTTTTGCAATTTTTATTGATTTTTCGATGCTATAAAATCGTTTATCTGCTATATAATTTTTTTCTTCATTAAAGCTTATCCAAAAAATGTTAAAAAACTCTAAAAACTTAACGATTTTTTTTTTTTGCAATACCCTACTTAATTCAAAATAGCTTATATCATTACCAATCAATCTAAGAAAAAAAACTAAAAAAATATTTAAAAATGTGATTTTTTCAAAAAAAAATTTATACATCTATTATGGTAATTTTTTTGTTCAATTATTGAACGTAACATAAAAATTTTACTTTATAAATAAAAAAACCAATAGTTTTATTAAGATAAATGTGCAATACCTACAAAATGAAAAATTTTTTCAATTCAAAAAAGCCGGTTTTCATTGCCGAAATATCTTGCAATCATAATGGAAAATTAGCTAATGCTAAAAAGTTAATATTGTTAGCTAAAAATTGTGGTGCTGATCTTGTTAAGTTGCAGACTTACACTCCTGACACGATGACGATAGATGTAAAAAATAAGTTTTTTACTATCAAAAAAGGATTGTGGAAGGGTAAAAATTTATGGTCTTTATATTCTAAATCTCAAACACCTTTTAGTTGGCAAAAAACTTTATTTAACTACGCTAAGAAAGTTGGCATCACATGTTTTAGTACACCGTTTGATGAAAGTGCAGTAGACTTGCTTGAAAGTTTAAATTGTCCTTTTTACAAGATATCATCTTTTGAAATGACTGATGTAAGATTAATTAAAAAACTAGCTCAAACTAAAAAGCCGTTAATTATTTCAACTGGAACATCATCTTTGAAAGAAATTTCTTTAGCTTATAGGACAGCAAAAAAAAATGGAGCAAAACAAATTGTATTACTTTATTGTGTAAGCAACTACCCAGCTAAAATAGGTGACTTCAATTTGAATAACATTAAAATTCTACAAAAAAAGTTTAAATGTAAAGTTGGTTTATCTGATCATTCTACTGACTCTTCTGTAATGACTGGGGCCATTGCGCTAGGAGCGCTTTTTGTAGAAAAACATATCGCTCTACCTGGTCAAAAAACTGGTTTTGATATTCAGTTTTCCTTGAGGGGGAATGAGATCAAAAACTTTATAAACTTAATGCATAATACACATCAATTAGTTTCAAATAAAAAATTTGTAAGAAATGAGTCCGAAAAAGCAAATAAGTTCTTTAGAAAATCAATTTTCGTAGTTAAAAATATTAAAAAAAATGAGAAATTTAATGAGCATAACATTAGAATAATCAGACCAGGGATAGGATTAGAGCCTATCTACTTAGATAAAATATTAGGTAAAAAAAGTAAAAAAAATTTAAAAAGGGGAACACCATTTAAGAAAGAGTTTTATTAAATTTTTTTTTTGCTGAATTAATTTTCATATTCCAATTTTTTAAATATTTTGGTAAATCTTTTTTTTTGTGATACGAACCTGTTCCATTTTGATAGAAAGTCTTATAATTTTTGTTGACTAATATCTTAAAATTCTTCTTAAATAATTTTTCTAATTCAAGTCTTAAAATTTTATAAGTTTTAGAAAACGTTTCATGTTTCTTTCTATCAATATTAAATAAAATTTTTTTTTGAAAAATAATTGGCCCAGTATCAATTTTAGATTTTATTTCATGAATAGTTACACCTGATGGGGTTTCGTCAATAAATGACCAAAAATTGGGATGTGCGCCTCTGTTAAATGGCAAATAAGAAATATGCAAATTTATTATCGGTTTTTTTATTCTTTTTAAAATTTTTCTATTAATAATGTGTCTATAACCATATGAAACAATAAAATCATATGAATTTATATTCTCTAATTCATCTTTAGTAATTTTGTCTTTTTTATTAAAGACACTCCAACCCTTTTTTTTAAAAAAATTTATTAAAGATGTTTCTTTTTCTGAATAGCCAAGAAATAAACAATTTTTTTTAACATTTTTTACTAAACCAATTAATCTTTTTTTATCTAATAAGTTAAATATCTTCGCAGTTTTTTTTAAATTTAAATTAATATGTGAAGAAATATTTTTGAGATCGTTAGTTCCGTCAGCATACTGTAAAAAATTAAGCAAATTTTTTGCTTGAAGATAATCATTATCTTTTCGACTTAATTTAGGGTAAAGATTTCTTTTTCCTAAATTAGGTTCACAAATAGTTTTGCTTATAATTTTTCCTGGCAAAATTTGTTTTGGGATTTTAGAGTGCTTATTTTCAAAATTAAGTAAGTTTTTAATAGCTTGTTTTGAAACTTTATAGCCACCGCTAAGTCCTTTTTTTGAAATTACTTGTAAATTATCTAAAGATGTATGGTATTCTCTATAGGTACCATACTTTGATCTCATAATAGAACCCATTCCAAGATTTATAAATGGAGAATTAAATTGTCTTTCGTCAGAGCCTCTTTTTAAAAAACTATATGTCCTAAATTTACAACCAAAATGTTCTAGAGCTTTTAAAGCACATTTGTCGCTGAAAGAATTTTTATATTTTGAGTACAAATAAGAATAATCTCTATCGTCACCTATACAAGTTAAAACGTAACCACCAATTACTCTTTTTTTTAATCTCTCAAAATTTTTATTTATATAAGCAATTGAACCAATAGTTTCAGGTATTAGAATGAACCTAATACTTTTTGACAATTTCTTTTGACCTAAAAAGTAATTAGCTAATGCAGTCAGAACGACTGGCCCTGAAATTTCATTATTTGCTAAAGAAGGATGACATATATAAGAAGAGATTAATATTTCTTCTTTACTTTTTCCTCTTACAAGTAACTCTCCATAAGTTAAAGAACCTTTTGTATTGAAGTGGGTATCTACATTGATAAGGAATTTATCATGTTTTTTATAATTCTTTTTGATAAATTTGAAATTGTTATAAGATAAACAGAATCCCCAATACTTTTTATAATAAGATGTGACATAAGGAATAGCATTTTTTTGTTTTTTAGAAAAATGAAGTTTTTTAAATAATTCATCTCGTGTAATTATTTTTCTTACAGGATGAGAATATGAAACTAAATGAAGGTTGCTATTTTTGATGTCTATAATTTTATTATTATATTTGTCTAGGATATATGCGCTTTTAACATTCCACTCAGGAGGAATTTTCCAATCAAAGATTTTTTTTCCAGATTTAATTTTTTTAATTTTTAAACCTTTTATTTCTTTTTGAATAATTTTCAGTGATTGCAGAACGCCTCGCCCCGTTATACTTCTGTGAATAGGAAAGAGTGTTTTTGCTAATCTCAATAAGTTTATCATTAACTCAATCTTACAATAGAACGCTTATATGTTCAAATATTGAACAATTCAAGCTTGTTATTTTGATAAAAAGATAATAAAAGAAAATATAATTTAAATAAAAGAGTATTTATGAGCAATATAGATAAAATCAACAAGATTCTTAGGGAAGTAACAAATAAAAAAACTAAATTTAATCCAAAAGAAAATCTTTTTAAACAAGGATTAGACTCATTAGATGTTACTAGTTTCTTACTTGCGTTAGAAGAGGGGTTTAATCTTAAATTTAAGAGTGATGCTTATGATAAGCTGACGAATATAAAAGATATTGCAGCTTACATTGAAAAAAACAAAAAAAAATGAAAAATCTATCTATTAAAACCACAAATAGATTTACTATTTCTCAAATAAAAAAAGGCATGAGAATTAAATTAAAAAAAACCATGACAAAAAAATATTTTCTCAAATCAATAAAACTTTTAAACGATACTGCTCCTATTCATACAAGTGATAAATGGGCGAAAAGGTTAGGAATGGAAAAAAAAATTTTTCCTGGTTTAGCTGTTGTAAGTGTTTTTTCAAAACTTATTGGAATGTATCTGCCAGGTAAAAATGCAGTCATTATGAATATTAATTTTTCGTTTAGAAAACCAGTGTTTCTAAATGACAAGCTTATTTTTGAGTGTGAAGTTTATAAAGTTATAAGAACATTTAAATTAGTTATGTTAAAGTTATCAGTTTTTAAAAAGAACTATAAAATAATTGATGGTGATTGTAAGTGTAAACTTTTAACAGTTAATGAATAATACAAATTTCATATTAAAAAAAATTAAAGATAAAAATAATAATAATATTTTATGGTCAAATAACAAATATTTTAAAGGAGTCGACCTTGAAAATAGAATAAGCTTTTGCAGGAAAGCTATAAAAAAAAGTAATATAAAAAAAGGAGATTTGGTAGCTTTTGAAAGTGATTTTGAATTTCAAAGTATCGCTTTTTTTTTAGCATGTATAGTTGAGTGTTTAATAGTAATACCTGTTCCTATAAAACAAAGAAATTTGTTAAAATTAATACCTTGTAATTTTTTTGTGAATACTAAATCCTTAAAAATTGTAAAAATTAAGAATAATTTAACAAATAATAAAATTCTTAATAATTTTATTAAAAAAAAGCAACCTGGTCTTATAGTTTTTTCCTCGGGTTCCTCTGGTAAACAAAAAGCTATTCTACATAATTTTTCTCTATTGCTTAATAAATTTAAAATAGAAAGACCGGGTTATAAAACTTTGCTTATGCTTACTTTTGATCATTTAGGAGGGATAAATACTTTGCTGGCATCGTTATTCTACAAAGATGGTGTAGCAATTTGTCTTAAAAAGAGAGATCCTATAACAGTTTGTAAAGTTATTGAAAAAACCAAATCTCAACTTTTGCCAACTACTCCGACATTTTTAAATGTATTGCTGTTGTCTAAAAGACATGAGGTCAACAATTTAAGATCTCTAAAACTTATTTCTTTTGGTGCAGAGTTCATGCCAGGTGAGTTACTGAAAAAGTTAAAAGAACAATTTCCTAATGTTTTATTAAAACAAACATACGGCTTAAGTGAATTTGGAGTAATGAGAACAAAATCAAAAAATGAAAATAGTTTAGCTATAAAACTAGGCGGTGAGGATTATAAAATAAAAATTAAAGATAATATTCTTTTTGTAAAATCTAAAACTAATATGGTGGGGTATCTAAATGCGCCTCAACCTTTTGATAAAGGTGGATGGATAAATACACAGGATAAAGTAATAGATGAGGGGGATGGTTATTTACGAATTTTAGGAAGAAAATCTGAAATAATAAATATTGGTGGAGAAAAGGTATATCCCCAAGAAGTAGAGAATGCACTTTTAAAACATAACGATGTAGCAGACTCTAGGGTCTTTAAAAGAAGGCACGACGTGCTTGGAGAGTATATGATTGCTGAAATAGTTTTTAAAAATTACTCAAAGAGAAAAAACAATAGCTTAACAAGTTTAAAAAAATTTTGTCAAAAGAATCTTCCAAAGTATAAAATTCCAACTAAATTTGTTGTAAAAAATTTAGATGATATCGTAAGCAAAAGATTAAAAAAAATAAGATTATAGATAAAATGGAAAATGTTGTCATTATAAGCGGAATAAGTAAAGGATTGGGTTTTAATATTGCAAAAAATCTTTTGGCTTCTGGATGGAAGGTCTCAGGTTTCAGTAGGAAAAAAAGTAGCGGCATTAAAGATTTAGAAAAAAAACACAAAAATAAACTTTTATTTTATCCTTTGGATATAAAAAATCATAAAATGATTGATAGATTTTTAATAAAAACTAAAAGATTGGGTAAAATTTATGGTTTAATTAATAACGCAGGAACAGTGAATGAAAATCTTTTAGTGAGACAAAGTGAAAAAGATATAAAAAATTTAATTGAAACTAATTTAATTGGCCCAATTATCTTAACCCAAAAAACTATTAAATTTATGATGATTAATAATATTGGAAGAATAATTAATATAAGTTCAATAGTGGCTAAATCTGGATATAAAGGAACTGTCGCTTATTCAGCAGCTAAAAGCGGTTTGGAAGGTGTCACAAAATCTTTGGCAAGGGAATTAGGAAGAAGAAATATAACTGTCAATTCAGTAGCGCCTGGATATATGAAAACAGATCTAACAAAAAAAATGGATCCAAAAAAATTAGATCAAATTATAAGAAGAACGCCCTTAGGAAGGCCTGGTGATGTAAAAGATGTAATTGGTTTAATAAATTTTTTATTAACTAAACAAGCATCATTTATTTCAGGACAAAGTATATTAGTCGATGGAGGTTTGTTATCTTAAAAAATAAAAAAATTTTTTTTCTTAAAAATCTAGCACAGCTTCGCAATAATAGAAATTATCTTCATTCTACTGATATATTTTCTCAAATTATTTTTTTAAATAGAGATGAAATTCTTTTTGATTTAAAAATTTTATTTCGAAAACAAATCAAAAAAGTTCCTTTTTTAATTATCAAAAATCAAACTTCGTCTTCTTTTCAAAGTAAGTGTAATGTAAATTTTAGTTACAAAAAGAATAAAAAAAAAAAATTTGGATATATTTTTGAGTCTAACAAATTAATTTTTACGAAAAAAAAATATGAGGAAAAACTACTTCAAAATAAGGTAACGTTTAAAAAAAATGATATTATAATTCCTAATAATAAAAAATATAATTTCATAGAAAAGATCACCTTAAGTTCCATGAAATTTTTGAAAAAAAAATCTCCTGAAAAAAGAAAAAAATGGTATTTAGCGTATATAAATTTATACAAATTTAAAAACGAAAAAAAATTTAAAAATTTAAAATTAAAATTTTTTAAAAAAAATGATAACCTTTATGATTTTGAAATTTTAATTAACAATTCAAAGAACGGTAAAATGATTTTTTTAAAAAAATGAGTTCAGATATTAATAAAATCAAAAATAAATATGTTTCACTAGGAATTAAAAAAGCTCAAAACCTCTATATAACAGCAGATTTTGGTAAAATTATTGGTAAAGAAAATTTAAATAAGGAAACTTTAAAAAAACATTTTATAGCGATTAAAGAAATTATCGGGCCAAAAGGAACAATAGTGGTGCCAACTGCGACTTTAAACTTATGTAATACTAATAAAGTTTTTTATCCAAAATTGACTAAAAGTTACAATATGGGATCATTCTCGGAGTTAGTTAGAAAAGCAAAACATTCAAAAAGAACTCTCCACCCCCTATGGTCGGTAAGTGCAAACGGTAACTTAGCTCGATATTTTACCAAAAATATATCTAAACATGCTTTTGGATTTGACTCTATTTGGACAAGAATGTTAAAAAAAAATACACTTAGTTTGCATATCGGCGTAGATCCTAAAAAGTCTATGAGTATTGTTCACTATGCTGAATTAATTTCTGGTGTTCCTTATAGGTTTACGAAAAGCTTTCATCAATACATTTTTATAAATGGAAGAAAAACTAAGGAAGAATTTTTTCACTTTTGTATAAAAAATGAGAAAAAATTGCAAAGAGACGGGAATGTTAAAATTTATAATCACTTTGTTAGAAAGTTTAAACCTAAAATTATCAAATTTGAAAGAGGAAAAATTACTTTATTTTCTTTAAATGATTTTTTTCAGACAACCGTGAGTTATCTTTCAAAAAACCCGTACGCTTGGACAAAAAAAATATTAAAATAACTTTTTAATCTCGCAATAGCCAGATAAAAGCTGATGGGGTTTTCATTTTGTTTGTCTTCATAACATCAAATTTTATATTTTTTGAAAGTTTAAAAGGAATTTTTTTTAATATGTTTCCATAGTCTTTATATTTTAAAACTCCTTGACCTGAAAGTTCATGAAAAAAAAGAAATTCAGGCATAATAGAAATGTGTTTATTATCTATAAGCGTTTTATTATCTAATTTAGCGATTTCTCCTATTAAAATAATTGAATTTGGTAAGTATCTTTTAATATTTTTGAAGAATTTGATTATATTGTTTTTATTGTGATTTGAAATTTCATGAAGAATATACCAAACTGAAATTAAAATTTTAGATTTTTTTGGAATTTTAATTTTCTTAATTTCACTTGACCATTTTTTCACATCTGCTGCATCACATGTATAAAATTTTTTTTTCTGTTTAGGTAAAAATCGAGATAATCTTTTTTTTGCGGCTTTTACTGCAATTGCAGATAGATCAGATGCAAATATTGGAGCTGATGGAAATTTTTTTGAAATTTGAGATAAAAAATTTCCATCACCACATCCAATATCAGCTAATAAACCAATGTTTTCATTTTTTACCAACTCTATGGCTTTAGGAAAAAATTTTTTATTATTTGTTGAACCGCTACCTATAACATTTTGACTTCTGTCGCATTTAATTGATATTTTTTTACTTTTGATCAAACTTTTTTCTAAATTACTTACAAATGGCTTGTATGAATGTAAAAGTAAAAAAGAACCCGATCTCAAGAAAATTTTTTTTCCTAATGTTGTTGTTTTAAATTTGTTTTGAATCTTTTTTAATAAACCTAAGCTAACGAGGTAATCTAACATTTTTTCAAAAAATATTTTGTTTTTTATTATTTTGAAATTATGTGAATTAAATTTTTTAGAAATAATTGTTTCAATTAGATTATTATAGTGAAAAAATGCTATTATTGGGCATACAAAAAAGCCTCTCATAAATGAAATTAACTCAGCTCTAGGATTAGTTTTATTTTTCATTAACTTATAAGATTTCTTGTACATTACTATTTGATATATTTGTATAAGATTAAAAATTATTTTCAGTGCATAAATCAAGCCAATTGAGCTATTAGTACTGGTCAGCTACACGCGTTACCGCGCTTCCACATCTAGCCTATCAACGTAGTGGTCTACTACGGCTCTATAGGAAGAACTAGTTTTGAGGTGGGTTTCCCACTTAGATGCTTTCAGCG
>MDSZ01068861.1_pt1 | contig 11318 bp, 4 predicted proteins | sample 811201 | NCBI WGS metagenome assembly MDSZ01 (sample SAMN05326647, study PRJNA326480) | marine metagenome | isolation source: seawater | place: Indian Ocean: North | collected 2010 | reverse complement strand
AGGCGGTCAGCCAACAGGCTTAGAATTACTTGAGATAGAATTTAACTCTTCAAGCTTCCATGACTTATCGTCAAACAGTTTATGTAATTCATTACCCGGATCGATAAGTGTGCCGCGACTCACTCGAGTACCACAAGTATTGTTTAATAAACTGTCGCTGAGTCTCGGAGAACCAGTTTTTGGTGCTGTAGAAGAAGAAAATAAGTGGATTGATATCCTTGAAATAGAATTTACGGCAAAGCCTACAAATCCTAGTGGCGGGGCAGGCACTATTACTCTTGAACTCACTTCCTCCAAAAATTCGGTGGGTCTTTCGTCGTATCAACAAGGGTCATTTCAATCTACGACCGGTCAAGCTGCACTATGCTACACAGAAGGGCCATATGAGGACCTTTGTGAGCCATCTTCCAGTACATCAGTACGCATTCAAATATCTGACGCTAATTGGAGAAACCAGCACTACATAGTGGTTTCAGCGCTAGCTGAAAACCCGGTATTAATGGAAGGTCGTCATCGGTCGTCTATTTCAATTTCAATCGAATCTAACGATTCCTTATATCAAGCGTTAACATTTAACCAAATCGCTTTGATAATAGCAGAACCAGAACCGGATTCAACGGTACCCCCAAAAATGACAGAAGCAATCTTCAATCAGGTTGGGAATGCCATAAATTTACGCTTTTCCGGTCCAACGAACACTCCAAGTCTGTCCAAACTGAATCAGGGATGTCAATGGATACTTGCCACGTCAGTCGTATCAATGCTAGGCTCTGGTGCGAAGTGTAGCTGGGTCAGTCCAAGCAAACTAAATATAATAATGGGCCGCGACCCTTCAATAAAGCCCGGAGATGAGATCATTCTTTGGGAAGGGCAAAGAGTGAAATCAAGGTGGCCAAATTTTCGGGCTTCGCCCATCGCAGCTCCATGCCAGAGCTCTCTATGCAACGGTTTGTGTGCAGGAGATAACTGGCTTGACAACCCAGCAGGTAAAACTAAGCCAGATGCAGATATTCAACCTTGTCATGGAAGTTCAAGCGAAAGAATGGGATTGAAGATCTGCTGCCCTGATATTAGAGAATACGCCACAGGAGCAATAAGAATTATACCACCATATCCTGCGGTAATTCCTTTTGTTCGCGTTAAATATGTGCCTGAAGTCGGTAGGTGTGATTCGCTGGTAAATTTTGACATATCCAGATCGACAAAAAGTGGAGGAAGGTCATTTACTGTTGCGAAAATTATGTTAAACACACAGGAAAGAAACAAATTTGCGATACAGCGACTTTCAGATTCGCAGGGATTTGGAATCCCTGGGAGCGTATACGATCCAATACCGGCAAAAATTGAACTTGGATATACGAACGGTTTCTTGACTAAGTTAAGCTTAGCAAAATGCGATCCACCGAATGTTCCTAAACTTGGTTGTGTCAGCGCAGGCTACAAATACTATTTTAAGGTTGCCCTTACTAATTTTTTTGGAGAAACAGCGTACTCCGAGGAGTTGACGTTGATTGTCAGGAATGCAGCAACACCAAAATTGGTGTCTGAAACTGCAGATATGTTTTCAATGGCCAAGACCGGCCGAAAAAGTATCCAAATTACAGCCATAATGCCAGTTTCACCGAAATGCAATGCCTCTAAACTTCAATACTTTTGGTCACGGTGTTCTCTGGCAGGATCTAACATGTGTGTAGAAGCGGACGAAAGCACATTTGAAAATGGATGGGCTACGCAACAGCAATATGTTCGAAGTCCACAGCGATTCTTGATACAAAATCGGGAAAGCTCGCCATTAAAACCGGGTGGTACATACATTTATCGTGTTCGCGTATCGCCAGTCATTAATCCCGAAGCAAGCGTTTATAGAGACTTCAAAGTGACAATTTCCTTGTCACCAATTGTTGTCGCTTTTGTTTATGGAGACGCCAAAGAGCGGGTTGTAGGCGCAGACGAAGAGGTTAAAATAAATGTTGTAGAAAATTCATATGATCCGGATACATTAGATACGGAATATCCTGAAGAGCAACCTACCCAATGGATGTTTGAGTTTTCATACAAGCTAAGTACTGAACTTCATTACAATGTTGCCCAAAGCGACAGCAGTGGAATTTTTTTTATGCCAAGCTTGCAGCCGAAGAAAATATACAACGTTAGGGTGAAGGCTGAGGCAAGCCATCCTCGGGATAATGGCAATCCTCGACGAGGTACAAAATTCATTAACATTATAGTGAAAACTGGTGCTCCGCCATCTATAAGTCTTGCACGATACATTGGTATAAAGCCTTTTAATTACGGAAAAGTGAATTCGCGGGACAAATTTGTCATCCAAGCAAAGATTTATGCCAGCAGTAGCTGTCAAAATATCAAGGGTGGTGTGGGAAAATGGATACAAAAGCGCGGGTTTTTACCCACTGTCGAAGGTGCAGAAATAAACCCTTCAGCTGATATTTGGCTGGTGCCATACGGACAAACACAATACGACAAATCTCTTAATGTTTTGACCCAGATTTTCGCTCTTAAGCCATTTATGCTTTCTAGCGGTAGCATGTACGAATTTCAATTTCAAATCAAAATTGATGGTTGTGAAGCCACCTACTCTTCTATCGATTTGCAAGTGAATGAACCCCCAAGCTCTGGATTTTTAGTTGCATATCCCGAAAATGCTGTCGCTTTAAACACTTCAGTCTTACTGACAACACAGAACTGGCAAGATAATGACGAAATTGTAGAATATCAATTCGGATATTATATTGATGCTGACATTACTAGCACTTTTACCGTCCTTGAGACCACGCAAAAGACATCTATCTCTGCAATATTTGCGGAGGGGCAGGGATTCAATAAGACAATTTTGTGCTCTGTGAAAGCCATAGATATTTTCGGAGGTGAAGCTTCCGCATTCGCCACTATTAGGGTCACAATGCCGGCAATATCAAGCGCAGAACTGATGGCAAAAGGAACAAAAATGCTAGAAGGGTCTGACGTTGAAGATCCTTTTAAGGCCTTGGCATTATTGAACACCTTAACCACTGCAACAAATGCGAACTCGGACAAGAAACAGAAAGATTTCACAGCGCCATCGCCAATGAGAACCATGGCTCCATCACCGTCTGCCACACAAGATAATTCTGAGATGCCAGGAGATGATTCAAATTCAGCGTTTGTCTATGTACCACCACAGTTGATTCCAAAATCATGCCCTATTTTTAATGGAACTCAGTGCGGCGGACGTGGATATTGCAGCAAGAGCTTACCCGACAGCGAATGTATGACTATTCATCCCTCATGTGTTGTGCAATGTGATTGTGACAATGGATACTTCAATGGACCGTTGCTGGCATGTGATGTCACAGCTGAGGAAAGGGGTGCAGCTATAGCTTTTAATTCTGTCGCTACAAATTTTTTGGCTAAAAGCCTGGGAAAAATGGAGGCATCTATAGAAAATGGTCAAATTCAAGCAACAACATTAAGTGGAATGGTCATGCCCGAATTAATGGATGAAGAGAGTCTCGAAAGGGCCAAGAATATTTCGGAAAGCATAGTTCAAATGTCAACTAAAGTAGGCATTTCATCACGAAGTGCAACGAGCATTTTGAGTGTTGGTACGTTGTTTTTTTTTTCGGATCTTAGGCGGACGTCTACTTCAGCTGTAAAAAATTCAAGACGAAGACTTTCAAACGAAAACGCAACAAATTATTCAGATGCATCAGCTACGACAATAGCGGCTGCAGTAAAAGACCTTACAAAAACGACAAATGTCGTGTTGACGAAAATAACAGATGAAATGCTCCCAGGTGAAAGCGCTTTCTCATACAATGAGGCAAATGGAGATTTATCAATGCGTGCAGAAGTTCAAGACATTAGCAATTTAGTAGGAAATACGTTTCCAGGTGCAACTGGCTCGTTTACAATGCCTTCTGATTTACCTCTATCCGGAAAACTTAAACTTTTATCACAGTCGTTTCAAAGAGATGTGTATGAGTCGAACTTATCTAATACTATCAACACTCCTGTACAAGGCTTTTCGATCAGCAATTCGAATGGTGAAAAGGAAAGTGTCAAAAACTTATCTAAGCCTATCGATATCGCCCTTAGTGTGATTTCTCGCCCAGTTGTTGAAGAGTCGTTGAGTAGAAGGCGGCGCCTACTTGGTCTACCAACTTCCGAACGTATCAATTTATTTTGTGAAGTGTCTGCTGAACCCTATAATGTTACTGCAAACTGCTCTCAAGGAAACACTTCGTTTCAGTGTGACGGAAAAACTACAGGCTTAATAACTGTCAGTTGTCCTGTATTAACAGTTCGTCCCGTGTGCGTCTACTGGAACGATTCGATTGACGAATGGGCTACTAATGGCTGCAGTGTCAAACAAGACCAGGGCAATGCTGTGATCTGCTCCTGCTCGCATCTCACAGATTTCGGTTCGAAGTTCGAATTTGTATTTTCTGAGACAGAAGCCATAATAGCTATGGATGCTCTTAATCCAGAAAAAGGAGGTAAAAAGGTAGAATCCTTCGACGATTTTGCCAACTTGGTTGCCACAAACTCTTTAGTTTTTATTACTGTCCTTGTTTTACTTATAATCATATTTTGTGCTTGCTTTCAAGGTCACTATAAAGATAGTCATGAGTACTGGAGATTGAAGTTGAAAAAAGATAAATATAGGAAGTTGCTGTTTTCATCCTCCAAAGGCATTGTTCATGATCCTTCGAAACAACCGGACTTTTCCAGGGAATCGCTTTGGGAACAATTCGTTTTTGGAATGAAAAATTTTCACCCAGTCCTCAGTATTTACTATACGCATTCGTTAACTATTTCACGACCTAACCGAGTCATGGCTCTGATGGTTGTACTTATGGTAAATATGTTCTTTGATGCCATGTTTTTCAATGTTAGATATCCTGAACCGTCACAAAAACCTGAACTTTTTGAAGCACTTGTCTTCGCAATGGCTATTTCTTTAATTAACGTTCCAATATGTAAAAGTTTCGAGGCATTGTATATTATGGCAGGCGCAGCTTATGCCGCTCATGTTCGCTATGAAGTTGAAGCAGAAATGTCACTGAAGCTTAAAGGCGTAAAATTCCTTTCGAAAGTAAGAATGAAAATCAAAACAAAGAAAGATGCAGAGGATTATCTCCGTCTAGTCGAAGGCTATTCTCGCGTAGTTGAAAAAAGTTTGGTGAAGGCCCGCAGTCAGCAAATCATCGCCCCAAGTGCAACGACGCTTGCAAAAAGCGCGGCAAAGCGTATTTCCAACTTGCGGCAAGATTACAAGATTCTATTTTCACATAAAAAGGCAGCTTATAAAAAATACTTTAAAACTTTAAAAGAGAAGAAGGTTGAAGAATGGAGAATTGCTTCGCTTTTACGAGCGGAAGCAAAGAGAGAAATAAATGCCGCCAAGAAATGCTGCAGTAACTTGCAATCTTACCTTTTATTTTTGAAAAAGTTGAAGGAAAAAAGAGACGAAAACGAATTAAGAGAAATGTCTCAAAGGGAAATAGTAGAGCTGGAGGTAGTGAAAAGAAAAAATTTTCTGATGCAGTACTTTTACGCATCGTATAAATCTAATAATGATCCCAAAAATTCAGATCCAGTGCCTTATGGAGGCTGGATTTTCTTGGTTGTCGACACCATCGCTTTTTCTGTTTGCATTTTTGCTATGTATTTCATCATTGGATTCGGCATTCGTTACGGGCCTGAAACGGCCGAGTTGTGGCTGATACAATTTATTTCTTCAATTCTCACAACCTTCTGTATATGTGATCCCCTTGTCATATTTATAAAGTGCGCAATTATTCCCACAGCAGTCCATAAATTCGTTTTATCGCATCCAGATCTGCTTTCTGTCGGCACTGCTAGTGCAGGCGCTCCTGCATTCATGGGTGCTTCTATTGGTATACTTGGTGCGACTGGACAAGCTGCTATAGCACTTGGAATGGGTGCTGCCGCAGTCGGAGGAGCAGTTGGTGCGGCCGCTAGTAGATGGAGAAAAAAAAGATTACTTACAGATCATGAAAATGGTTTCAGTACATCCAACGACGCGCATGAGAAGCATAAGTTGAGTTCTTTGGATATAAGCCCTGACACAAGAAAAAAAAGAAGCAGGGAGTATACATCCAAATATGCAGTTCTTTCTAGAGAAGACACCATTATCAATCCACGAAGAAAGAAAGTGGAAGAGAGGTTAACGCCGTTGCTTGAGCGTACCATTCTTGAAATTGTAATGAAGCTTTTTGTAACTCATGGATCGGATGGTAAGGTGCATCAAACGCATATGTTGAATGATAACGAGAGAAATATGTTAAAAAGCGATATTGTTGAAAGTCTAGGAGGGTATCAGTCATACATGGATATCGTTCTGGAGCTTTTGAACGAGGACCTCCTACGCACTGTACAAAATAGTCTGCCTCGAGTACTACGAAAGAACATAATGAATAAGGAAGAAATGTCATCGATAAAGAGTTCTAAACAGACATTGACCCAAGTGGCAGAGACTTGTGTTGAATATTGGGTTGCATGTGGGATTCATCGAGTAAGTATAACATGATCATGTTCCAATCTTTGTATATACCTTTAAAATATTTATATATCATGCCCTAACAAAAAATTCACCCTAAAAAGTTTATGAGAATACAAAAACAAAGAGCATCAGTTGACAACCTATCGGAAAGAACACAGAAGAAGGTTGGTGTAGGCCTATTACATGGACTTGATTCCAATGGCAAAAAAATTCGCAAATCTATTTTGCAATATCGAGATTCTAAGGCCATCAGAAGTACTGATGATGCAAATAAAGTAGCACTTTCTAAAGCAGAAAAGGCTATTGCAGATGCAAACGAAAAATCCGAAAATTACATAGGTGAATTAAAAGCTAGTAGAGCTGCTCGCCATGCCAAAATGATGCAGCGCCGCAAAAGTGGAATGAAGGTAAAGCAGAAGCCAAGAATTCAAAATAATGTTAGACCGAAGCAAACTAGTTCTAGAGGAAGAAGGATTGAAAAATCGCCAAAGGTTTCGGATGCCGTCAAGAAAGAATTCTCGAGAAGGAAAAGTATAGCGCAAAGTATTGCTTTAGAAGCGGAGGAAGATGTAGGAAGAGAGCGAGATGCACGTAAACGCCACTTGCAAGAAAGACTGCTAAAAAAGAAGACAAAAGTAGCTTCAAATCAAAATAATTGAAGAACCTTGATGTGATAATTTGAATATAAAAGAGGTATTTTAATTGTATCTCACAACAGTCATATTTCTTCACAATTGTTCTTTTTTTATAAAACACTTTGTAAAAAAATAAGATCTCGTGTGTATTAATTTTTACAAATACGATGGCTTTATACAAAAACCTGATCCATCAAAAAAGCCTTGTTCGGTCACGTAATTAACGATGAAATTTGGCATATACGATAAACCTTCACATAGGCTGTATGATCTAGCAGCAACACTAACTGACGTACTCAATACTTCTACGTGATGCCACCATCCGCTAGGAATATATATCATTTCTCCCTCTCTTAAAATATGCTCTAATGCAGTTGCATTCTGGAAAAGTGGGAAATCTTTATACACATTTTCAGAATTAATGTCATCAATACGGCTAAATCTGGTTCCGTACTCAGAATTTTCGGAGCAACTAGTCTTTGGATACAAATACTTGGATTGATCAGGGCTCCAAATACGCACTTTCTTTTCGCCTTTAAATTGGTACAGAATAGACATCGGGTCATCATCATAATGCAAGTTTGTCTTGCATGTAGGCGGTCCAATCCAAGTTACTGCTTGAATCCAGTCACCCCAAAGAAATTCACGAGACATGAACTCAGTCCTAAAGAAACTTATCAAGTATCTCGCAAAAGAGCCCAAAAGTGAAGAAGGTTTACTTGAACGATGTCTTGCCAATGAAAAGTTTTGGACATCTTCCCAAAGCCTTGGACATTCGTGGAATAGTTCTTCATTGTGACTAAAGTAATATCCACCTACATGGTATTGAAGTTGCGTCCGATTGATAGGTAAATTGTCCATTTTTCGCTTCTTGATAGCGGATTCAATTTTTAACAAGTCGTCGATATAATCGGGCAACTTTACGCCACTGTGTTCAAAATTAGGGCAAACGGACGCAAAATAGCTTAAGTCATTCCAACTTTTCGTAGCTGGCCACTTTTCCATATGCTTTCTCACTACAACCGGTAACCCCTTGGCAACATAATCTTCCAAATCTTCGTTGGTTATGTGGTCCACTATTGGAATCTGCTTTAAACCATGGTTTGGGACATTAGGAACAACACGGGTAAAACACTGCGTTGCAGAGAATTCTCTAATCCAATACATAAAACTGACCAGCAACAAAACCAGGGAAAAAAAATAGTTTAAATACCAATAACAATACAAATGTCGACACTGCATTTGGACCAGAAAAAGCCTTGGAAAATTTTATGATACCAATTTCAATTACGAATCTCTTTTTCTGTAGTCAAGAGTGTAAAAAACAGAGGTGGTAGATTCCACTCTCCTCTGTGCTTGCGGCCCATGCCTTTTGCCGTCGCAAATTAGCACGACAGGACGAATTAATATAAAGAAGAAGAGGAGGAGATAGAGAGAATTAAGAATAATAAAAAAAAAAATTAAAATGAAAATAAATTATTAAAAAAATAATTATTAATAATATTAAATAATAAAATAGTAGTCCTCTCTCTACTACTAGCTAATAATAATAGATAGTTGCGCTAGCTAGTTGTTGTTATTAATGTAGTATGATAATGAGTGAGTGTGTCTCTTACAATTGTTGTTTTCAGAAAAATTAAAAGGAAACATCTCATCACCAGCAGCAGAGGCTTGTGCGCTAGCTAGGAGGCTCGTTTTAATTATAATTAATTTTTATTTTTCTTATTTTAATAATTATTTCAATAGTAAATTGTTGTATTCTTGTTGTACACTATTATCTGCTCTGCTGACTTCTTCTTTTCTCTTCTTCTTCTTCTTCTTGTTGTTTTTCCGACCTATTCCCTCCACACGCCATCGAGGTGCGGACTAGCTCTTCCAACACATAGAAATGTGAAATAATCATCGATGTCCAACACTAGTGACCGCTTTGTCTAAGCTATGGATGAAGACATTTTTTCCGATACGATAGACGTAGAAGGCATTTACATAGAAAAAGGGCGCGAGCAAGCGAGGCTAGAACTTGAAGGCAAACTTGTTGACACGGGTGCGTATGATACTGGCCTGCAGCACGGGAAGCTTGTTGGTGAAGAGTTTGGCTTTTATATTGGAGTCATATCACAATTTGAAAAAGTGCTGCAGGCTTCATGTACAAATGCTAAAGAGGTTGATTCTTCGCTCTGTGGAGTAATGTGGTCGATGCAGCGTCGATCTCGAATACTATCTAATATTGAAACTCTAAAGACTACCATCAGTAAATTTTGTTCAACACCACCATCCAGTAAAAACTTTGACAAACACGCGACTAATATTAGGTTTTTGTACAAAAAAATTTGTGCTATGATATTGATAAAAGACAAATCATTCTTAGTCTATGGAGAAAACTCCGCAAAAGATTATTCAAATGGAGGAAGTTTGCAGGGCAACAGTGGTGCTCAGTCGCTTGAGTTCTAGAAAAGAACGACGAAAGTTAGATCTCCAGTGGCGTGGAAAATTTAAGTTTTTAAAAAGTTGTACGAGTACTCGTATATGCAACAGCATGTGTGTGTATATATACGGATCTCCAACATAATCAGATGTACTTATAAAATTCTGTTAAATAGTATATATTTTTATCTCTAGTAAAATTGAAAGGCGAAATGAGTTTGTTTGTTCGGTACTCGTAAAAGTATACACGAACAAACTCTCTCGCGGCGAAGTTGGTACCAAACTTCGGAAAATACATCTGCATCGTGAATCTGACGACAACGCAGTATCATCGTGAGTGTCAAAAAGGAATTTTATTTATTATAAAACGCCTTGATTGTATGCTGATTTATAATTAGACATGTAGTGATACAGCTGATTGTGAAGATGAATCGTATTTTTGCTACGAATGCTGGTCCCATCTAAAATCATTTCGAGATCGATGAAGTAGCTGCTGTAATCGTTGGCTGTAAGAACCATTTCACCACTAATAGTTTGCGTCTCATTTACTGCAATAGGTTTTGGGAGCAGCAATCTACATTGATACCAATGTGTATCGGGGGAAAATGGTGATGTTGATAGGCACACAACAGCCTGTGTACCAAAAAATTTCACATCGAACCAACAAGCCATGCCATGTACAATACTGGTCTTTGTCACTGTAAAGGAGAATGGAATGCGTATTTTTTCAAACCCATCCTTCTCAGAAACCTTGGAAAAATCAATTACATGCTTCACGTGCTCATCGCTGACCAACATATTCGGTGAAAAGTATCCTACAATTGGCTGTGCATATGCTTCTTTTAGAGCTGTATTTTTTGCCTTAGTCAGGTCTACGCCGTAAAAGCTACTCTGATCCCAGAAAGAAGTAGACAGCTTTTGCTCCTCAAAGATTTCACTGTCAGAAAACGGGCAAATATAAATTGTACCAGTTGTTGGAAACATTTTGCCTGATGGCTTCAGCCATTTTGTCCTGGCGTGCACAAAAACTTCTAGCATTCGCTCGTGCACTAACAAAAAACCCATCGGCTCGCTAATGATAACGTCGACTTTCTCTGGAAGGTCTATATCCTCGACTTTGCCCTGAATAACTTTTACAACTTCCTCGTATCCATTTGCTTTCACCAACTGCTTCGCATTTTCAGCAATTGCGCTAGCCTCAATCGCATAAACAGTTTTCGCACCAGCTTGCGCAGCAAACAAAGCCAATATTCCAGTTCCTGTGCCAACATCAACGACCACTTTATCTTTGAAATCAATCTTGTTCTGATCAAAAGCTGTTTTGTATGTTCCAGTGCGCACTCTGTCGTGCAACATATTTTGCTGGTGCACAATCATCCCATAATAGTGAAAGAACGAATCCCACGTTCCCACATTTGAGGATTGCTTTGCAGGTGCAAGTGATGCCATTTAATCAACTCTTAAATGCAGCCTGCACTCGTTCCTTTCATCCAATTGTGAAATATTGTAATTCGTGTATTATACAATCATCGAAGAAGCAAAGCAACGACGTGTTTGTATTTGCATAATATATTAAAATAATAATTTGATGGTGGCGCTGAAGATAAAGAAGAGAAGAGAAGGAAATTAAAAAAATAGAAAAAAGAAGAAAGGAGTAATAATAGCTAGCTATTAGAGCCACGTACGTAGGTGTCAAACGACTGGTGTTGTTGCTGATATTTAGATTTTGGGCT
>MDSZ01021551.1_pt1 | contig 11319 bp, 10 predicted proteins | sample 811201 | NCBI WGS metagenome assembly MDSZ01 (sample SAMN05326647, study PRJNA326480) | marine metagenome | isolation source: seawater | place: Indian Ocean: North | collected 2010 | reverse complement strand
TCAAAATAACAACCAAGATGTTGAAATTGGAAGTTATCCATTTTTCCATGCAGGTAAATTAGGTGTTTCAATAGTAATTAGATCGGAAGATCAAAATAAAATTGATAATTGTAATTTACAAATTTTAAAATTTATAAATGAAAAAAAAATTGATGTAGTAGATAGATAATGTTGTATTTTGCGTACGGTAGTAATCTTAATCACTTTCAAATGAAACGCAGATGCAAAGATAGTGTTTTTTTAAAAAAAATAAATTTAAGAGATTTCAGATTAACGTTTAGAAGCAAGTATCGTGCAGCCGATATTGAATTAAAAAAAAATTCTATTGTTCCAGGAGCTTTATATGAAATTTCTAAAAGCGATGAAAAAAAACTAGATATATATGAGGATTTTCCAAACTTGTATAAAAAATATTATTTTTATTATTATGGTAAAAAAGTAATGACTTATACGATGGTAAATAAAACATCTTTCAAATATCCAACTGAACGTTATTTTAATATTGTTAAAAAAGGCTATAAGGACTGTAAGCTTGATAATAAATATCTTTTTCAAGCTTTAAAATAGCGATATCAATTATTTATTTTTTTTATCTAGTATATTTAAGAAGTTTTTTTTTGACCATTTCCCTTATCTTATTATAAGGTGATAATTCTTTTATGAAAAAATTATCTATAATTGTTCCTGTATATAATGAAATTAATACACTTGAGATAATTATAAAGAAATTAGTAAATTTAAGTCTTTATAAAAATATTGAAAAAGAAATAATTATAATAGATGATTTCTCAACAGATGGATCAATTAAGATTATAGAGGAATATGAGAATAAGTATAATTTTATAAAAACTTTTTACAAAAAAGAAAACAAAGGTAAGGGTGACTCACAAAAAATTGCAAAACAATTTGTTAGTGGTGATTATGTTATAATTCAAGATGCAGATCTTGAATATGATCCTGAAGATATTAATAAATTGTTAAAGATAGCTGAAGATGAGCAAAAAGAATTTGTTATTGGTCATAGAATTATGAAAACCAGTATCAAACATCCTTATTTTTTTTTTAGAGAGTTGGCTGTAAATGCATTGACAATGCTAATGAATATACTTTATGGCACTTCAATTAAAGATTGTGCTTGTTGTTACAGATTGTTTACTTCAAAATTATGGAAAAATATTGATGGCAGAGCTGATCAATTTGAGTACGATTTTAGCATAATATGTCAGGCGATCAAAAAGACAAAAAAAATTGGACAATGTTCAGTCTATTATAAGTCAAGAACATATGAAGATGGAAAAAAATGTACTTGGGATGTTGGAATACATGCTTTTAAAAGAATAATTTTTGATCGTTTTTGATTAAACAACCTTTAAATTAGGGAAAGGTATAATTATTTTATATTTCCTTTTTCTTATATTTTTTTTTAATTTTCTCATTATTGCTTCAGAGAAATTCCAAGCCAAGATGATTATATAGTCAAAATTTATATTCATTAAATGATTAAAATTAATTATTTTTATATTTTTACCTGGTGTATATTTATTTTGTTTGAGGTCATTATCATCAGCAATAAATCTTATTTCTCTTTTACCTAAATTAAAAACGTGACAAAATGTTGTCACTTTAGCTGGAGCTCCATAACCGACAATAAATTTATTTTTATTTTTGTTAATTAATTTGTTTATTTTTTCTTTTTGTTTTTTTATTCTTTTAAAAAAATCAAAGTATTTTTTAACAGTAAATATTCCTTGTTTTTCCTCAATTTTAATTTGTTTCATTATTTTATTTTTTTTTACTTTAAAATCACCCTTATGCGCAACAAAAACTCTGATAGATCCTCCTTGTGCTTCAATTAAATCGAAATCTACAATTTCTAAATTCATTGAATTAAAAAATTTGATTAATGGTTTCAAGGAATGATAACTCATATGCTCATGGTAAATAGTATCAAATGTAAGTTTGTTTAAAACATCAACCAAGTAAGAAACCTCAAAAATAAACAAACCTTTATCTGAAAGAATATTTTTTACTCCTAGGGCAAAATCTCTAAGATCTGGAACATGCGCAAATACGTTATTAGCTGTAATTATTTTAAAATTTTTATATTTTTTCTTAAATTTAAAACTGTTTTTGTGATTAAAAAAAGCAGTATTTATATCAATTTTTTTGTTTTTATTTAAATATTTTAAATTCTTGGCAGGCTCAATTCCAATTACTTTATTAAATTTATCTTTTTTAAAAAATTCTAAAAATGTTCCATCATTACAAGCTATATCAAGAATTTTATCAGTATTTTTATTTAGTTTAATAGTCTTTTTTATTCTTTGAAAATAATTTTCAAAATGTTTCTTTAGCACTGGAGAAGTTCCGCTAACATACATGTAATCTTCAAACATTATTAGAGGGTTTACCAGGTGTTGTAATTGCAGATGTTTGCAATTATTACATAAAACACAAACTAAAGGATAAAATTTTTCTTTAGTATTTTCTGATTTTATGTATGAGTTTGCTAAAGGGGTTTTTTGAAAGTTTAAAACTTTTTTAAGTTTTAGTGAACCACATAAAACACATTTTTTTCTTCGGATAAAATCTTTCTTCAATTTAAAATCTCTTAGAGTGATCCATAAAATCAATTCTTACCGTATCTTCTTCATATGTTTTTTGATCTCTTGGATTTTTACTCATAACGAGAAGCTCAGTTTCTTTTGTATAAAGCATTGCATGATCAATCATTGGACCAGTAAATAAAAGTTCTCCCTCTTTTACTATTTTTTTATTAATTTTTTCTTCAGAATTTGTTTTTTTAAAATAATATTCGAATTCACCTTTAATAACATAAATAAAATGCCAATCTTCTTTATGATAATGATTAGCTCTCCATTGATCTGGTTTAGTGTAAATTAATGAGGCGCTCTTCATATTTAGATCACATAAGGGTTGTATAAAGCCTCTATTATCTCCAAATTTTTCTTTTAGATTTACTAAATCTGCATTTAAGTACTCTTTTTTATAATCATCACTCATTCTACATGCTCCTTTAAAATTTACTCTAAATACACTTATTATCTTTAATTTCTAGTATTTTGTACTTATTTTTTTGCATTTTTTTAAAAAAATTTCTAACTGATTTTTTTCTCATTGTTTCTTTAATTTCTTTAGTTTCAATACATTTTGGTACCTGATTGTATTTGTTTATAATTAAGTATTTTATTGAATTTTTCTTAATAAAATTTATTAAATTTTCCTGTGGTGTTTTGTTATAGTTGTTCAGGATACTTACATATCTTAAAGAATACACATTATCACTAAAGTATATTGAATCTCTATCTAGTGAAAAATCAAGAATATTTCCGTTTAACGAATCCATTTTGATCTGTTGTGAATTGTAAAAGGAATATGAAAATTTATTTTGATAGTCTCTTTTATTCATTAAAACTTTTAATTCAATGTATGAAATATAAATAAAAATTGATGTTAAAGTAATTACCGCTATCAGCTGAGAGTAAATAATCAATTTTATAAATTTTGTTTTAAAATTAAAGAAAAAAGCCAATAAGAGAAAGGCCTCAAAGTAGTATCTTGGTAATATTTGTCCCGTAAATAATATCAATAAAGTTATTATTAATGGTATAAATTTTAATTTTTTTTGCAGTCTATAATTTAAGAACATAAATAAAAAGATTATTCCAAAAGAGCTAGAAATTTTAGATATATCAAAAGAAATAAAAGGACGTAAATATAAGTAATAATTTGATGGATCTGACATCCATCCCTCAGTACTTCTAATACTAAATACAAATGCGTTATAAATTTCTAAATTTGTACCCAATAAATTATCAAAAAAGGGGGCAATTATATTATTAAAATATATTTGTTTGGTTAACAAAAGGGGTCCATAAATGATTAATGCAGATATTAAAGAAAATAAAATTATATCTTTATAAAATTTAATATTATTTTTTAATAAATATAAAAAGAGAGGTGCTGAAAAAAGCACATAAGTCATTTTTCCTGAGGAATAAAATGTTAGTAATAATATAAAAAAAAATATTTCAAATTTTTCTTTTATTATTCGTTTATGAATTAAAATAAAAAGAAATAAATAAAGAACGCCAAAAAATAATTGTAATTTTTGAACTGAAATAAAGTAAATTATTAGTGGAGATGAGCATATTATTAATAAAAAATTTTGATTATTCTTATAAGTAAGAAAGATTAAAAAAAACAAACTTATTAAGTTTAATTGTGCTCCAAAACTGTCTGATTGCAAAACTGAAGAAAGCAGAAGCAAGGTTTCAGTATTGGAAAAAAGAGTAAATTCAATATCTCTATTAATATTTAAATTCTCAAATCCTTCATAAAAAATACTTGCAGGTATATTTTGAAATATGGCAATGCTGTCTGCATCAGACATTGGTAAAATTGAAACTAAATAAAATAAAATAAAAAAAACAAAAATTATTTTTTTTTCATAAATAAATTTCAAATTAAATATTTTAATTAAAAATTTATAGTTTTTAATTATGAAAAAAATTTTCAATAAAAGTAATAATATAAAAATTTTTTTTAAATGCACAAAATTTACGAGAATAGCAATGTTAAATACAATTGTATAAAAACAAAAAATTAAAAAAAAAATTAAAATTGGCTGATAGTTCTCAAAATACTTTTTTTTATTATTTAATAATTTGGAATGAACACTTAATGAAAAAATAATATTTAAAATTAAAAAAATTGAACTTAATAAAAAACTATATACAAAGTTAAGGGAATATATTTCTTCGTACATATACGATTTTTATATTTATGAGCTTATTTTAAAATATTTTTATAAAACTTCATTCTCACTGTATTTTTATTAAAATCAATTTTATTCTTTTTAAGATTTTTTTTTAAATCAATTATTTCTTTTTTAAAATTTGAAAATCTAAAATTTTTTCCAAAATATTTTTTAAAATTCTTTGATCCAACTATATAATTTCTTTTATCTTTTGAATTATCTTTAAAATTTATAATTTTTTTATCTACTTTTAAAATGTCACAAATTTTGAAAGCAATATTTCTTATTTTAGAATTGAATGATCCAATATTGCATACGAATGATGGAAGTTTGTCATTTGTTACTAATTTGTCATAAATATTACATACATCTTTGACAGAAATAAATGGTCTATATTGATTTCCATCACCATCAATTTCTATTTTTTTATTTTTCATAATATTTAATACAAAAATATTTATTACCAAATCCAATCTCATAGAGTTTGAAAAACCATATAGAGTAGAATTTCTTAAAGAATTGACTTTAAATGATTTGTTTCTAAGTTTGTTTATGTAATTTTCTGCTTTTAAATTAGCTTTTGCATAAGTGCTTATTGGATTCTTTTTTCCATTTTCATAAACCTTTTTTTTACTAAATCCATATACTGAACAGGTTGAATTGAATACATATCTTTTAACTTTTGCTTTTTTTGCTAGTTTTGCAAAATTTATTCTGTGGTTGTAATTTAATTTCCAGGTATGTTTTGGATTTAATTCTGATGATGGGTCATTAGAAATACCATTTAAATCACAAACAATATCAACATTTTTAAAATCACTTAGTTTTACTGCACCTATACTCTTTTTAATTATTTTAAGATTTTGATTATTGTTTATTTTTTTTTTGTTTTTAAGAATCCAAGGAAAATAAAATTTATCATAAATTATTACTTTATGATTAATTAGAAGTTTTTGAGACAATTCAGTTCCAAGGTAACCAGCGCCTCCAGATATTAATATTGTTTTCATTTTTATTAATGCTAATACAATTCATTAATAAAATTTAAATCAATGTAAACATTATTTTAATGAAAAGTACAAAATAATCATAAAAATAAGTATTATAATTTCTAAGATTAAAAAAAATTAGAAAATGAGTTTAAATAATAAAGTAAATATATATTCAAATTTTCACTCCACTTTAATAGATAAAATCTTATATCAAAAGCGAGAAGAGATTTTAAAGATCTTAGATGATTTTTTTAAAGAAAAAAATTTTGAAGATATACTAGATGTAGGTACAACTGAAGATACCGAGAGTTTAGCAAGTAACTTTATAGTAAAGAATTTAAAAAACTTTAAATTTTATAAATCAATATCAGATCAAAAAATAAACTCTGATTTTTTTAAAAAAAAATTACAAAAATCTATAACTGAAAAATTTTCATATGATGAATTAAATGAATATAAATCTGATGTTGTAATTTCAAATGCAACAATTGAACATGTTGGTAGCTTTGAAAATCAAGTAAAGATGTGTGAAAATATTATTAATTTAACTAAAAAATATTTTATAATCATAACACCCAATAGATATCATCCAATAGATTTTCATTCAAAACTTCCTTTTATACATTGGTTGCCAAAAAAAATTCATAGAGTTTTTTTATCATTTTTTGGATTAAAGTATTTATCGAAAGAGGAAAATTTAAACTTATTATCTCAGAGAGATTTTGAATTAATAATGAGCAGGTTAAGTCAAAACGAATTTATAATAAAAAATATAAAATTTATGTTTTTTAAATCTAATTTGATTTTAATAGGGTGTAAAAATTGAAAAAATAAATAATTTTTAATTATGCAATTAATTACAGCTCATTTATTGATTTTTATGCAAATTTTTATTGCATGTTTGTTTTTTTCTATCAGTGGTTTTTTACTAAAATTTATAATTTTTAAAAAAAAAGATTTAAATCAATTTGACGAAAATGGTCTTTTTGGATTTATATTTATTGGATTTATTTCTCTTGGATTGAATTTTTTTTCTCCACTAAATATTTTGTTAAACAATATTATTTTTATCATTATATTTATTTTAGCATTTAAATTAAATTTTTTTAAACAAAATTTAATTAAACTAACAATAAATATTTTGTTTGTTACAGGCATAGCATATCTGTTTATAATTTATTCTAACGTTAATAGACCAGATGGATTTTTATATCATTTGCCATATTCACAAATAATAAATGACCATAAAATAATAATTGGACTATCTAATTTACATTTTAGATTTGGTCACATTTCTATTTTTCAATATATCTCAAGTTTTTTTGTTAACAGCTTTTATTCTAAGAATGGTTTGCTAGTTCCAATAAGTTTAGTTCCATCTTTTTTTTACATTTATTGTGTAAAAAAATTTATTATTGATTTTGATAATAAAAAAAACAGATTAAATTCTTATTTTATTTTTTTATTTTTTGTTATTTCTGTATATGCATTTAGTAGATATAGTGGATGGGGTAATGATGCTCAAGTTCATATATTTTATTTTTTAACTATAATTTATCTTTTATACTTAAAAAACAATACAAATGATTTGAATTTATTTTACAAATTATCTTTAACAAGTCTTTTTACTTTTCTAATCAAACCTTTTCATTTAATCACTCTTTTAATACCTTTTATTTATTTTATTTTTTACAAAAAAAAAATTGAATTAATTAAATCAAGATCATCTTTTTTTTTTTTAGTTTTCTTTTTTATGTGGATTTTAAAAAATATTTTAGTTAGTTCATGCGCTATATATCCCTTGTTAATTACTTGTAGTGATAAATTACCTTGGTTCAATAAAACCGACATTATTGAACAATCATTAAGTGGAGAAGCATGGTCAAAGGATTGGATAAACAGAGAAAATAAATCTCTTAATCATAAAGAGTTTATTGAAGGTTTTAAATGGGTTAAAACTTGGAGTAAAAATCATCTTAAGATCGTTATTGAAAAAATTTCACCTGTTTTTGTTTTTTTAATTTTTAATTTTTTGTTTTTTTATTTTGCAAGGTGTTTAAAGGTGAATTTCTCAAAAGAAAAAAATTATTACTATATAATTTTTTTTTGTTTTAGTTTTTTAACTGTATTTTTGTGGTTTATTAAATTTCCATTATATAGATTTGGTATTTCTTATATTTATACTTTCATGATTTTAATTTTTTATTATATCTATTTCAAAAAAATTAATTTAGATAAGTTTGTTAAATTTAAATCAACTCTCTTATTAATCATATGCTTATCATTTGCAGGATTAGCCATCAAAAATATTTCAAGAGCTTATGTTTCAGAAAATAAATCAATATACCCTAGTTTAATTAATCTTGATCGAATACCTAAGATAAAAAAATCTTTTGATTTAAATGGAAATTTTACACATTTTCAAAATATGAATGGTGAATGTGGTATTTCCCAATCACCTTGTACAAATTTTGGAGTTAATGTAACAAAAGATGTAATTTATGGTTACAAAATATTTAAAATTGTTAATTAATATAAAATTTATAATTTAACTTCAGGTAAATCGATTAAGTATACATCAATATAAGAATATATAAGTTTAATAAGCTTAATAAATTCCGAAAATAAGCTACTCTTAAATATTGTTGCCTCTTTTCCTTGAAAAGCAAATCCTGCTGCTTGATCTAGTTTCCATAAAAAAAGATAGAAAAATAAAAAAAGAATTAATAAAGCTAATTTATTTAAATTTTTATATATTTTATTTTCAAATGTTTCTAACTTTTTGTGATTTATATTAAGTATTATATAGTAAGTAATTAAATGAGTAGCAACTAGACTTATATTTCGACCATGATCTATTGCTAAAATAAAACAAATTATTGTTGGTATAAAGAAGTATAAATGCCTCCACTCATAAAAACTTCTTACTTTAATTATTTTTTTATCCAAAAAATTTCCATAAATTACTATTGGAATAAATAAACTAAATAGTAGGGAAAGAAAAAGATTTATAAAATCGTTGTAAGAAAAATAAAAAAAATGCCATTTATAAAATCCACCTAATGCTTTGTAAAAACCACCATCCAATTGATTATGTATTTTAACATTAAAATTACTTAGTAAATTATTTAATTCTGAGTAAATTTCATTATTCCCTATGTAAATAATTACTAATAATATCGGTATAATTAAGAAAGAATAAATTTTAAAAATAGAATTTAATTTTTCTCGTTCATCTAATTTCAATATAGTAAACAATAAATGTATTCCTAAAAAAAGCACTTGGTATTCATGAATCAATATTGAAATTACTAAAATAGGAATCAATATATATTTTAAATAATTTAAATATTTTTTTTTATCATAAAATACATACAGATATGCATGAAACAAGATTGTGATTTTTGATAAAATATCTTTTACAAAATATACATTTGGATCATAAATAGAAAATAAGATTAGAGCAGGTGAAAAGAAAATAAAAATATAAAATAACTTATTATTTACATTTTTTTTTAAAATTAAGTATAAAAGGATTATTTTAATGAAATATAATACACAAAACAGATAGCCAAAAAATAATCTTGGATTAATATTATTGTATGAATGTATCTGCCAAAAAATTTCACCAAGCAATCCTCTTCTTACAAATCCAGCCTGATAGTTTATAAATAATTCATTGAATGAATAATCGCTAAAAAAATGGTTTGTGTATATGTGAGCATAACCATATATGGAAAATATAATAAAAATAATCAAAGCAAATGTTTCAATTTTGAATAAATTTTTCATAAAAATTTAAATAATTTAATGTAATACTATTATAAATAGTTAATATAATTTTAATAATTTAAAATATATAAATTTAAATATTCATAAAGTGTCTTCAAAAACCCTAAATATTAGTTTTATTTTACTTTATATAAGTATTTGGCTATCTCTAGATAGCAGTGCATATAATTTAATTGAAATAAAGGACGAAAATTTCTTTAATGTAGTTATAGCTTTAAGATTTATTTTTCCATATATACTTTTTATTGTTTTAGCTATTTTACTTAAAAAAAATTTACTTTTTATTAAATGCGACGGAATATTTAAATACATTATTTATTTAATATTTTTTTCTCTTTCTCTTCAAGTAATAACACCTCTTTTCAATGAAAATAGCTTATTAAATATATCTTTCCCTTTAACCTTTATAATTTTGCTAGTAACTCTGATTTTTTTTTATAATAATTTTGATTTTAAAATAATTTTTTTAATCGGTTTAACAGTTTTATTTTTTATTACTTTTTTATATGGATCAGGATTAATTTATCACTTATTTTTTGAGTCGAAAAATTTACACTTGTATGGATCTTGGCCACATAATTTAAATGTTCTTCATTTTTTAAGCAATGAAGTTCCTAGATCATCTGGTATAAGTCGTTCGTCATTGATTTTAATGATACCATTGGGATTATATTTTTTAATAAGCCAAAAATATACTTATAAATTTTATTTTATTTTTTTATTCTTCAGTTTTCTTATGCTTTCAACACAATCAAGAATGACATTTATTGGTTATATATTGGGAACCATAGCATTTATTTATTATATATTTTTTGTATTTAAAAATAGAAAATTCACACAAAAAATTAAAATTTTTTCATTAATTATAATTTTGCCAATATTTTTTTGGTTAGTAACCCTAGAATTGTTAAGTTTAACTAGAAGCACACCAGCTTATTTAGAATATATTGCTGATAAATTTAATTATAAAATTTCAAAAAAAGATAGTTCTGAATTACAAGAAAAATATGAAAAATTAATAAGAAGATCAGATCAAACATCTTTTACTTCAAGAAGATATGAAGATTGGACTAAAATAATTGAAAATAATAATAATCACTTTTTAGGTTATGGAGCTCAAGGAGATAGATTTTTGATAAATCAAAGTGCATCAAGTTTATATTTTTATAATTATGCAAGTGGCGGATTATTAACTGTATTTATTTTTTTATTATTAGTATTTAGGTCAATTTTTGTATCCATAATCACAATTTTTAAATTGCATAGTATACCTGATAAAAATAATTATGTGGTTTTAAGTGCAGCTTTTATAGTCTTATTTTTAATCATTAGATCGCTTGTAGAGTCGTCATTTGCAGTCTTTGGAATCGATAGTCTTGTGTTTTTTTCAAGCTATTTTTACTTAGAACAAACTTATAAAAAAAAAACCGTCAAATATGATGCGGATTATAAAATAAATGAAAAGATTATAAATGAATTTAGAAAAACAATAGGTAGATACTTTTGAATTCAAGCATGAGATGAGTATTAAATTTTTAGAATATTATAAATACTACAGAATGAGTGAATGTTTAAAAAAACCTCAGTTAGCAAAATTTTTAAATTTAGATGAATAATCGTAAAGCCTTCACATTAATAGAACTCTTAGTCGTAGTAGCCATTATCGGTATTCTAGCTGCAGTAGGTGTGGTTGCTTATAATGGGTATACTAATAGTGCCAAGGTTGCTGCGACTAAAGCTAATCATGCTTCGATC
>MDSZ01168586.1_pt1 | contig 11321 bp, 1 predicted proteins | sample 811201 | NCBI WGS metagenome assembly MDSZ01 (sample SAMN05326647, study PRJNA326480) | marine metagenome | isolation source: seawater | place: Indian Ocean: North | collected 2010 | reverse complement strand
CTTATCCTAGGGCATCTGACCCATATAGTGATGAGTGGATGAAGGTAAGTAACGTCACTAAGGATACCTTTGACGTACAAGTCCTATTCAACATTCCTTCTAGCAATACTACAACCCATACATTCGTATCTGCAGTACCTAATAGTATTACAGTTGCTACTCTATTCAAGGGTAATGATAGTATCAAGATTGCTGAGAATGCTCTAACATTTACTTGCTCCATGGATGGCGGTAGCACAGAGCATACCTATCCACGTGCTACTGACCCTGCATACAATAACTCACTAAGGATTATTGATGATGGTGTAACACGTCATACTCCAACTAATGCTGTTTATACTCCAAGTACAGGTAATCTAACTCTAACAGTACCTAAGCATGGATGGTCTAATGGTGATTACATCAGACTTGATGATTATGCATTGGATCTCACTTGCACAATGGATGACAATTCTGAGAATCATGCATATCCAAGAGGCACTGACCCTGTAAGTAATAAGTGGGTGCAGATTTCTAACGTTGCTACAGATACTTTTGATATCAACGTAGGCACAACCTCTGCTGTCCAGTATACACCTACTGATGCTTCTTATGACCCATATACAGGTCATGTAGAAATGAATATTGGTGCTCATCCACTTAAGGTTGGACAGAGTATTAAACTTGCTGACGGTGGTTTAACATTCCAGTGTGACTTAGATGGTAATGCAACTAACCATGCATATCCAAGGACTACTGAGGATACATTCACTCCTACTGCAGCAACCTACAGTGGTGAAACAGGATACCTTCAACTAACCATTGAAAATCATGGTATGGATGATGGATCCTATATCAAGATTGCAGATAACGCACTTTCTGCTACTTGCACAATGGATGGCAATACAGATACTAAGACATATCCTAGGTCATCTGATCCTATTAGTGGTAAGTGGAAGAAAGTAGAAAATTCAACTGTTAATACTATTGATATTTTCGTTGGTAAATCAGAATTCACTAGTTACGACCCTCAGAATGTAGATTACAATCCTGCTACAGGTGTAATGGTAATTACTGTTGGTCCTGACCATGGAATAGTTACTGGAGATAGCATCTACATTAACCCACTATCCATGTGCTTTACTTGTGCACAGGATGGTCATGGTAGTGACCACTTCTATCCACGTCCTAATGGTACTGGTGGTGCTACTTCTGATGACCCTGCATATCAAGATGCTGTTGATGTAACTGCTGTATCTGATAGCACTATTACAGTTAATGTAAACCCATCACCTACTGGAGCATCTAATCACGCTCACATCTTTAAACCTTCTGTAGGTAAGACACCAACTGCAATTACTTACAGTCCATCTTCAGGTATCATGACTGTGACTGTTGTTGGTCATGGAATGGAGAATGGAGAGCAAATTCTATTTGAAGATAACTCTCTTATCTTTACCTGTGCCAAGGATAACCATGAGACAGAGCATGCATATCCAAGACCAACTGATTATGCAAGCAACAATTGGTTGACTATTTCTAATAGGACTAATGATACTTTCCAAGTTAAAGTCTTAGATAAAATACCTTCTACTAATACCTCTGCTCATACATTTAAGTATGCTAAGAAGCAGTCAATGTTGAGAGGCACTATTAGAAAGGGTGGTTCATTCGACCATACATTTACTGCATTCTCATCTGGTGGTGTATCTCATCTAAGAGATAGAGCACATGATATGCCTCTTGAGATTCAGAAGGTTGGTAACGCTAAGTATACTGCAACTGGTGCTACATACAATCCTGCAACTGGTATCTTACAGATTACAATCAACAACCATCCATTCTCTAATGGAAATAGAATTAAGATTGCTGACAACTCATTGATATTCACATGTGATATGGATAGCAATGCAACCAAGCATAGTTACCCACGTAAGGGCGTTGACCCATATTCAGGTAAGTGGTTGGAGATTAGCAATAAGCAGACAAACACATTTGATGTATTTGTAGGTAAGCAACCACGTGCTAACTACCTAGTTTCTGATGGTTCATATAATCCTGCTACAGGTGATATGACCTTAAAGATTGGTCAGCACAACTATAGAGGTGGATCACAGCATACTGTAACTGATGCTCATTACACTGCTTCCTCTGGTGTATTGAAACTAACAGTACCTTCACATGGATTTACTATTGGTGACAGAATTAAGTTAGCAGATGATTCTCTTACATTCAGATGTGAGATGGATGGTAATACTTCTAACAAGACATATCCAAGAGCAACTGATCCTAAGCGTAATAAGTGGATGGATATTAGTAATGTTACCCATGACACCTTTGAAGTTAACGTTGGATCATCTCCAATAGTTAATCACGATGTAACTACTGCTACTTACGATCCAAATTCAGGTAATTTAGAATTGACAATTGGATCTCACACTTTAACTGTTGGTGAGAGCATTAAGATTAAGAATAATTCATTGTCCTTCACTTGTGATTTTAATGGTGATGGTAACACTACTGTTAAGACATATCCTCGCTCTTCTGGTGCTTCAACTGGTGATGGTAAGGACTATGTTTATGATACTGCTGTTGCAATTACCGCAGTAAGTGGCACAACCATTACTGTTAATGTTAATGGTGGTCAAGGTGCTATTACAGATACTACTGCTCACAACTGGTCTGGTGGCACATCAACTGCTGCTATTCAGAGTGGTGGTAACTATCCTCACACCTTCCAGTCTGCTACTACAAATGGTTTGACTGTATCACATGAAGCAATTAAGATTGCTAAGGAATCACTAGTATTCAAGTGTGCAAATGATTCATTTGCTTCTGAGCACAAGTATCCAAGAGCAACTGACCCATACTATAACACTTCAGTACCTATTATTTCTTCTACTGCTGATAGCGTTACAGTGAATATTGGTATATCTTCTGACCTAACAGAGCATAGGTTTGAAAGGTCTATTAATGCATTCACACCAACTGGTGCAACATTTGTACCTGCTACTGGTGTTATGACAGTAACAATCCCAAGTCACCCATTTGCCAATGGTGATCAGGTGCAGGTTAAAGATGGTGGATTTACATTTACTTGCTTAGAAGATAATAATCAGACTAATCATTCTTATCCAAGAGCAAGTGACCCTGCTTCACAGAATGCATGGTTAACTGTATCTAACGTATCTGGAAATAATTTTGATATTAACGTTGGTACATCCTCTAACACTACAACTCATACATGGGTATCTTCCTTAGATGGTGCAGTTATAAGAGGAGTTGTCCAAGGTGGTGGTGCTTATGCACATACATTTGATAGTGCAGTTGCTGATGGAATCCATTGGGAGAATTCAACAATTAGTGTTGATGTAGGTGAATCTAAAGCTAAAGGATATGGCGTTTCTGCTGCATCCTTCGTACCTGCTACAGGTCTACTTACAATGACTATAGGTAACCATCAACTTAAGACTGGTACCTATGCGAAGATTGCTGCCAATTCAATGGTATTCCGTTGTGACCAAGATAGTCAGCAAAGTGACCACTCATATCCACGTCCTAATGGATTCAATGGTGCTACAGCAGATGACCCTGCGTTTAACGATAGAGTTGAAATTACTGCTGTAACTGCTGACAGTATTACTGTTAATGTTGGTACATCTTCTAACACCACAACTCACGTATTCCAAAACGCTAATAATACTTACACCCCATCATCTGCTGCTTACGACCCAACTACAGGTATCATGACTGTTAGTGCTCCTAAGGACACTAAGACAGTAAGTGGTGCTACCTATAACCCAACAACAGGTGTGATGGTATTGACTATTGGTGCTCATACATTGACCACTGATGATACTATCAAACTGAAGCCAAATTCAATTACATTCAGTTGTGATTTCAATGGTGATGGTAATGTTTCTAATAAGTCATATCCTCGTGCTGAGGGTGCAGCAACCACTAGTGGTGCTGACTATGCTTATAATACTGCTCTAGCAATTAGTGCGGTAGACCAAGCAGCAGGAACAATTACTGTTAACGTTAATGGTGGACAAGGTGCTGTAACAGATACTTCTGCTCATTCATTCGTTTCAGCAACTGCTAATGGAGTCCTAGTTGGCAACCACTTCCAGAATGGTGAATACGTTAAGATTGCAGACAATACATTTACCTTCACATGTGAGAAGGATAATGATACTACTAACCATTCATATCCAAGGTCTACTGACCAAGCAAGTGGAAGATGGTTGAAGATTTCTAACTGTAATGTTGATACATTTGATGTCCAAGTATTACCATCAGTACCTTCTACTAACGTATCTAAGCATACTTTCGTATCTGTTAATGGTGCAAATGGTTTAACTAGGTCTGTAGTTACAATTGGTGGTGAGTATACACATACATTCGTAAGTGCTACTAGCAACGCTGTAACTGCTGGTGGTAACTATACTCATACATTCGCTGCTGCTAAGAAGAATTCACTACACAGACAGAGTGGTAAGATTACAGTTGATGTAAATATTGCTCCAGACAGCACTAACAGATATGACCATACATTTGTAAGTGCTATTCCTGGTGCTGTCCAAGGTGGTGGTAATTACACTCACACATTTGTATCTTGTGATACAGGTGCTATTGAGAGAGCAAATGACTACATTTACATTAAGGATAATTCTTTAATATTCACATGTGACCTAGATGATCATAGGACACAACATACCTATCCAAGGTCTACTGATTATGCAAGTAATGAGTGGTTGGGTGTTTTCAATGTAACTTCTAGCACTTTCGATGTCCAAGTACTAAGAAATACACCTTCTACATTCCTAGGTAACCATACTTTCGTATCTGCTGAGAAGGATGGATTATGGAAGCAAACTGGCACCATACATGTTAATGTTGGACCTTCCCCTGCTGGTAATACATTCCAGCACCACTTTGTAAGTGCTAATGCTGGTGCTGTAATTCAAGGTGGTAACTATAAGCACAACTTTGTATCTGCTGCATCTAACTGTATTACAGTTACTAACGATGGAAGCACATTAACACCTACAGATGCATACTACGAGCCTGTAACTGGTCAATTAACCTTCACAGTTGTTGGTCATACTTTAGGCACTGATGATAGCATTAGAATTGATAGTAATTCACTAACATTTACTTGCACACAAGACCAGAATGCTACCAACCATACTTACCCTCGTGTAACTGATTATGTCGATGGTAGAATTATTCCTGTCCAGCAAGTTAACTCATGGGCATGGCCTGTGCAGAGTGACCTTTCATACTATCGTGCAAGATTAGTAGATCCTGGTTATACAGGTAATGAAGCATCTGCAGTTGAAAGTGAGATTCAGACTCTTATACAATTCGTAACTGATGGTCTAAGCAATACTAATACTGTTGCTTCTAGAAGTTACTCAATGCCAACTATATGGCCTATTAAGTATACTCCAGAGGTAGTCCAGAGAGATCTTGATATCACATATGACTTTGCATCTGGTGGTCAAGATTCTAGTGGTACATGGAATCAAACATGTCCTGAGAGTGCTGCTGCTATTAATACACTGGCAGATATCTATATCAATACTATTAGTGAGGCAGCAAATAATCAAGTTAATTACTTGACTGGTAATGTAACTAAGACATTCCCATACAATAGTAATACTGAATTCCAATCAGGTACTTGCTACAATGTTACATCAGCAATTGATTCACTATTTGACCTAATGGGTGCTGCTCTAGGGGCTGGTGAATACAATGATAAGAATATTGCTAATATGATTCTTTGGAATCAACAGGCAATTGCTGATAGAGCATTCGGTGAGACACAAGCTAACTATCCAACTACCAACCTTACTATTGACTTTGTAAATGATGTGCTCAAGGCATGTCGTTATGACATGATTACACATGGTAATGCTGGATCATTCAGACTTGCACAAACATGGTTTGACGGTGAAGGTAATTTCATTGCATTCCAGAATGTAACTAGGTCACACATCTTATATTGTCTGACAAAGACAAGAGAGATGATTAAGAGTGTTATGTATCTCCATACGGAAGATCCAATATGGGCTAATTATGATGTATACATTCCTACTGATAGACTTGAGTGGAATCAGGAAGCAGTTGAATTTATAATTGACTCTTCACTTAACCCACTAGAATATGCTTTAGAGCTTGGTAAGTTCCCAACAGAAGCAAGAGTTACATTCGTTGCATCTACTGACGCTGTTAATAGAGTTACTAAGAATGAGGTAGGTTGGGATTACAATACCGACCCTGCTCTTGTTACTCTAACACCTGAGGTAGAAGTTGGTTATGACCGTGCTGAATATAGGATTAGAATTAATCGTGCTAACCAGTTCCGTCGTGGTGATATTCTAGAGTATATCCCTGCATCTGAAACTTCTCTCAGTGGTCTAACTAAACAGCAATATTTCTATTGCTTGACTGCTACTGCTGAGTGGTTTGAGGTTGGTGCTTCTTATATCCATGATGGAAGGTTTAGATTGTTATCAGTTGATACATCCAACTCTGGATCACAGATATTTGCTGTTACCAGAAGAAGCGGTGTTACAAGGACTGCTCCTACATATCCAGTTGACCCATCTGATACACCAATCCAAGGTGGATTCAATGCTGCTGATGTTATCTACGGAAGTACTTCTGGAGCAAATGCTGAAGTTTCTTCAGTATTGACTAACGAAGCGAAGATTTACAAACTCTTTACTCATTATGATGTTACATCCATGTCTCAGACATTGGGTGCATATGATAACTTCACTAACGGTGAGCAAGTACAGGTACAAGGAGCAACTGCTAATAATGGTTATGTCTTACAGACTGCTAAGACATCTGAGACTGGCACCACTATTGCTAAAATCCATACTATCGCTGGTTCTATTGCTGATACTGACGTAATTGAAGGTGTTGATAGTGGTGCTTCAGGTACTGTCGGACCTGCTTCTAATAGATTCTTAATTAATGTTACATCTGGTGCATTTGCAACTGGTGACTGGTTCTTTGCTAAGACTGGTAACACTGAAGCATATATGGATAACTACGTTAATAAGTCAGGTTCTCTGATTGATAACAGTGGTGGTCGTATTTCAATTGATGTAGAAACCATTGATAGTCAGTGGGTACCTGGAGACGTAATATATGGTAGTGTAACTGATTACATCCTTGAAGTTAAGGGTATCAGTGGCACAACTATCCAACTCAATCAGTGGTTACATGGCACAAATGTTTACCAATTAGAGCTTGGACCTGCCATTATTGATACAGGAATTAGCGATACATTCCGTGTTGGTGATGAAGTAACATTACTACAAGGCACAACTCAGAAGAATCCTGGTTGGACTGCAACTGTTACGAAATATGTCAATGATATTGATGCTGGTATTCATCGCCTCTGGATAGGTAATTTGGTACCAGTCGGCACAGGTGGTACCATTGCTGAAGTAACTCAGTCTACTAACAATATTGGTAAGGTAGATATCGGGTCTAACTTCCCAACCATCTATGCTCAGTGTATATCTTACACAGATACTGCTTACAGTTCTTACGCTAAGGTAGTTGCTATAATCCAACAGGGTATTACTGCTACTATCTGGGTAGAAGATGCTTCTGGAACATTCGTTGATAACATGTCATTGATATCTGATGATGGATGGGGTGGTGCAGTTTCTTCTGCTCGCACACTTGAGGGTAGAGTTGACCGTTATTTCCGTGGATTTGATGGAGTGCAGACAACATTTGATTTAACTATCTCTAATGGTGAAGCATACTTCCCAGATCCTGCAGGACATATACTAACATTCGTTAATGGAATCCTACAACCTCCTGGTGGTAACCAGTCATACGTTGCATTCTCTGATAAGATTCAGTTCGCTGAGCCTCCTGAGATTGGATCACAGTTTGTTGGATACTATGTTGGTAAATTACGTCAGTTAGATGATATTTCATTCGAGTTTGACTCATTGAAATCTTCCTTTAACCTCAAGCGTGGTGGATTATTCTACTCCTTGACACTAACTGAAGGTGTTTCCTCTAACGTTATCCGTCCTGAGAATAATATTATCGTTTCACTTAACGGTATTATTCAGGAACCTGGTATCGCATATGAGATTGTTGGTTCACGTATCATCTTCGCTGAAGTCCCACGTGCGGGAAGCACATTTGTTGGATTCTCCTACATTGGTAGTGACGCTGACGTTATTGCAGCAACAGTTGTCCCACCAATTGAAGCAGGTGACCAACTCTTTATCGAGGGTGAGGAATTTAATCGTGACGTTGCTCTGATTGAGTCTTCTAACTCATTAATCACATTTGAATACACTGGATCTGTTAAGGGTAGAAACGCTGCTGCTATTGCAGAAATCACTTCTGGTCAGATTACAAATGCTAATCTAACCAACTCTGGTGATGGTTATACCACACGTCCTAACGTTGATGTTATCTCTTCCTCTGGATTTGATTCACGCATTAAGGCATTGATGGGTGTTACTAGAGTTGATGTTAAGACTACTGGTGTAGGTTACTCATTACCTATCGTTGCTATCGATAACGTGGTACCTGATGACTTCACAGAGCCAGAAGGTGCTCCAATTAACGGAGGATTTGACGTACTCGCAGGTGAAGGTGCTGAATATCAGGATGGTGGAACACAAGTTGATCCTGGCACGATTGCTATCGTGATTGACCCAGTTAACGTAACAGTTAACCAAGGTCAGACTGCTGCATTCACAGTTGTCTCTACTGTAACTAACAGTCAGACAATGAATTATCAGTGGCAGAAGAAGGAATATGGTACTCAAACTTGGAGTAACATCATTGGTGCTAACCAAGCGACATATAATTCAAATAATACACAACAGGCAGATGACGGTGATGAGTATCGTGTTGCTATAACAGCAGCAGGTGCAACTCCTGTTTACTCACTATCTGCTATCTTGAGTGTCCAGACTGGTGCTACAGTCCTAAGCAACTTCAGTCCAACTCAAATCTTCGATGACATCTAAATAAAAGTAAAACCATGGCTGCTACCGCCACTATAGATAACGCTACCAAAATAATCTCAGTGAGCTCGGATTGTCTCCCTGCTCCTGTGAATTTTGGGACGTTCCCTAACGATAACAATCCTAATACTATTGTTGAGCATGATTGGGACCATAGTTTCCTATATCGTGGTGGTACATTTGGTATCACTAGAGTATTTGATGACAATCAATATACTCATGATGGATTTATTAGGTCTATCACAATATCAACAAATGACCTAACACTATTCACTAATAATCAAATAGATGAAGGTGACCATTTGCTATTTGTATTCAGTGATGGATTAAAGAAAAAGTTTTTATATAAAGGGACTACATTCACATCACTTTCTGGTGAGTGTTGGTTGGCAACAGACCAACGGTTAGATTTGATAATGGAGACACAGGAGTCAACTCCTGTAACTGGTACCTATGAATATTATGACCAAAGGAATGGAAGAGGAGACACACCATTAGGTGCTATTGGAGTATCTGGAAATGGTGTAATGATATTCAACCCTTCTGCTGGTTCTGGACTTAATCCTCCTTCTGGATTTAGTTGGGTTGCTGCAGGAGAGTCTACATTTGTCGATACTGGAGAGGATTCTTGTGGTGGACATCCACAGCAACAAGGGATGTATCATTACCATGACCCTCATTTCTTAGATTGTTGGAAATCTGGATCATCTATGGCATCATATAATGATTATTATGGTGCTACTCAGTATAATGGTAATAATATCCGTCATCCTGATGGTCATTCTAAGATGATTGGTATAGCATTTGATGGATTCCCTATCTATGGACCTTATGGATACGGCACACCATTCGATAATTTGAGTGGTACAAGACCAATGAGGACTTCATATCGTGTAAAAGATACAGAAGCACCTGGAAGACCTGATTATGGTAATACAACTGACAATCCTCCTGCAGGAACACTTATGGAGGACTGGGAATATGTTGAAGGTGTAGGAGATTTAGATATTCATAATGGTAGATTTACCATTACCCCAGAGTATCCTAGTGGGACTTATGCTTATTTCCTAACAGTTGACGATACTAATACAGATTTAGCAGAATTTCCATTCATTATAGGAAATAAGACAAGAGAAACTATAAATGCACCTTCTGACAATGGTAGTAATCCTGTCCAGCAAGGTGGTGGAGGAGGTGGTGGAGAGCAAGGTCCACCTCCTACATTATCGTTTACTCTACAACCAGCAAATGTCACAGTTAATGCTAATGAAACTGCTACATTTACGGTTACAAAACTTGTCAGTCCAGAAGATGGACCTGTTACCTATCAATGGTATAGGTCTACAGACGGTGGATTTGCATTCGCTGCTGTAACTGGAGCAACAACCAACACATACTCAGTCACTGCGTTGTCGTATATGACTGGATATAAGTATCGTTGTAGAATTGCTGGTCCTATTGGAGCACCACAACCAGCATCTAACTCACCATTAGATTCTAATGCAGCGACACTTACTGTTACTGGTGCTGGTGGTGGAGGTAGCACTGCTAATAGATTCGATAGCACTAGCAGCACATTTGACTCTACCGCACAAACATATGATGGCACCTAAATAACCCTGTAGAACACTGTACCCATGGCAAAGCAAAACCTTAATATTGGATCGTCGGCAAACGACGGGACTGGTGATAGTCTGAGAGATGGTGCTATCAAATTAAATAGCGTCATTGATGAATTGTATACCAATCTCGGTAACGATACCAATTTACAAATTAACGTTGGCACACCCGCAGCTGACCAATTTCTGAAGTGGAATGGTGCTCAGTTTGCAGAAGGATCCTTTAACAAGTTTACCGAGGACGTTGATGTTAATGGCCAGAAAATTGTATCTGCATCAAATGGAGATATAACTGTCCAACCAAACGGTAGTGGAGATATTAAATTGTGGGCTGGTGGTACAGGTGCTGCATTGACATATATCGATGGTGATGACGGTAAACTAAAGTATAGTAATCATTTCCCAACAACAGGAGATTTGCCTGATGTTGCTACTCATCATGGTATGTTTGCATATGTATCTGCTGATGGTAAAGCAAGGGTAGGAACTAGTGCAGCATGGGTGCCACTTCTTTCTGAGAATAGTGGTATTGGTTTACTTGATGATGTAGATATGACAGTTGGAGGTGGACCCTCTGATGGACAAGTTTTAAAGTGGAGTGCTAGTAATTCAAAATGGGAACCACAGAATGATGAGACAGCTGCTGGAGGTGGTGGGTCAACTCAAAACCTCTTTGAAGGAATCACTGCTGACACTG
>MDSZ01250882.1_pt1 | contig 11324 bp, 11 predicted proteins | sample 811201 | NCBI WGS metagenome assembly MDSZ01 (sample SAMN05326647, study PRJNA326480) | marine metagenome | isolation source: seawater | place: Indian Ocean: North | collected 2010 | reverse complement strand
AACCTTGGTGATAATATAAAAATTCTTCCTGTTCCATCTTCACATCCTAAACTTCTATTATCTAATGATGGCTATCCAATTACTGTTGGGTGGATAATTGACAATAACAAAACTCGAGTTTACATAGCAGGCGATACTAATATTTCTGAACAGCTTATAAAGTTTTTAAAAAAGGTTCCTCAAATCGATATCGCTATCTTACCTGTAAATGAGGATAATTTCTTTCGAAGGCGAAGAGGAATTATAGGCAACATGAGTATTAGGGAAGCGTTTGGATTAACAGATGAATTAAATATCAAACAGCTATTTCCTGTTCATTGGGACATGTTTGAAATTAATAGTGCCCTTCCCGAAGAAATAGATATTATTTATAATTCGTATCAATGGAAATTTAATTTAATTAGAAATATATCAAGATTAAAATTATAACTATAGTTATTTAATTCTAAAATTATCAATCGATAATGTAATTTTTATTAAGTTATTAGATGATATAATTTCTTCATGAAGAGTTTATTAAAAATTTTTAATAAAAAAGAAAGCTTTAGTTCATTTGTAAAAAATAAAAAAGTTGCTTTAGTAGGCCCTGCTAATTATTTAAATTATTTTGAATTTGGGGAAAATATTGATAAATATGATCTAGTGGCAAGAATAAATCGCGGTATTGAATTAGTCGATGAAAATAATAATAGTAAAATTGGTTCAAAAACTGATATTCTTTTTAACTGTTTAATTGAGCATGAAGATAATGGAGGTGTAATAAACATTAGAGAATTAAAGAAAAATAATATTAAATGGATTTGTACAACGCCTGGATCTGATTTTTCAGGAGAATCAAATTCGAATAAACTTAGTAAAGGAGTTAAATTTTTGACTTTCTTAAAATTAAAATATTTTTTTAATTTACATATTTTTGATTATAGAAAATACAACAATTTAAATAAAAGTATAGGGTGCAGAAGTAACACTGGTTTCTCTGCTATTTTTGATCTTTTAGAATGTGGAGCCAAAGAAATTTTTATAACTGGTTTTAGTTTTTATATGGATTCATTTTTTGAAGGCTATAAAAAAGGATGTTCTAGAAGTGAGGAAAAGTTCGCAAAAGATTGCTTTTCTTCAATTAGACATGACCAAAAAAATCAATGGGAATTTTTAAAAACTAATAAAAATAATCCTCGTTTAAGATTCGATCCAGTTTTATCAGAAATACTCAATAAAGAGAAGTTAAATAGAGATGAATTTAAAGAAATTATTAAGCTAGTAAAATCTAAAATTTAAGTAATGTCATATAAAAAAGTAAATTTTTGTTTTGAACCATTTAAAGGAATTCATAGGAATGAAACTTTATACATAATTGGTAATGGGCCAAGTCTTAATGAAACAGATTTAGATCTTATAAGTAATTCGCCATCAATTGCTATGAATAGAATTTCAATGATATATAAAAAACTTAACAAATGGAGACCCACATATTACTTATTTTGTTCATCAAATATATTAAATCCAATATGGGGAGAAGAATGGGGATTATCAGTTATAAATGCCGTTTCAGAAAAAAAAACTATTTCTTTCATTGACAAAAGGTGTTTAGAGTTCCTAAAAACAAACGGGATTAAAATTAATAACAATATAAATTTGATAAAAAATTTGTCTGAAAATAAACCCAATATTTATGGAGATATTAATCCTAAGAGTTTTTCAACTAATATTTTAAATTCAATCGACAAATCAGGCTCTACTATAAATTTGGCACTACAAATTGCGTATTATATGGAACCAAGAGAAATTATCTTTCTAGGGACAGATTTAGGGTGGAAGACTAATAATGGTTCAAAGATTGATAATAATCATTTTGATAAAAACTATAAAGCCCATATACCTGATCCAATAAAAGTAAATTTTCAAATGCGTAATATCCACAAATTATCAAGAAAGATTTTTAATAGAGATAAACCTTACATAAAATTTTATAATGCTTCAAAAAAAACTAAACTAGATGTATATCCAATTATAGATTTTGATCAATACGTCACAAAAGGGCTAATTGAAGAAGATAAAGAAAGATACGATATTGCAAAAAATTATTGGAAAAATCTAAAAAAAGGTAATAAATATTTAATAAAATTAAGAAGAATTATCTTTCGGATTAAAGAGAAAATTTATAAATTTATGAAAATTAAATATATCTAAATATTGATAAATTTATCAATATTTTGGAGATATTTTTTAAATAATCTAAAGAAATATAATCTTAATCTACTTTGGAGCATTAGCACTATAAAAATTAATTTTCTAAAATAGCCATGTAATCTTAAGATAGTAATAAAAATTTTTCTAGTAATTCCTCTTGTTTTCCAAACATAAAAATGTAATTCCCAACTATAAAATGATATTGCGGCAAGTTTTGATCTCAAAGATGGATAACCAACTTTTGAACTCTTTAATCCAAATTTTCTTAGGGGAGAAACCCTTAAATATTTTGCCACCCAAATTAAATGCTTTAATCTATAAAAAGTATTATTCTGACAGCAATATTTAATTGTTTTACCTCCAAGAAATTGCTTCCCAAAATGAATTAGTTGTTCATTATGAAACAACATTCTATATTTCTTGTAGTGAAAATAGTTTTTAGGGTATAAATCCTGAAATGGTTTTACTAGATCTTCTTCATCAATATTACTAATGGCTAGACAATTTTCCAAAAGAGTTCTCCTTCTACAAATAAAAAACCAATCATTAAAGTGAAAAAGCATGTCATAATAGCTGAAAATATCTAAACTACCATTATCAAGAGTTATTATTCTAAGAAATTTTTTTTCATTAATTAAACATTCATATCTATTAATTGCTTTTAAAAATTTATTTTTATCCGCTATTTTCAAATCTGAGCGAATCTTCATTACCCATTCTTCGTTAGAATTTAAGCATCCTTTATAAATAGTTTTTGCTTGTCTTTTTAAATTCATTGGCTTTCCTCTCGGTGGTATCATTACACTCCCAGGATCAGCATTGTTAATTATTTTTATATTTTTAAATTTACTAAAATAATTATTTTCAACTTCTTTTTCATAACAAGAAACTATAATTTGATAATTTGGGAAGCAAAAAGCTAAATCTTTAACAAGATATTTTGTGTTTGCAATAAATGGTCCTTGAACAAGGATTAACATGAGAATAATCTATTCTAATTATTAAATCATTTTTGTATCATAATCAAAAGTAATTAGCTATTCATTATATGATTATGATTAAATTGAAAAATGAAATCCTTGGATAATAAAGATTTATATAAAATAATTAAGGAGCTAAATAAAGAAAGTCCTTGGAATCATTATTTTTGGTTAAATGAAGAGCTACAAACTTTAGAAAAGGGAGCAAATCTAAAAAGTGAAGGTTCAAATTTAGAAAAATGGAATAGGATTAATAAAATTGTGGAAGAAAAATACTTTAGCAACAAATCAATTCTGGATATTGGTTGCTCAGATGGTTTCTTTTCTTATAAGGTATCAAATTATGCAGAAGAAGTTTTAGGTATTGATCTTGACCCTGCAAGAATAAAAAAAGCTAATTTTATAAAATCATATTTTAAATTAGATAATTGTAATTTCTTAACTCAAGATATTTGCGCCATTGAAGATGAAAAATATGATATTGGATTAATCCTGGGATTATTGCATAGATTACCTGACCCATTACTTTTTTTAAAAAGAGTAACAAATATATGTGATGAATTAATTATTGAATACAAATACTACAAATCAAATAAAAATATAGCTTATTATGGAAATGCTCAAAAAAAATCGAATGATCTAAATAAACTTTATTTCATTTTTTCACCAAATTGCTTAGAAAACATTTTAAGCAACTTCAACTTTAGAATAATTAATGCAGAAAAATTGAAAATATTTAATAAATTAAAATTCCCTAGACATATAATTCATGCAAAAAAAGTCTAGCTCTTATCTTAAGAATTTCATTTTTGGAAAAAATTACAAAGTTTAATTTAGAAGGTTCATTTATAAGAAATCAACAACGATTTCCTATCTCAAAGTTTGGTTGGCCACTAAAAGAGGCTTGTGATGTTATTTTGAATGGGGAACAAGGGTGGAAAGCTAATGCCATTAATATTATTAATCAACATACATATATAAGAAAAAAAATGAAATCTTTGGGAGATCTTTATAATTTAGATGAACTTAAAAAATGGGACATTAATTCAATATTTGTTCCATGGTTTTCTCAAAAACCACTATTGAATAGAATATATTACGATAATGATTACTCAACTAATAAAACCGATGAAATAATAAAAAAGCTTTGCGAATTGATATCAAGTATTGAGAAAAGAGGATTTATCGAAAATATAGAATTAAATAAAAATATAATTGTTTATCCTATTGATATAGATAAGAATTGTTTTTACGTCCGAGCAGGTAATCATAGAGCAGCTGTTTTAGCAGCATTAAAAGAAACAATTCCATGTTACCTAGATAATGTTAACTTTCTCAAATTAAGAGATAAAAAGCTAATTTATAAATATTTTTGGAAATTTAAACTATACAGTAAATATAAGAATTACCCTTACTTAAACTCTGTTGATAATTGGCCAGCAGTAAAATCTAATATGATTTCATTAGAAAATGCCATTTCTATAAAGAATTTATATTGTTCATAATTTAATTTTTATTAGTTTCAAACCCAACCTGCATCTACATTAATAATCTGTTTAGTTATTTTGCAGGCTTGATCTGAAGCTAGAAACAATACTAGTTTCGCAGGTTCATCAGGATTTAACTTACCCTTTAGCAGCTGATTAGCTTCTATCAAAGATTCAGCTTTTGAATCAACCCATTTTGCCAATTGTTTTTCAGTCATTATCCATCCAGGTTGAATTAAATTTACTCTTATATTTCTTTCTCCAAGGATTTTAGCCATTGTATTAACCATACCAACTAATCCTGCTTTAGCGATTGTATAGACAGGCATCTCTGTAGTTCCATTTAAATATGAAATTGATCCCATACAAATAATGCTTGCTCCTTGTTTTGAATTTGTAAATTTGACAAATTCTTTTATACAAAAAAACTGACTTTTAGAGTTAATGTTTTGATAATAATCCCAATCTAATGATGAGAGAGTTTCCCAATCATGTCTTTGATCATCAGCAGCATTATTACAGAGAACGTCCAAAAAACCATATTTGTTATGTATCTCAAAAAAAACTTGAGAGATTTTTTCAGTATCAGTTAGATCACAATAGAAGAACTCAGGTTGTAGAAATTTTTTCCCAGATGGCATTGATTTTATTAATAGACCAGCATCATCTTTCTTGATATCTAAAATGATTACTTGAGAGCCTTGATTATAAAAATATTTTGCAATAACTGATCCGATTCCGGTTGCACCTCCTGTAATAACAACATTTTTCTTAATTAAACTAGAGTATTGAACGGAATAATTACTCAAACTATTCTCCTTTCTTCAAAAATTTCATAGACATTATTTGAAATCATATCTATCACCATTTTAATAGTCATATTATTAACTCTTTTTACAGCTTCGACGGTATTAGAAGAATTATGCGAACCTAAAATACAGTTTCTAATCTTGATTAAATCTGAATCAATTGACAAAGGCTCTTTTTCAAAAACATCTAACCCTACTCCTCGTAACTTCTTTTCTTTTAGGGCTTGTATTAAATCTTTTTCATTTATTAAGGGGCCCCTACTTACATTAATGATATAGGGTTTTTTAAACATCATTGATATTGAATCTTTATTTATAAGATGAATATTATTTTTATTAAGAGAACAGGCTAAAACAATAAAATCTGATATTTCACATATTTTTTCAAATTCAACTTTTAAGAAGGGATTATCTAAAAAGGATTCTTCCCTAAAGTAAGGATCACAATAAAAGACTTCCATACCAAAAGCTTTTCCCCTTTTAGCTATCTCTTGTCCAATTGAACCAAATCCAATAAGACCCAATTTCTTTCCATAAAGAGAACTTCCTTCAACCTTATGCCAATTACCATTCCTAACTTCGTAATCAATAATATGAGTTGATCTTGATAAGGATAAGATATAACTCATTGCCTGCTCTGCAACATCATAACCAAAAACATTTGGAGTATTAAATACTGGAATATTGAATTCTTTAGCTGCTTTCAAATCAATATTATCAACTCCAATACCCCATTTAACAATAGCTTTAAGTCCTTTATTAGATGCAACTTTTATTACTTTCTGATTAATTTCATCATCACCAGCAATGATAAAATTATTCCCCGGCAATATTTCAAGAATTTCTTGAGAATTAAATTGTTGATTCTTAGGATTTAAAGCCTGCCATTCTAGACCAGAATTTTTAAGCTCTTTAATATGATCTCTTATATGCCTGACTAAATGACCACAAGTAATTAATAATTTCATAATTTTTTTGTTTCAATCTCAAAGATTCTTTCTGCCAAATAAAAATCAATCTCTTCGTCGATGTCAATTGCCTCAAGGGCCTTAAGCTCAAAAAGGAAAGGTCTACTTCCAATTCTATTTCGATTTTGTATCAACAAATCGCGCTCAAAAATATAAATGCATGAGTTCTCTTCATATATTGGAGGTAAGTCTTGAGTCCTCATTAAAATTTTCTCATTATGATTTATTGGTCTTGACATAGAATCCCAATATCGAGTTTGTTTTTTTGTAACAGAAAAAAGAGAGTCATAAATTGGAAAATTTTTTTTAAAAATTTTCAAAGCATTATTTAAGGAATCTAAAGATAATAAGGGATTAGTTGAATGAGTTTGTACATAAAACCTAGAAGGAACAGTATTTACATCATGCAGGAGAATATCATTCATTGGACAATGTTCGCTAGTCAAAGATTCTGGTCTATCTATAACTAATATTTGTGGAAAATCTTTTTTACATAAATCTTTTATCAGCAATGAATCTGTATTAATAACAACCTTATCAATTTCAGTACAATTAAGTAATTTTTCTGCCATATGATAAAAAAGAGGTCTACCATTACCAAATTCTTTATAATTCTTACCTTTAATCCTCGAAGAGGAATGTCGCATGGGCATAAGCCCTACAAAATCATACATAGATTAAATATAGATTAATAATTTATTATCATAAATTCAAAATGAATCATAATTAATTAAATTTTTCAATTTTTCATTATTATTACTATTTTTTATATTATTAAGTTTACCTTTATTCTCTTTAATTTTTTTTGGCGGATAGTAAAAAGTTGATTTTAATTGATTAATTTCATTATTCTTTAAATTAAGTCCTTCATATGTTCCAAGATATTGATTAAATCTAAAAAATATTATTGAAATCCAATTTGCCCTTAAAGATTTAATTGATCTAGTTGCCAATAAATCAGAAAAAATACTTAAAAAAATCAGGTAAGTTAAATTAAAAAAATTCATTGATATATGAGACTCAATTCTCCGCAAGGCTATCGCTTCTCTTTTATATCTATTTTTTATTTGCCTCCAACTCTCTTCATGTACATGGATAATTTCTGCACTAGGAACATAAACTATCTTATTTCCAATATTATGCTGTTTTTTGGCCCAATCTAAGTCCTCTAATCCTGTTAAATCTTCATCGTATCTAATTTTTTGCCATGCTTTCTTTCTTATTGCACAATTAGCATTGTTGCAAAAATAATTAGTTTTTATATCTGCAACTTCATTAGGAAAGTAAGATAAGAAAACTTGATGTTCAGAAAACTTAGTCTTTGCATTTCCCCTTTGTTTACCATATGAGCAAGCTACAGAATCATCTTCAAAAGGTTTAATAAGATTACTCAACCAATTTTTATCTAATGGGTATACATGAGCACTTAGAAATATTAATATGTCATTATTAGCAAGATTACAACCAATATTTAAAGCTCTTCCAAATGTAAAATCTTGCTTTGAAATTTTTTCTATTTTTACTTCATAAGAGGATGCAATTAATAAAGTATCATCAGTTGAGCCTGAGTCAACAAGAATAATCTCATCAGGTAATTTAGTTTGTTGCTGAATTCCATAAAGTAATTTTCCAATATGCAATTGTTCGTTTAAGGCTCTTATAACAATCGATGTAGTAAGATTATTTAACATTTCAAAATAAATCGGTCGAAAGTAAATAAACATGCAATATCATATCATTAAAGTTTTTACTAATTGCATTTATTTTAATTAAAAATTTTTCCGAAAAGTAAATTTTTACTACAATTTAATAATGAGAAAAATATTTAAGAAGTTAATACAAAAAGACTTATTCTTTTCCCAAAATAATTATAAATTAGCAAATGATTTTAAAGCATCAAATATAATAAATATACTCTTAAAAGTATTCTTTAAAATAAGATCTAAAAGAAAAAAACAACTTTATTTTCTATTCTTTTTGATGCTTTTTAGTGGTATTTCAGAATTTTTAGCCCTAAGTGCCATTATCCCCTTTTTAACAGCAATAACAGATATAAATAATCTCATAAAATATAAATTTATAAATACTTTATATAATACTTTAGGATTAACAAATCCAAATCAATTAATAATATTAACAACAATTATATTTCTCTTAATGATATATTTATCGGCAATTTTGAGATTGGTGAATTTGTTGTTTAATTATAGATTAACTGCAGCTATTGGTTCAGAGTTAAGTAGCGAATGTTATAGAAAAACCCTTTATCAACCATATGAAAAACATATTGAAACAAATAGCAGCGTTCTTATAAATACTGTTTCTAAAGATATAAATAAAACTGTAAATGGCCTTTCAAATTTACTAATAATAATTAATTCTATTATTATTGCTGTTTCTATTTTTATTGGTCTTTTAGTAGTTAATGCTAAAGTTGCAATTATTTTAGGTGTAATTTTTATTTCTTCTTACCTATTAATAGGCACTAAAAATAGAATACAGATTGAAAAAAATAGTTATGTAATAACCTCTAAATCTCAGGGTAGGATTAAAGCATTACAGGAAGGACTTGGCGCCATAAAGGAAATTTTGTTAGGAAATAGTCAGGATTACTATACCGATATTTATAGAAAAACAGATTTTCCAATAAGAATACTCAGAGCTAGAAATAATTTTTTAGGAACATTTCCTAAGTTTTTATTAGAGACATTAGGCATTACTTGCATTGCATTAATAGGAGCTTATATTTCAAGTAATGGACTTTCTGGACGAGCAATATCTCTAATTGGTTTTATTGGACTTGGATCCCAAAGATTATTACCAGCATTGCAAACAATTTATTCTTCTTGGGTTGGTTTAAAAAGCTCTACCGCATCAATAGTAAACGTTGTAAATCTTCTGAATGAAAAAAACCACTCACAAAATAACCATAAAACTGAAGAGGTTTTTTTAAAAAAATATTTAGAGTTCAAAGATGTCAATTTCAAGTATGGAAAGAATAAACCATTAGTTATAAAAAATCTAAATCTCATAATAAAAGTGGGAGAGAGAATTGGCATTATTGGCAAAACAGGAAGTGGCAAAAGTACTGCTGTAGATTTATTGATGACTTTAATTAAACCTACAAATGGAAAAATACTTATTGATGGTAAAGATATTAATAAATATAATTCCAATTATTCTTTAAATTCTTGGAGATCACAACTAACACATGTTCCTCAACAAATATATCTAGCTGATTCAACATTCATTGAAAATATTGCTTTTGGAATAGATCCATTAAATATAAACTTTTCGCAAGTCAAAGAGGCCGCAAAGAAGGCTCTTTTATCAGAATTTATTGAAAGTTGTCCTGATGGATACGAAACAATCGTTGGGGAGAGAGGAATAAGATTAAGTGGAGGACAAAGACAGCGAATATCTCTTGCGAGGGCATTCTATAAAAATAGAAAATTTTTCATTCTAGATGAAGCAACAAGTTCTCTAGATCATAAAACAGAAAAAGCAGTAATTGAATCTATCTACAGTTTAGGGTCAGATACTACTTTAATAATGATTGCTCACAGATTAACTACCCTAAAAAACTGTGATAGGATATTAAAATTTCAAAATGGTTCGATAGTAGAAGAAGGAAAGCCAAGCGAGATATTAAAATAACTTGAAATATTACATTAAACTTATAAAAAAGCTCAATTTGATTTCAAAGAATATTGATAATTTAAATATTTTCAAGTTTAATTTGTATGAATTAAAATAAAAAAATTATATAAATCTATGAAAATAAAAAATAAAAAAATAGCAGTCTGTTTATTCGGTATGCCTCCTTCAAAATGCAATAAAGATATTAATGTTGTTAAAGATATAAGCTTTACTTGTTGGGAAAAGAATATCATAAAAAAAAATAATCCTGATTTTTTCATTCATTGTTGGGACAAGGACGATCCAGACAAATTAGAGAGTAAATTCAAACCAAAAATAGTAAAATTTGAAAATAATATAGTTTTTGATAAAGATGGAAAAAGATCATATGACTACGATGATGGGGGAGGAACAGTTATTAATATGTTTAAGAGTCAAGCTTATAGTGCAAAAAAAAGTATCGAGTTAAAAAAAAGATATGAATCTGCAAATAAATTTCATTACGATTTAGTAATGATGTCAAGAATAGACCTCCTTTGGTTAACTGAAATTAATTTAAAAATATTGGATAATAATTATTTTTATATTTCTAATTGGAATCAAAGTAGAAATGGAAAAAGATTTTGGAGACCTTTAGGATCAAAATCAAATTACACAACAATAAAAAGAAAATACAGAAAAATATTAGATTACTGGTTTATATCAAATTCTGAAAACATAGACATCTTTTCAAATTTATTTGATTTCATACCAGAATGGCTTATTAAAAATGATGAAAAAAAAGTAATAATTAGTAACCATACTTTAAAGAAAGATTATCTAATAGAAACAGGTTTATGGGATATTAAAAAATTTTTATATTTTGAGCATTATGATCATAATATTCAAAGATATTTCTACAAATTTAAAGATAACGAAAGAAAATTTTTTAGAAATCTTATGCACTTATAATTAAATTATAAATAATTTATATATTTAATTTTTCAAAAAAAATAAAACTCTTTAAAAATCATTCCTAAATTAAAATATAGCAAGTTTTAATAATGGATATTTAGATAAATATGAACAAGTTAAGATAACTTTTCAATTAAAAAATTTCTTACATTATTATTTTAGAATATCCTTAAAATAGATTTGTAAAAGTTTATCTTTTAAATTTCGGGGCCATAGCTCAGCTGGTAGAGCACCTGCATGGCATGCAGGGGGTCAGCGGTTCGAGTCCGCTTGGCTCCATTATGATTTTTCACTTTT
>MDSZ01200367.1_pt1 | contig 11324 bp, 6 predicted proteins | sample 811201 | NCBI WGS metagenome assembly MDSZ01 (sample SAMN05326647, study PRJNA326480) | marine metagenome | isolation source: seawater | place: Indian Ocean: North | collected 2010 | reverse complement strand
GATTATACAGCCATCAATAAGATCTACTGGCCGTCTATCTGGCACGTGGTCCCTAAGTGTTGATGACTCAGGACTGCCTCAAGGTTGGTCATGGTCAGATATTTCAGCAGGAGGGATTGAGAATATTGAAATTCCTGTAGGGGAAGCGTGGTCCCCTTCAATTGAAGTGAGTGCTCCTGGAAACGCACTTGGTTCCGACTCTGGTTTTCTTACACTTAGTATGACTTTGGACAGTGATGAAAATGTTACTATTTCCTCAATAGTTCCTGTTGAGGCAAACAGAACTAGGGGTCTTTCGATAAGGGGCCCGGAGGGTGCTTCATTCAGCACCGGGCATGGGTTGATTGGAGATTTTGCCAGAGCATGGATGGTAGTTGAAAATATAGGCAATGCTGCAGAGAATCAGATTTCCATGGATTGGGATAACACACTGTGGGGAAGCGATCTAAGACTATACGACGAGGATGGCAATGAGAGATTTGCATTAGTTCTTGGGCCAGGGGAGAAGCTAGTCTTGGAAGCATACCTAGAGGTCCCGTTAACCAATCAAAATCAGCAATCTGTTTCAATTGGCGATTATGTTGAGACATCACTGACGATGTGTGTTGATGGTGATGAGTCTTGCCAGACTGTTGAGTTGACATTCATTGCATCTGGAGTGGTCAGCCGGAGCCACATTCGAAGTGTCCCAACAACGAACCTTGTCTGGGATATAGAAGGCGACAAACCTTCTGGGACAGATACCTTGACATGGTCTCTTTCTTCTTCTGGAATGGCGAAAACTGGCTGGATATGGTCATCATCTGGGGATTTATCGATTAATGGGGACCTTGTTACTTTGGACGTGACTGGTGGAAGTGGGGAGGGATCATTGATTTTGGATCTCCCCAGCACTGCCGCGCCAGCTTTTCATTACTTCGAAGACTCAAGTAACGAGTCATCTGATCATTCGCTCAGATTATCCCTCGAAATCCTACAAATATACAGGTCATCCATGGTTAAATCATCGCCCTCTGAAGTGCCAATATTGGTTGATGTCGATGAAGAAGCACTCGTTGTATTGAGGCTTGAGAACCCAGGTAACGGAGTAGACTCGTACGATTTAAGTCATTCAGTGTTATTAGACCAAAACATCTCTGAAGATCCCGGAGTCATTGTATCCTTTTCAAGAGACTTGGTCTCATTATCGGCCGGAAGTCTGACAACTGTCCCTATTACTGTCATTCTTCCTGAAGAAACCCCTGCCAGAGTGCCAGTCAGGATATTATTTGTCATGCAATCGCTGGGGGATGGCAGCGTTAGCTCTGAAGTTGAAATTGTATTTGAGGCCAGGCAGGACCACCAATGGGACATCTATCCATATTTCGTAACTGAAGGGGAAGAAAATGAAGGTGAAGGAGCGTCGGTAATGGCTAATCCTGGCGAGGACTTTGAGATGAGCGTTATAGCCACCAATGTTGGCAATCTAGATGATGATTTGGAACTGATTACTTCTATCTCTATCACTTTAGAGGAGGGGGATGTCTCTACTGATTGGAGTTCATATGGAGATACAGTTTTCGGCGTCGGCGTCAATGACAGTGTGATTATGAAAATTGGTGCGGGCATCCCTGATGATGCTTGGAGTGGTTCTGAGGTTGAAGTAACAGTAATTGCAATTTCGCGAGGACAAGAGGTTTCGACATTCTCATTCTCAGTCAGATCGGGTCACGTACCCTCATGGAATGCTGTCGTTAATCAGGCTAGCCTGGAAGTTGATCCGGGCGGGTCAGAGATCTTACTCTCGGTAATACAGACTGGAAATTCCCCCTCGCGCCCATACATATCCATGTTCGTATCCGGAGAGAGCGGTTGGCAGATTGGGGATATAGCGGATCTTCCTGTCATCGATCCGGGCGAAAGTGCTCCCTTGCTACTCAATATTACCCCTCCTGACAATGCCATTCATGGCAGGGCGGTCGAACTGAACCTCAGGATAAGAGAGGGCGACTCCACGGGCCTTTCTGAGATTGTTTTCCCAATAAGAGTGTCTGCAACCCATGATTTTTCCCTGACCGGTTTTGGAGAGTGGGTTGTGAGCCGAGATGGGGGGTACCCTTTGGCTATGATAGAGAATACTGGTAACTCACCGAGTACGATCTCTTTCATGGTACTTAGCCTCCCATTTGGATGGGAGGTATCTGGAGATGAGAGTGTTATTCTAGGATCTGGGGAGATTGCAGGAGTGCCACTAGAGGTAATTCCCGACGAATCGTGGGAGGGAGATGTAAAAACCATAAGAATCCTAGCTTCTGACACCCAAGGAAATCAGAGAGAGATTTCTTTGGATACTAGAAAGGAAAATTACTCATGGGGGAGTAGCCCCGTGATTATTTCAACTTCTGGGGATAAGTATGCGATGAAAATTCACGGGACCAACCCGAGTAGCACTGTAATCGACTCCGAGTCTGGGATACTTCCATGGACAGATCCAATTGGTTGGCTCTGGAATTCAGAAATAGGGAAAAATGGGAGCTTTCTAATTGATTCATCAATTGACTTGGAATACAAATCCTGGGTTTCAGAAATACCTTCCAGAATAGCCAGTTGCTCCATCAGTGGAGAAGTGTCCTCAATACAGGCCAATTGTATGATCATGAATGGCACAGGAAAATTTGAATTTACAATAATCCTATCTAGTGATAAGGGGGAAATGATTGATTCCGTTTCAAGTGAAGTTGACTCTGGATTGGCCTCGGGGATAATCAATCTAAGTGCGGATGATTGGAGTCCTGAACCTGGTATTAGCGAGTTAACGATTAGGGTAATAGATTCGAGAGGAGTGGAGGTTTCTTCAACCAGCAAGCTGTTTGATGTCAGGAGGACTGATTGGAACGTTGGCCTTGTGGGATTGGAAATTGTGGGGACGGGCGAGGGACAAGAAATATCTATCCTAACCAAAAGAAGTAATCAGCAAATTTTAGATGAGTCGATTTGCAGTATAACGGTGGAAGCCGGCTCATATTCAAGAGAGTACTCTGTAGATATGTCTGAGTCTAGTGCACTGGCCCCTAGACCTAGGGTAGAAAGGCCCGATGTAAGCGATGGTGTTGAGCTCGTGGCGACCATAAGCTGCGAGTTCCCATGGGATGAGGACTCCGATCAAACCGATAATGAGGCCAGAATAATCCTATCTGGTTCAGAAGATTCAGAAGGTGGGTTCAGCGATTCAAGCACCGCTATTGCTTCTGCAATCTTGGTTATTGGGGCCTCGATTGCCTTTGCCTGGATGGCCAAAAACTTCAGGGAAGGAAGAGAGATGATGGAAAAGACCAGGTTAGCAGTAGAGAAGAAGGCATTGGAAAGGAAATCCAGATTGGCCCAGGAGGAGAAGAGCCACAGAGAAGAAGAAAGTGAGGCATTAGAAGAGAGTGTTGATGAAAAATTAGAGGACGAGGGAGCACCATCAAACATTGATGGTGGATCCGAGGATTTCGATTCTTTCGAGCATCGTCTAAATCGATTGAGGGCTGGAAAATAGTGGTGAAAGAGTGTCCGAACAATCAAACCTTCCAAGCTTCCATACATTCGACCCAATAACACATGACCCAATTGAAGTGATACCCCATATACAATCTTCCTTAGGCGGAGATCATGAGGAGCTAAAGAGGGTTAGACCCAATTCATCCGATATTCAAAACCTTAGGATGGGCGAAGAGCCAGGTATTGATCCAGCTACATTGCTTTACCTAACAATCATTGACTTGGATGAATATGGCGGGCGTAGCGAGGGGATAGATGCGGGCTCAGGGAAGGAGAGGTTGGGACGATTCCCCTACGCTGATGGAAATATTGTGACCTACCTACTATCCTACACCAAGCAGAAGGGAGATATGACAACATTGCATGAATTGTTGTATAAGCTATCTGATGGGCTCTCAGAAGATAATCTCGGTGAGGCTGGCTTCAGAAATGGATTCGGTGGACTTACTCTCTTGGGCTGGCTCGATAGAAAGGAGGTTTCTGAATTGCAGAGGTCTATCCGATCTGGCAGATGGGAGGTACTATCCGATGAACCCTTGGATGGGGGGGTTGACTACGCGTTTAGACTACTCTTAGCGATGTTAAGGGCTGCGCAAAGGAGAAAATGCGGAGTATTAATGAGAAGGCATTCGTAGCTAGAATTGCTGGCCAGTTAATCGCTCATACATACTTGCGTATAGATCCGCGGTTTGGTTGATTATCTCGTCTGGCAACGCTGGAATTGGTGGCTCTTCGTTCCCCTTCTCTCTAGCTTCATACAGCTTTTCATAGTGACCAGTTCCTAGATAATGCTCCCTGACAAATTCCTTAGATAATGATACAATTTTTCCGTTTCTGTAATCATCTAAGGCCCACCACCTGTCCTCATCCAGAGTTCCGAAAGAATCGACAAGGACAGGCACCCTGCCTTGGCCCAAAGCAAATTCCTTCTTTCCATCTACGTGAATTAGGCCTCTTTTCGAGGCCTCTCTATCAATAATCTCGTCGATCTTAACTACAATTTCCAAAATGGCATCGAATTCCTCCTCTCTAAGATTTGAAATCTCCAATGCCTCATCCCTATCTAACAGTCTGTCAAATTTCTCAAATTTGGTTGAAACCTCAAGGTATGGTTTTGGTAGCTTAACTCCCTGATGGAGAACTGTTCCGGGTTCAAAACCGAATTCTTCCGGACCTACGTCCCCCCTTTCGTATCTTCTCCATCCTCCGCCAGCTAGATAGTGTCTGCAAATCACCTCAAGGGGGACGAACACATTCTCCATATCTCTTGGAATCTGCCCTGGCTCCCTTATGACGTCAAATCTTCTTGCCAGGACTCTGTCTGGGGCATTCATCTCAATGATATGGGTTTCACAAATGTTGGCTTCCTCAACAAGTTTGAACCAATGGCAAGAGGTTCGGTTGAGGCTCTCACCCTTTCTTGGAACGAGGCTTGGGATAATCTGATCAAAAACACTAATCTGATCGGTGTATCTAAATTCTATAATGTCTGGGTCTTCTGTACTCCATACTTCCTTTACTTTGCCCTTATACAACATGCTTGCCATGACCCAAGCGAGGGAAAGACGAAAATGAACATTACTGAAAGGCAGTCAGCCTGCGCTCACCGCCGATACTATATCCGAAGAACTGTACCAAGCTAAGGGGAGCGGATGAGTGAAACTAGAGTTTCTCAAGGAAATGCTCAGTCTAATAGCTACATTTACAGATATTTTGTAATTGTTTTATTGTCAATTTTACTGGTTTCCATGCCTGTAGGTGCCCAGGAATATAGAAGTGGGTGGGATAAAGTCGAAAGTGGCACTAATAATGACTTGCTTTCAGTTGAGGCAACAGAGGATGAAATATGGGCCTTCGGTGAAGGAGGAGTCGTTTTAGGAAGTCTGGATGGCGGTATGTCATGGAGTTTTGCCAACGTGATAACCTCATCTGAATTGTCGATGTCTGACTCCGGATTTGGATCAATTTTAGCCGCCAGTTCAGATGGTACGGTCATAATCAAATATGAATCCGCGCATCAGTGGGCCGATATCTCATTTGAAATCGGTGAAGAGAGTATCACAGGAGTTTCTCTCATTCGAAATGATTCTGCTGTTGCAGTAGGAAGCAATGGGAGCATATGGAAGTATGAATCGCAAACATGGAATGATTACTCAGTAAGTGGAGTGGACCTGCTTGATGTTTCTTTCTTGGATTCCGAAAGAGGGATTGCCGTAGGTGAGGACGGGGCCATCCTTTTCTCCGATGATGGGGGAGTTACCTGGGATTACAGGGATTCGCCATCAGAGGCATCATCATCCAGGATCATAGATATCGAGTTCTACAGTGATATTAGGGCATACGCTATAACCGATAATGGAGAGGTTCTAAAGTCCTCAAGGGAGATTTCCACCCAAGTTGGATTCCTTTGGAATATGCAGTATTTTGAATCAGAAGGTGGTTCCAGTAATCTCGATGCTAATTTGACCTCGATTGAGGTCGCCAGCACGAATAAATTCCTACTTTCTGGCTCTGGAGGATATCTCTCTATGAGCAAGGACGGTGGAAATATCGTTACAAGGCAATTGATTCCTGTGGATAATTTGACATCCTTCAATGACATTGTGATGATAAATGGGTTCAACGGGGTAACTGTGGGCAGTGGAGGGACCATTCTGATTACCGAAAGAGCCGGTGAGAATGAACAAGTTGGATTTGAAGTGAGAGACTTCAGTGAGTTTGGAAGCTTCGTTGATTACTCCAAGGGGATGTTGATTGATGGCTTATTCGCCACAATAAATATTGTTTTATTCGGGATTTTCCTCGGATTCTTCCTAGGAATCACACTATCTATGATGAAGACCTCCCCGACCACACTAAAGGAAATTGCTCAAAAAAGGGGCCTTAATTTCGTCAGGCTAATTGGAGCTTTGGCCTTCATTGTTGGTTTGACATTCTTGAATTACCTCGTTCCCATAATTCAAGGACTTGGACTAGATGGATGGGAATACATCTATGCCCCCATTGGAATTATCAACCCAGAAGGAATCACTGGGGAATTACAATTCGTAAACATCGCATATCTAATTTTTGGAGTAAGCCTAATTTTACTGGGATCATTATTCATTTCAGCCAATGGTGAGTACAAAAAATCGGAGCGGGAACTTTTCGGCAGAACTGTATCATGGAATCCATGGGGAATTAGACCTCTGAACTTCATTGCTACGATCTATACCGATATTTTTAGAAATACTCCATTGATTGTCCAGTTCCTCTTCATTCACTTCGGCGTTCAGATAGGGGCCCTTGTTGGCGACCCAGCCGCTGAATTACTGGAGGGGACGACAGGTTTGATCGCGACTTTCCTAAGGGACGACATTCTATCCAACAGGGCGTGCGTGAGTGCAATTTTCGCTCTCGGACTAAATTCCGGAGCTTACCAATGTGAGACCATTAGAGGTGCAATCTCCGCGATACCATCTGGGCAAATGGAAGCAGGCAGGAGTATCGGGCTGAACTACATGCAAACAATGAGGTTGATAATAATGCCACAAGCAATCAGGATCTGTATACCCCCAATGGGGAATGAAATGGTCAATTTGGTACTAAACTCTTCCTTGGCAATGGTGATCGGTTACTCCGAATTGACAAGAAAGGCTAAGCTAATCAATGCCGTAACTTTCCAAGTTTTCTGGTCATATGGAATGGTTCTGATTTCCTATTTCATAGTAACATGGACTTTGGCTTTGATACTACGTTACCTTGAAAATAAAACAAGGATACCAGGTTTAGGAATATCCGGAGGAAGTTAGATGGAATATGTGCTTAGTATCGTGGACATGCACAAGGTGTATTCAGGGGGCGTACATGCAGTGAGAGGGATTTCATTTGATGTAATGGAAGGTGAATCTGTAGCAATAATTGGATCATCTGGAAGCGGAAAATCTACTGTACTTAGGTGTATTAACCGACTAATTGAGCCGACAGAGGGAGAAGTTAGGCTGAGAGGCGAGAAAATCAATAATCCCAATGCAAACATAAATGATGTCAGGTCGAGGATAGGCATGGTTTTCCAGTCTTTCGAGCTGTTTGCCCACCTCAGAGTTATTGACAACATTACTCTTGGACTCAGGCATGTGAGGAAAATGAGTAAAAAGGATGCAGAGAGAGAGGCACTAAAAGTTCTGGAAAAGGTCGATATGCTAGATCGTAAAGATGCCTTCCCTGGAAATCTATCCGGAGGACAGAAGCAACGAGTAGCCATTGCAAGGGCATTGGCGATGAAACCAGAGGTCATGTTATTCGATGAGCCCACTAGTGCGCTTGATCCTGAGCTTATTGGATCTGTTCTGAAAACAATTAGGGGATTGGCAGACGAGGGAATGACGATGGTAGTTGTAACCCATGAAATTAGTTTTGCTAGAGAAGTTGCTGACAGAGTTATCTACATGGATAGGGGGATTGTAGCTGAATCTGGACCATCCTCAATTATCGACAATCCTCAAACCGAGCGTCTGAAGAAATTTCTATCTTCGATTAGCGAAGAAGACTAGATCATTCCCTGAGCGGTCATCGCCTCTGCAACCTTCAGGAAACCCGCTATGTTTGCTCCTGCGACATAGTTACCCGGCATTCCAAATCTTTCTGCTGTCTCGTATGCATTCTTGTGTATGTCGACCATTATCGCGTCGAGCCTAGAGTCTACTTCCTCACGAGACCACGAGAGTCTGAGACTATTCTGACTCATTTCCAAACCAGAGGTGGCGACCCCTCCAGCATTGGAAGCCTTTCCTGGACCGAACAATATTCCATTATTCAGGAATACCTCAATGGCTTCAGGAGTACAGGGCATGTTGGCCCCTTCAGCCACCGCGACAACATTGTTCTTAACCAACATTTCAGCTTCGGAGCCATCGAGCTCGTTTTGTGTAGCGCACGGGAGTGCGACGTCAACGTTGACTCCCCAGAGTCCGTTAGGGGTTGGTTCCGGGGCTGATTCGGTGAAAGTTACCCCTTCGAAATTCTCTGCGTACTCTGAAATTCTCCCCCTCTTATTATTTTTTAAATCCATAATCCAATCGAGCTTCTCCCTATCGATTCCTGATGGATCATGAATCCAACCACTGGAGTCTGACATTGTAACGGGCTTTCCGCCAAGGTCGAGTACCTTCTCACAGGCGTATTGAGCGACATTGCCGGAACCTGAGATGGAAACAGTAGCGCCCTTGAAGCTTCTCCCAGTGGTCGCGAGCATTTCACGGGCGAAGTATACTAACCCATAGCCAGTAGCTTCGGGCCTTATCAAAGAACCTCCATACGACCTTCCTTTACCAGTCAGTACACCAGTGAATTCGTTAGCTAGCTTCTTGTACATTCCGAACATGTATCCAACCTCTCTGCCACCAACACCAATATCGCCTGCTGGGACATCCAGGTCGGCACCGATGTGCCTCCAGAGCTCCATCATGAAAGATTGACAAAATCTCATAACCTCGCTATCAGACTTTCCTTTTGGATTGAAGTCAGAACCTCCTTTTCCACCTCCCATCGGCAGACCAGTTAGACTGTTCTTGAAGACCTGCTCAAAGGCCAGGAACTTCAATATCGACTGATTGACGCTAGGGTGAAATCTGAGTCCCCCTTTGTACGGCCCGATCGCGCTGTTCATTTGTATCCTGAATCCCCTATTTACCTGCAGATTGCCTGAATCGTCATACCATGGGACTCTGAATTGAATAATTCTCTCGGCCTCGACCATGGCCCTTACTACTGGCATGTACTCGGGATATTCCTTTATGACCGGAGAAAGGCTTTCCAGTACCTCCTCCACGGCCTGATGAAATTCGGGTTGATTAGGGTCTCTTGCAATTACGCTCTCGTATACTGATTTAATTTTGCTATCCATAGCACTCACCGGTGGTTGAAGATTCCTGATTTAGGTACCAGCCACTTGCGCGAATAGCCTCGCCCTTTTGAATGATATCCCGTTTGAATGTCGCTGCATATTCAAACTAAGTGAACAGAATGTCCTCGGAAATCTGGGAAACTTTACCCTCGGACCCAGGAATTGTCATTACATAGAACACCGCCTGGCTGACTTGCCTTTTTCTGAGAGCCTCTGCAAGGGGCGTGTGTTCCCTAAACCATCTAGTCCTCCCATCGTCACCGATTATCCTGATATCGACCTGAGACATTCTGGGTTCTGATAGTAGGAGTTTGATGTTGGGAACGTCTATAGCGACGTAGCCGGGTTCTAATCCGGCCCTTCTTGCAATTTCGTCCTCCAGATCTATCCTCTTCTTTGAGTTAGAAGCAAGTTCAGTGAGGAGTGTTATGTCATCCTCGCTTAGATCTTGCTTCCTTCTTGAGAGGCAAACTTTGAGCAGTTGTCTGTACTTCAACCTTCGAATCATGTCTCTAGAAAAATCACTGGCTTCATGGAGGACCTGCCATATCTCGGCGTCTACTCTTCTCTGTAGATCAAAAGAATCGGGAATATATCCTTCACTCCTCTCTACTGCTCTTGAGAGCATCACCTCAGTCACCCTTGTGACTCTGTGGAAATATACCGCGCTGTACATCAGACCTCTGGCTACTAGCATTCCCTCCAATGCAGGTATACCGCCCTCTTCCACAGAAATGTCACCCCCGTGTCTTTCCAAACACATAATCAGTCTTCTATGGTCGATTACCCCGTGTTTGACACCGGTAAAATGCGAGTCTCTGAGTAAGTAGTCAATCTGGTCACAATCCACAGGGCCATGAATGAGATGGGCCATCGTTTTGTCATTCTCGACGAAGTTTGTTCTACCTTCAGTCCAAGAAAGAAGGTTTCGTTCAGAGCCCCTAGCATCGGGCCCTCTGATTAAACCGGCAACTTCCTTTGGGTCTATATCATGATGCTCTAGAATATCAGGTACAGATTTTCGATCTGGGACTGATGGTCCCTCTCCTTCCCTCAATACATCATAATCGCCCAAAATAATGCCCTCAGTGATTGACATGTGATCCAAACCCCCTCTCTCGTGCAAAATATGCTCAAGGGTGTGTGAATAAGGTCCGTGGCCAACATCATGAAGAAGAGCCGCTACACCAACTGTATCCTTCTCCAATCCATCTAATCCCAAAGAGTCAGCCATCATTCCAGATACATGAGAAACACCGAGAGAATGTTCAAAGCGCGTGTGGTGCGCTCCTGGGAAGACTAAATGAGCCAAACCTAACTGTTTGATGTGACTTAGTTTATTCATTTCTGGAGTTGAGAGAAGGTCCTCTCTAACCCCATCAATCCTAAACTGTCCGTGTATTGCATCATTGATAGTCTTCACAGCACACCACGAGCTTGCGAGTGTGTCTCTCCCCTTGAAGGAAACTGCCATTGACCAAGAACTATCTGGCAACTCACATATTTGTAATGCAAATGTATTTCATTTGAGATACAATTAATACCCCTCCCCCCCTTCGATGGGTCAACAGGGGATGAAGATGACAGGCCACAGCCCGATGATTTCACTTCGTATTCCCGAAGATCATCTCCTTGAGTTAGACAGACTGGTGGGGCTGGATGGGATGAGGAACCGATCCGATGTTATCAGACTGGCAATAAGAGATTTCTTGACAGATAATCACCAAGTTTCCGGGGACACAGTGCAAGTCAAACTTGGTCCAGATTTGAGTGCAAGGATTCAAGATTTCTGCAAATTACAAGGAGAGAAGCCTGACGCGGTCCTCAGGAATGCGGCTAGGGGCCACATCAAGAGGGTAATGTTCGAGGGTGATCAGGTCAGTAACCTGATTGAGGCTAGAATGGATGAGCTTCGAAG
>MDSZ01268825.1_pt1 | contig 11325 bp, 7 predicted proteins | sample 811201 | NCBI WGS metagenome assembly MDSZ01 (sample SAMN05326647, study PRJNA326480) | marine metagenome | isolation source: seawater | place: Indian Ocean: North | collected 2010 | reverse complement strand
GAAGGTTCTTTCACCCCGATGAGGATCCAGAGCAGGATGGGGCCACTCACGACCCTGGATCATCCCAGCCATGATGCGAGTCCTCATCCTGACCGCCCTTTTGTTTGGTCTGCTTACAGGACTGGTATCCCCCTTCCGTGTTGAGGCGTCTCCAGGTCTTTGCACCGGTCCTGTCTGTGCCGATGACATCACGCGCAGTGCCAAGAACCACTGGCAACTGGTGCTCAAACTGAATGATCAGCTTGGCCATCGCGAAAAGGTCGTGATGAATTGCAGAGCTGGCCAGCTCAGTCCAATGTCCGGTCCTGTGGACCGCGCTTACGCCACAGCCATTGGACGACGCGCCTGTCGACTGGCCGGTGAAGGCTGACGATGGAACTGACGCTGATCTTTCCCCATCAGCTGTTTGCTGATCATCCCTGTCTGAAATCCGGCCGGTCGGTGGCCCTGATCGAAGATCCGCTGTTCTTTGGCACTGATCCCCAATGGCCGATGCAGGTGCATCGCCAGCGTGTTTTGCTACACCGCGCATCGATGTCGGCCTATGCCGACACGTTGCGTGAGCGTGGTCACCACGTCGTTCAACGTCATCATCACCAGGCCAGCAACACAGAAGGGCACCTGCAGTCTTTGGTCGATCAAGGATTCCGCAGCTTTCACCTCGCTGATCCCATCGACGATCTTCTATCGAAGCGACTGCGGAGGTTTGTTGCCTCCAATGCCTATGGCCTGGAGATCAGCGCAACACCAATGCTGCTGACGCCCGATGCCGTTGTTGAGGAGCACTTCAACAACGGGCGCAAGCCGTTCATGGCCAAGTTTTATGAGATGCAGCGTCGACGCCTTGGTGTGTTGATGGATGCCGAGGGCAATCCTGTCGGAGGGAAATGGAGCTTTGATGCTGACAATCGCAAGAAGCTGCCCAAGGGCATCGTGGTGCCACCAGAGCCGGACGTTGGCTCTGATTCACGCGTAGATCAGGCCCGCGAACAACTGGATGCTGAGCAGCTGCCGTTGATTGGTTCCTGGACGCATTTTGCGTACCCGCTTGATCATCACCAGGCCGATCGATGGCTGCAAACCTTTTTGGAGGCCAGGTTGAAGCAATTCGGGGCCTATGAGGATGCCATCAGTACCCAGCACCGGGTGATGTGGCACAGCTTGCTGACCCCCATGCTCAATATCGGTCTGCTGACACCGCAACAGGTTCTGGACCGAACCCTTGAACGGGCTTCAGAGGGTGACGTTCCCCTCAACTCGCTTGAGGGATTCATCCGCCAGATCATCGGTTGGAGAGAGTTCATGGCAGCGATGTACAAGCGCCATGGCGTTGTGATGCGCAATGGAAATTTCTGGGAGTTCGAAGACCGGCCCATTCCCCAGGCGTTCTACCGGGGAACCACGGGACTTCCTCCGATCGACGATGCCATCCGACATGCGCTCGAGACCGGCTACTGCCATCACATCGAACGGTTGATGCTGCTCGGCAATGTGATGTTGTTATGTGGCTTTCATCCGACTCGGGTCTACACCTGGTTCATGGAGTTGTTCGTGGATGCCTACGACTGGGTGATGGTTCCCAATGTGTATGGCATGAGCCAGTTCGCTGACGCGGGTTTATTCACCACCAAGCCCTATTTGTCGGGATCCAACTATGTCCGCAAGATGTCGGATTACCGCAAGGGCGAGTGGTGCGATGTCTGGGATGGATTGTTTTGGAGTTTCATCAAGAGGCATGAGACCTTTTTCCGTGGCCAGTACCGCCTGGCGATGATGGCTCGCAACCTCGATCGCATGGCACCAGAGGTGCTCAACACTCATCAGCACCGTGCAGGGATGTTCCTTGAATCCCTGACTTGATGCCTGTCCAAGGTCCCCCACCTCAATCGCTCCGATGACGCTCTCTCCCGAGGCCTATCTCTGGTTTAAAACCCTTCACATCGTCGGTGTGGTCGTTTGGTTTGCAGGGTTGTTTTACCTCGTGAGGTTGTTCATTTACCACGTGGAAGCCGAAGAGCTGGCTCCTGAACTGCGCACGGCCTTTCAGCAGCAATACGGGCTCATGGAGAAGCGTCTCGCGAACATCATCACGACCCCAGGAATGGTGGTGGCGGTCTCCATGGCGATCGGACTGCTCATCGCTCAGCCCTCCTGGTTACAACAAGGTTGGATGCACGCCAAGCTTGCGTTTGTGGCTGCGCTTCTGGCTTATCACGTTTTCTGCTACCGGTTAATGGGCCAGCTGCAGTCAGGAACCTGCCAATGGAACGGCAAGCAGCTGCGTGCACTGAATGAACTTCCCACGCTGCTGTTGGTGATCGTGGTGATGCTGGTGGTGTTTAAGACCCAATTCCCCACTAGTGCTGCCACCTGGTTCATCGTGGGCTTGGTGGTGTTCATGGCAGCCTCAATTCAGTTCTATGCCCGCTGGCGTCGACTTCGTGCCGAAGCCGCTGCTGCCGAACCATCCAGCTGAACCAGCCCATGGTCCTGAATCGCCACCCACTGACCTCAGTTCTGGAAACCATCGGTCCGGAGAGCTGTCCAGGCGACTTGAATTTTCACTGCCATACGCTCTGCAGTGATGGCAGCCTCGAACCGTGCGATCTCATCCGCCAGGCCAGCGCCAATGGCCTTCAACACCTGGCGGTGACGGATCACCATTCGAGTGCGTCCTACGCGCCCATGCAGGACTGGCTTTCCAAACAGCAAGACCAGGGACTCCCTGTTCCCAAGCTATGGACGGGTATGGAGATCAGCGCGATCCTCCGTGGTTGCCTCGTGCATGTGTTGGCACTCGGATTCGAACACGGCCATCCAGCTCTGGCGGTCTACAACCGCGGTGATGCTGCGGTTGGAGAAGCACTGCGGGCAGACAGTGTTTGTGGCGCCATCCATGACGCCGGTGGATTGGCGATTCTTGCGCATCCAGCGCGCTATCGATTGGGTTTTTCAGAGCTGATTGATGCAGCGGCAGACCTTGGTTTTGATGGCGGTGAGGCTTGGTATGACTACGAGATGCAACCCCGCTGGAGCTGGTCTCCGGTGGTGTGCGAAGCCATCGACCAACGCTTGAAGAACCTTGGCCTTTTGCGTACGTGTGGCACCGACACCCACGGGGTTGACCTGGAAGGTCGCTAAGTTCGACAAACGTCCCTGACCGTGGGTATGGGTTTCCTCGATCGTCTGCTCAATTCCAAATCGGATCAAAACGAGCCATCGCGCGGCCCGAAGGCAGAGAAACCCAAGCCTGAAGCCTTTTTCCTCGACAGCGACAGCTCCTCATCCCTTGGGAATCGCGATTACATGCGCGAAGCCAAGACGATCCGTCGCACCTTCCCCGGCACTCTCGACAATCCCGGTGGCAAGGAGTTGGTCACTGAGGTGGATGCCATGGACCTCAAGGTTGATACACGCAGTGAGGGCCTCGGCGACATCAAGGTCGTTCGCGAAGAGACCAGTGTCATCAAAGACGGGATTCCCAAACCCGTGAAGAAGACCTTTGCCGAGACGATGACCCAGGCCGAACTGGATCAGAAGCTCAAAGGAAGTGCGCTGACCCAGGCCGGTGTGAATACGCCTTCAGCGAAGGATGCAGCCCCCGTGGCACGCAAGGAAGAGTTGAAGCCCAAGGAAGAAGTCACAGCCTCATCCCCGGCCTCCAGCAGCAAGAGCACGGCAGCCGGATCGATCGATCCATTCCGGGCGATGGTGCGCGATCTCAACAACTGAATCTGCTCTAGCCGTTGAGGCCACCGGCTTCAACGGCACGTTCGGAATCGAGCAGCACCGTGCGGATTGCATCCAGTTGGGATGGATCTGCATCGCTCCAAAGCTGGCGTGTTGAGGCTTCAAGGCAGCGTTCCGCCATGTCCCGGAGCACCCATGGGTTGCAATTGAGCAGAAAGGCACGCACATCAGCATCGAGCAGCCAGCGCTCGGCGATCTGTTCGTAGCACCAATCGGGCACCGCCCCTGTCGTGGCGTCATAAGCAAACAGATAATCCAGGCTTGCCCCCATCTCAAAAGCTCCCTTGTAACCGTGCTGTTTCATGCCCTCAATCCAGCGGGGATTGAGCAGGCGGCTGCGCACCACCTTGTCGATCTCTCGGTCCAATGAATGGATGCGTAGGCGTTCCCGACGGGAATGATCCGCAAACATCAGGCTGGGCGTTTTGCCGCTGACCTTGGACACAGCAGCCGACAGGCCTCCCTGAAACTGGTAGTAATCGTCAGAGTCGAGCAGATCATGCTCACGGTTGTCCTGGTTGTGGAGAACCACCTGGACGGACTTCAAAGCCGATTCCAAACCATCACGATCGCGATGAGCTGTAGCAGTGCCGTCGTAACGCCAGGCGCTCCAGGCCACGTAAGCCTCTCCCAAGTCGTCACGTCGCTCCCACTGACCGGAATCGATCAAGGCCTGGAGGCCTGCTCCATAGGCACCCGGCGCTGAACCGAATAACCGGGACTGAGGGCCACTGGCGCGGGTGAGTGCGGCTAAAGGGTTGTCTTGAGTGGTTTCATCCAGTGCAGCCACCATCTCCAGAGCGCGGTTGACCCAGCCCAGCAACTGGGGAAAGGCGTCGCGGAACAGGCCGGACATGCGCAAGGTCACATCCACGCGCGGACGACCAAGCAGCGAGACAGGAATCACTTCCAGATCCACCAGGCGTCGGGTCGGACCATCCCAGACCGGTCGGATGCCAAGCAGAGCGAACATCTGCGCGATGTCTTCCCCACCATTGCGCATGGTGGCGGTTCCCCAGACGGATAGAGCCAGGTGGCGAAGCGGTTCGCCTTCTTCCAGCTCATAGAGCTCCACCAGTTGCTCCGCGCTGCGCCGACCAAGATCCCAAGCCGCTTCCGTCGGAAGCCCTCGCAGGTCCACAGAGTAAAAATTGCGACCCGTCGGAAGCACATCGTCCCGCCCGCGGGTGGGTGCACCTGACGGACCAGCCGGCACGCGCTGACCGTGGGCAGCCGCCAGCAGTGCATCCCGCTCCCGTTGTGCACATGCTGTGAGACGAGGCCAGAGATCCGTCTTGATGAACTGCAGAGGGTCCGGTAAGGGACTCGATTCGAGTTGTTTGCGAAAACAAGGGAGCAGTGAGGTCGAATCCGCACCAGCGGCGCTGTTCATGTCCTGCGTCAACACCAGCAGAAGTTCCGTGGCCTGCGCTTCAATCCACTCGACGGCATCGCTCAAGCGACGCGGTGATTCACATCCGCAGCGCTGCAGGATGTGGCTGTCCTCCGGTTCGAGACGTGCTCCATCCTCGTCGCACCATGGATCGCAGCGAAGACCAAGACATGTCGCCATCCATTGGGTGAGCCCAGGCCGATCCGGTGCCGGAGAACGTGCGATGGCCAGCAGTAATTCAGCCAGTTTTGAGGGTTCCGCCGGTTCGCCAAGACGATGCAGACCCGTGCGGATCTGAGCTTCTTTGAGTTCGCAGAGATACGTCTCTACCTGCTCAAGGAGCAATGGAATATCGAGTTGCTGGCCAGGTTCCGATCGTTGTTTGGCCAGCGATGGCCATCGCAGCTGCTCCAACAGCTCCACGAGCTGCACTTCGAGCCGTTCACAGCGTGTTGCACCCAGCTGACGCGCTTCGATGTACTCATCGAGCAGAGATTCCAGCGACAGCAAATCCCCGTGCAGTCCCGCACGACCCAAGGGTGGTGTGAGGTGGTCAATGATCACCGCCTGACCACGTCGCTTGGCCTGAGAGCCCTCGCCGGGATCGTTGACGATGAAGGGGTACACATTGGGGATGGTTCCCAAGGCCAAAGCAGGCGCACAGGCTGAACTCAAACCAATGGATTTGCCAGGCAGCCACTCAGCACTGCCGTGTTTGCCAACGTGCACCATCAACTGGCACCGGTGCTTCCGGCGAAGCCAGAGGTACTGCGCCAGGTAGCGATGGGGTGGTGGAAGATCCGGCGAATGCAGATCACTGAGCTGATCTGGGTCGTAGCCCCGACTGGGCTGTACCAACACCACGACGTGCCCGAAAGTCACCCCATGGATTGCAAATCCTTCTCGTTCCAGGTCTTCAGCTGATTCCGGATCACCCCAACGGGTCTGGATCGGTGCTCTTGCGGCTTCGGGCAATGCGTTCCACCAGGCCATGTAATCCCTCAACGGCAAATGGGTTAAGGGAGGCCTGTGATCACTTTCAGGATCATTGGTCCGCCCGGCAAGCACGCTTGCCATCAGCGCATCTGAACTCTCTGGAAGCGAGTGCTGACCAAGGTCGAAACCGGCGCTCTTGAGCCAGCGCAGGATGTTCAGACAACTCGCTGGAGTGTCTAAGCCGACGCCATTGGCCAGACGTCCATTGCGCAGGGGGTAATTGGCCAGCACCAACCCCAGTCGACGCTCTTGAACGGGAGTGGACCGGAGCTCACACCAACTACTGACGTGATCGGCAATCCAGGCCAAGCCATCTGAATCTGGCTCCAGCCGTTTCACTGCTGTACACAGGTGTGGATCAGCATGGTCCACTTCACGAAAAGCACCGATGCGGGTGGTTACCCGACCATCGAGCTCGGGAAGGACCACCTGGAGGGATAAATCAACCGGATCAAGTCCTTGGAATGAGTTGATCCAGCGATCGCGTGGTCGCCCTGAACTGAGCATCTGCAAGACCGGTCGATCCAGCTGATCCCAAAGCGGAGCGCCGAATCCAGCTTCAGAAAACTGAACCGATGCGAAGGATGTGGCCGTGATCACCACCTCAACCGTCTGCTGTTGATAAAGCCGCTGCACTGCCTCTTGAACCGCGGCATCACGAAGGCTGCTAACCCAGAGCGCTCGTGGTGCCAGACCGCGCTGGCGCAGTGTGGAGAGCAGGGCTTCGCACCACTGGACATCAGCAGATTGCCGATGGGCCCTGTAAAAAAGAACACCAACGCGGGCCCCAGGTTCTGAGCGCCAGTCGAACGGATCAGGATCCGGTGACGCGATCACTTGGAGGTCCGGTCCGTCCGTTGCAAAAGAATCAGTGGCAGAGCCCTCAGCTGCAGTGGAAGCAGCTGACAGCGAGCTAAGGATCCACTCAACTCCCAGCAGCCAGCTGCGCAAATTCTCCGCACCACCCTCACGCAAGAGTGCTGCCATGGAATGGGCAAGGCTCAGGGACACACTGCCGAGCGGATGCAGATCCCGTTCCTGGTCGTTGGTGCCAGACAGCACCAGCAACTGGCGGTTGGGGGCTGCCTGCTGCCAGAGACGACACTGCTCCAGTCCGTAGGACCAGTGCCCTCGACCACCCAGGAGTCGCACCACGATGAGCTGAGTGACTTGGGTGCACTCCGACAGGTAGTGATCAATTTGTGCGGGATGTGTGAGGGCATCCAGGGGCAAGGCTCGGATGGCATCCACCCAGCGATCGTCGCTGGCGTCATCCAGAACCTTCGCCAGAGCGGAGATGTCGGAACTAGCGCTCGTGAGAAACATCACCGCAGCGCTCGGCTGTTCGACATAGGCCATCGGCCCGTCGGTGTCGGCTCCTGGGAGGCTGCTAAGGCGATGCATCACTCCATTCTCCAGAGCAGGCAGCGATCGGGAACTGACGGGTGAGAAGATCTGGTCAACGGATCCACTGCGATGCATCAGTTCCTCCCATACGCCTGGTTCCAGGGACGCTGCGTTCCTTTCGAGGACGCCAAGGTGTCAGTGGCGACCCATGCCCTCCACTACGGAACTGGAGCCTTCGGTGGAATGCGCGCCATTCCCGATCCAAAACAACCAGGAGGCATGCTGCTGTTCCGGCCTGACCGGCATGCCAGGCGCCTGTCGCAGAGTGCCCGACTGCTGCTGGCGGAGCTCACAGAACAGACCGTGATGGAAGCGCTCACGGCCATGCTCCGGGCCAACAAGCCATCCACACCGATTTATCTGCGTCCCTTCGTTTACACCAGTGACCTTGGCATCGCCCCGAGGCTGCACAACATCGAAACCGATTTTCTGATCTATGGACTGGAGCTTGGGGACTATCTCTCACCGGAGGGAGTGAGCTGCCGCATCAGCAGCTGGACTCGGCAGGAAGATCGTTCCCTGCCGCTGCGCGGAAAAATTAGTGGTGCCTACATCACCAGCTCCCTGGCCAAAACAGAAGCTGTGGCCAGCGGATTCGATGAAGCCTTACTGATGAACACCCGGGGCAAAGTGAGTGAGGCCAGTGGCATGAACCTGTTCATCGTTCGCGATGGAACGCTGATCACACCTGGCGTTGATCAGGACATTCTTGAGGGCATCACGCGGGCCAGCGTGATTGAACTGGCCAAAAGCATGGGCATCGAAGTGATCGAACGTCCCGTTGACAAAACCGAATTGTTCATCGCGGACGAGGTCTTCCTGACAGGAACCGCGGCCAAAATCAGTCCGATCCGCCAATTGGAATCGACGGTCCTTTCCGACCGTCGTCCGCTAATGGAGGCGCTGAGGACCAAGCTGGTGGCCATCACCGAGGGGCGAGACGAGGAATTCGCCCACTGGGTAACCCGGATTGAATTGGACGGCTGAGAGGTTCTCTCACCACCCAGGAAGGCTTCACGCCACGAACATCAGAGCCGACGGTTCTTAGGATGGTTGGATCGAAATCGCGTTGATGCAGGCAGTCCAGAACAACACCATCACCGAATCCTCCCGCTTTCTCAAGCGACTTCACGACCCAAGTCGACCGGTGCTGGTGTTTGACGGAGCCACGGGGACTTCCCTGCAGCAGCTGGATCTCAGTGCCGATGATTTCGGTGGAGAAGCCCTGGAGGGCTGCAACGAAAATTTGGTGATCACCAGGCCCGATGCAGTCCAGGCTGTGCATCGACAGTTTCTTGAAGCGGGCTGCGATGTGATCGAGACAGACACCTTTGGTGCTGCATCCGTCGTTCTTGCGGAATACGGGCTGGAAGATCACGCCTTCGCCTTGAACAAGCGTGCAGCAGAACTGGCTCGGGACATGGCCGACCAATACAGCACGACTGACAAACCACGTTTTGTCGCTGGGTCCATGGGGCCGACCACGAAGTTGCCGACCCTCGGGCACATCGATTTCGACACCCTGCGCGAATCCTTCCGCGATCAGGCCGCCGGGCTGCTCGCTGGCAATGTCGATCTGTTCATCATCGAAACCTGTCAGGACGTCCTTCAGATCAAGGCGGCGCTACAGGGCGTCGAGGACGCCTTTGAGGCCAGTGGCCAACGTCGGCCGCTGATGGTCTCTGTGACCATGGAGACCACCGGAACGATGCTGGTGGGTTCCGACATCGCAGCGGTTGTGTCGATCCTGGAACCCTTCCCGATCGACGTTCTTGGCCTGAATTGCGCCACGGGCCCGGAACAGATGAAGGAGCACATCAAATATCTGTCCGAACACTCCCCTTTTGTGGTGAGTTGCATCCCCAATGCAGGACTACCGGAGAACATCGGCGGCGTAGCGCATTACCGACTCACTCCGATTGAGTTGAAGATGCAGTTGATGCACTTCGTGCAGGATCTTGGCGTGCAGGTCATCGGGGGATGCTGTGGCACCACTCCTGCCCACATTCAATCGCTCTCAGAGATCTCTACCGAATTGACTCCGGCTCACAGGGATGTGAGGAAACATCACCACGAACGCCAACAATTCAATTACGAGCCCGCCGTTTCCTCGATCTACGGCTCCACTCCTTACTTTCAGGACAATTCGTTCCTGATCATTGGAGAACGGCTGAACGCCAGCGGATCAAAAAAAGTTCGTGAGCTGCTCAATGAGGAAGACTGGGACGGACTTGTGGCCGTCGCGCGCGGACAGGTCAAGGAAAATGCCCACGTCCTCGATGTCAACGTCGACTACGTCGGCCGTGATGGGGAAAAAGACATGCACGCGTTGGTGACCCGTGTGGTCACGAACGTGGATCTTCCTCTGATGCTCGACTCCACTGAGTGGCAGAAGATGGAAGCGGGATTGAAGGTCGCTGGAGGGAAGTGCATTCTCAACTCCACTAACTACGAAGACGGTGACGAACGATTTTTCAAAGTTTTAGAACTTGCGCGTCGTTACGGTGCTGGTGTTGTCATCGGCACCATTGATGAAGATGGCATGGCGAGAACGGCCGAGAAAAAGGTTGCCATCGCAAAACGTGCTTATCGCGATGCCGTGGAATTCGGTATCCCCGCTAGAGAAATTTTCTACGACCCTCTGGCACTGCCAATCTCAACAGGAATTGAGGAAGATCGCCGCAACGGCATCGAAACCATCGAGGCTATCCGAAGAATTCGCAGCGAACTTCCCGGTGTCCATGTGGTTCTAGGTGTATCCAATGTGAGTTTCGGTCTTTCCCCTGCAGCACGCATTACGCTCAATTCAGTGTTTCTTCATGACTGCTGCGAAGCTGGCATGGATGCCGCGATCGTCTCGCCGGCCAAGATCCTGCCCTTGATCAAGATCGACGAAGCCCATCAACTGGTCTGCCGGGATCTCATCAATGATTCTCGTCGCTTTGATGGTGATGTCTGTACCTACGATCCACTGACAGAGCTCACAACGCTGTTTGAAGGTGTTTCAACCAAGGACGCACGCTCCTCCGGGCCATCGCTGGCCGATCTGCCGGTGGAAGAGCGCCTGAAGCAACACATCATTGATGGAGAAAGGATTGGCCTTGAGGATGCCCTAACCGAAGGACTTGGCCAGTACAAGCCTCTCGAAATAGTTAACACTTACCTTCTCGATGGCATGAAGGTGGTCGGAGAGCTATTTGGCTCAGGTCAGATGCAACTTCCTTTCGTTTTGCAATCGGCAGAAACAATGAAAGCCGCTGTGGCTTTTCTCGAACCTCACATGGAGAAAACTGACGGAGAGAGATCTGCGAAGGCAAAATTCTTGATCGCTACCGTTAAAGGAGATGTACATGACATCGGCAAAAATCTTGTTGACATCATTCTCACCAATAATGGCTATGAGGTGATCAATCTGGGGATCAAACAGGATGTTGGGGCCATCATTGCTGCACAGCAGGAACATCAGGCTGACTGCATCGCCATGAGCGGCTTGTTGGTGAAATCAACGGCCTTCATGAAAGACAATTTATCGGCATTCAATGAGGCGGGAATTAATGTTCCCGTAGTGCTCGGAGGAGCGGCTTTAACCCCGAGATTTGTACACAAAGACTGCAGCGAGGTTTACAACGGAAAAGTGATTTACGGCCGTGACGCCTTCACTGATCTTCGATTCATGGATGCCTATGTCGAAGCTCAGCAGGCTGACAGTTGGGACAACATTCAAGGATTTTTGAACGGCACGCCCGAGGGGATCTCTCTTGGAGGTGACAACACTGTTG
>MDSZ01042243.1_pt1 | contig 11325 bp, 14 predicted proteins | sample 811201 | NCBI WGS metagenome assembly MDSZ01 (sample SAMN05326647, study PRJNA326480) | marine metagenome | isolation source: seawater | place: Indian Ocean: North | collected 2010 | reverse complement strand
TTATCGTAAGGTATCATTAAAAAATTAAAAAAATATCTTTCTATATATAATATGTCAATATAACTTACCAATATAAATAATTATGAGAGAGCTTCTTTACCTTAAAGATGAACAAATTAAAGAGTTCATAGAAAAGCTATTTTTAAGCTATAGGGACACTTTTTCAGATTCAAAAATAGTTTTAGATAAATATTCGTTAGGAATAGCACATAATAAGGTTCTACATATTTTATCTATTTATGAAGGCATAACTATTGGTGAATTATTAAATAAACTTAAAATAACAAAACAGAGTTTGAATAGAATTCTTAGAGATTTAATAAAATTAGATTTATTAATTTTTAAAAAAGATGCAAAAGATACAAGAGTAAAGCATGTTTTCTTAAACGAAAAAGGAGAAAAAATTTTTAATGAAATTTTTTCTAAACAAAAAAAAAGAATATATAAAGCATTATTAAGCTCCTCTGCAAAAGAGGTTGTAGATTTCAATAATGTTTTAAAAAGATTGATTAATTCTGATGAAAGAATTTGAAGAACATATATTAATAATTGATGATGATAAAGGTATAAGAGAGCTTGTAAAAGAGTATCTGGACCAAAATAATTTTATCACTACTACAGCAGATAGTGCAGAAAATGCCGAAGAAAAAATTAAATTAATTAAATTTGATTTAATAATTTTAGATATAATGATGCCAGGTAAATCAGGTTTAGAATTTTTAAAAGAGAATAAAAAAAATTTAGATACACCAATAATTTTATTGACTGCAAAGGGTGAGGCATCAGATAGAATTGGAGGTCTAGAAATAGGCGCTGATGATTATCTACCAAAACCCTTTGAACCTAAAGAGTTGATTTTAAGAATTAAAAACATCTTAAATAAAACAAATATAAATAAAGATAAAAGAGAAGTTGAATTTGGAAATGTAAAAATTAATTTAAATAAAATGATAATTTTCAAAAATAATAGACAAATTAAAATTAATAATACAGAAAAAAAAATTTTTGAGAAAATGCTTAATTCTCCAGGAAAAGTTTTTTCTAGAGAAAGCATAGGTAAACTAATTAAAATTGATAAGGAAAGATCAATCGATGTTGTTATTACAAGACTAAGAAAAAAAATTGAAGATAGTCCAAAAAATCCAAAATATTTACAAACTATAAGAGGTGAAGGTTATGTTTTATGGATTGAGTAAATTTTTTAAACTATTACTTCCTAAGCAGCTTTTTTATAGAGGCCTTTTAATAGTTGCTTTACCAATTATTATTTTACAAATAACAATTTCTGTAGTTTTTTTTGACAGTCTATGGATCAAAACAAATATAGGAATGACTAGAGCATTAGTAGGTGAAATTAAAACTTTTATAAATTCTTATAATTTAGAAGGTGCTGATAAAACTTTTGTTGAGAATACTTTTGAGGAGTATCTTGAAATAGATGTTGTTTTTTACCAAAATAAAGAATTCTCTGATGTGATGAATGAGAAATGGTATAGTCCAATTGATAGATCTTTAAGAAGAGAACTTAAATCAAAAAATTTGAAGTATTGGTTTGATACATCAAAATTTAAGAATACTGTTAATTTAAAAGTGCAAAGTCAAAATGGATATTTTGAATTTTTTATTCCTAGAGAAAGATTAACAAGTACTTCTGTAAGAATTTTTGCGTTATGGATTACTTTGCCTGCAATATTAATTGTAGCAATAGCAATTATTTTTTTAAAAAATCAAACTAGACCTATAAAAAAATTAGCAGAAGCATCAAAAAAATTTGGTAGAGGAGAAAAGATAGATGAATTTGTACCATCTGGTGCTTCAGAAATAAGACAGGCAGGATATGAATTTGAAAAGATGAGAAAACGGATTTTAAGGCATTTAAACCAAAGATCTGAAATGCTATCCGGCATAAGTCATGACCTAAGAACTCCTTTAACAAGAATGAAGCTTCAATTGGCCCTGATAAAGGATAAAAATCTCATTGATAGATTCTCAAGCGATATAGATGAAATGGAAAAAATGTTAAATGAATATCTTCAATTTTCTAGTGAAAGTAACAAAGAGCAAAATGAGAAGTTTGAATTTAATGAATTAATTCGAAATATAAAATTAAAATTTAATAATGATATAATTAAATTTAACGAAGGAGACGAGTTATATTTTAATGGTAGAAAATTATCAATCCAAAGATGTTTTAATAATTTGATTGAAAATTCTACTAAATTTGCAAATAAAATAGAAATTAATTTATTAAAGTTAAAAAATAATGTTTTAATAAATATAGAAGATGATGGACCAGGAATACCAATTAACGAAAGAGAAAACGTATTTAAGCCTTTTTATAAAATAGATAAAAGCAGATCTGAAAAAAGCTCAAGCGTTGGTTTAGGATTATCAATATCATCTGATATTATTAGATCTCATGGAGGAAGAATTGAATTAGGAGACTCTAAGCTGGGTGGTTTGAAAGTTGCTATTTCTTTGCCTTTTTAGTTTTTCTATTTTTATATTTTTTTTCAATTTTAACTATTTTTTTCTCCAAATTTTCAATTCTCTTTACTAATATCTCGGTTTCTTCACTGCTTGTAAGTTTTAATTTATATATAAGTTCTTCACGTTTTGACTTAAGAATCGAAATGAATTCATTCGACAAATCTTTATAATTATATATTCCTTGCTCTAATAATTTAGATATTTGATTAAAAAATATTTTAGATTTTGACATAGCCAATTTATTTTTTTTAGTTTAGTTTATAGTATTTTTTAGTGATGTTTATCAATAATTTTGATCCTGTTGCCTTCAATATACTTAGCCTTGAAATAAGGTGGTATTCATTAGCTTATATATTTGGGATTATTTTTGGAGTTTATTATTGTAAAAAAAAACTAATAACTGAACATAAATATCAAAAGTTTTTTGATGATTATATTTTTTATTTGGTTTTAGGAATAATTATTGGAGGAAGGCTTGGTTATATTTTATTTTACAATTTAGAGTATTATTTAAATAATTTTTCTGAAATGGTTATGATATGGAAGGGGGGAATGTCTTTTCATGGAGCCCTAATAGGCATTATTTTAAGTGTAATTATTTTTTGCGATAAACACAAAATTAATAAATTTATTTTTTTGGATTTAATTGCTGTATCCGCACCTATAGGAATTTTTTTTGGTAGAGTTGCAAATTTTATAAATGGGGAATTGGTTGGAAAAACAACAGATGTAAATTGGGGTGTAGTATTTCCAAACATTGACAATTTTACTAGACATCCCTCACAGTTATACGAGGCACTTTTAGAAGGAATTATTTTATTTATTTTGATGAATTGGATTTATTTAAGATCAAGTTATAAAACAGGCACATGTTCATTTATGTTTTTAATTTTTTATGGGCTATTTAGAACATTATCAGAATTTTTTAGAGAACCTGATATTCAGATTGGATATATAATTGGTTCAGTCAGCATGGGAATGCTACTTAGCATGTTCATGATACTCGCAGGTTTAATTCTTTATTTGAAGAAATGATGTTTAATCCATATGATTTTAATTTAAAGATTGATAAATTAATTCCAGTTGATGAGTTTATTGAAAAAGTTCTTTACCATCCTGAAATTGGCTATTACACAAAAAAAGTTCCATTTGGACGCCAGGGAGATTTTATAACTGCACCCACTATTTCAAATCTTTTCTCAGAAATAATTGGAATTTGGCTTATATCCACTTGGGAAACTTTGGGAAAACCAAAGAGATTAAATTTTGTAGAATTAGGACCAGGTGACGGAAGTCTTGCAGAAGTTTTGGTAAGAATATTTAAAAATTTTCCTGAATTTAATAAAGCTATAAAATTTTATTTATATGAAAAAAGTGAATTATTAAAAAAAGTTCAAAAAAATAAAATAAATAATTCAAAAATAAAGTGGATTAATAATTTTGACAAAATAAATGGTGGCCCAATTGTTTGTTTTGGAAATGAATTTTTTGATGCAATTCCAATTAAACAATTTTCTTATTTTAATAAAAAATTATTTGAAAAGTTTTACAAAATCAATCCTATGACTGGATTGTCTGAAACATATCGAGAAGCATCAAAAGAATACATTTCTAAGATTAAGTCGTTTAAAGTATTAAATAATCATGAGTTTATTGAATATCCTAAAATAGGATTTGGGGAGCTAGAAAAAATTACAAAAAAAATAACAAAACTTACTGGTGGAATATTGCTCATTGATTATGGATATTTAAACGTAGTTAACAAAAGTACACTTCAAGCAGTAATGAAAAATAGAAAAATTAAAATGAATAGTCTTTTTAAAAATCTTGGTAAAGCAGATATAACTTATTTAGTAAATTTTAGTTTGTTAAATGAATTTTTTTTGAAAAAAAAAAATAAAAGTAAAAAAAATCGTTAATCAGAAGTTTTTTCTTGAAAAAATGGGCATATTAGAAAGGGCAAAGATTTTAAAAAAAAAAATGACACATGATGAGAGAGAGCGGATGGACCTAACACTTATGAGGCTTCTTAACCCAAGATTAATGGGAGGTTTATTTAAAGTAATTTTTGCATATAAAAGTAAAAAAAATAATTTTTTAGGATTTAAATGATTTTTTCAAAACTTTTAAATGAAACCAATATCGTTCATCATGGTTTTTTTGACAAAAAAAATGGATTTTCAAAAGGGATATATAAAAGCTTAAATTGTGGCAAAGGATCTAAGGATAGCCAAAAAAATATTAAAAAAAATCTTAATTATGTCAAAAAAAAAATTTGCTCAAAAAAATATAATATTACAGTTTTACATCAAATTCATAGTTCAAAATTCCATGTTATTAGAAAAGTTCCTAATAAGAAAATAGTTGGCGATGCTCTAATCACAAAAGTAAAAAATTTACCAATCGGGGTACTAACTGCAGATTGTGCTCCTATATTACTTCTGGATGAAAAAAAAAAAATAATTGCGGCTGTACATTCTGGATGGAAAGGAGCTTTTAAAAATATAATATTAAAAGTTTTAAGAAAATTTCTTAAGATGGGATCACAAAAAAAAGATATAATTGCAGTAATTGGACCAACAATTGGTCATAAAAGTTATGAAGTGGGCAAAGAATTTAAAGATAAATTTCTAAAAAATAATAAAAATAATAAAATTTTCTTCAAATTAAAAAAAGAGAGAATTTACTTTGACTTGACGAAATTTATTCGTAGCCAATTAATTAGTTTTGGAATTTTAAAAATTGATGTTATAAATAAGGATACCTTTGATAAAAAAAATAATTTTTTTAGTGCGAGAAGATCTTTGAAAAGAAAAGAGCTAGATTATGGTAGAAATATATCTGTAATTATGCTTAAATAGGATATTAATGAAAATAATCACTGGTAATTCAAACAAAAATCTAAGTTTGAGAATATCAAAGTATTTAAAAAATAGACTGGTTCGTTCTAGTATAAGAAAATTTTCAGATGGAGAGATCTACATAGAAATAAATGAAAATATAAGAGGAAATAGTATTTTTGTTATTCAGTCTGTATCATCTCCCGCTAATGATAATCTTATGGAACTTTTACTTTCCATAGATGCTTTAAAAAGGTCCTCAGCAAAAAATATTACAGCCGTTATTCCTTATTTCGGATATGCTAGACAAGATCGAAAGGTAGTCCCAAGAACTTCAATATCAGCTAAATTGGTTTCAAATTTAATTACTAAAGCTGGTGCTGATAGGGTAGTAACAATAGATCTACATGCAGGACAAATTCAAGGATTTTTTGACATCCCGGTGGATAACCTTTTTGCAACACCAATTTTTGCACGTCACGTAAGAAAAAAAATTAAGAGTAAAAATTTAATTTGTGTTGCGCCCGATGTTGGGGGTACAGAAAGAGCGAGAGCTTTAGGAAAATTTTTACACGCTGGTCTTGCTATAATAGATAAAAGAAGACCGGCACCAGGCAAATCAGAAGTAATGAACGTCATAGGTAACGTTAAAGGCAAAACATGTATTATAGTTGATGATATAATAGACTCGGGAGGCACAATTGTTAATGCAGCAAATGCACTAACAGAAAGAGGAGCAAAAGAAGTTCACGTGTATGTTACTCATGGTGTATTGAGTGGTAAAGCAGTAAATAAAATAAAAAATTCTAAAATAAAAAGATTGGTAATTACTGATACAATTGATAACTCTGAAAGAGTAAAAGGAGCAAAAAATATTGAAATTTTAACAATTTCTCAATTAGTTGGTGAAGCAATAAAAAGAATATCAAATTCTACTTCTGTATCAGACCTATTTAGGTAATTTTCTTCTTGATAATGTTTATCTACTAAGCTAAAAGCTACCATTTTTATGAGTAATTTAGAAGCAAATCTAAGATCCAATACTTCAAGAGGGAGTAACAATATTCTTCGTAAAGAAGGCATGGTTCCAGCTGTTTTATATGGTGGAGAAGAAAAAAATGAGCTTATAAGTATTTCAAAAAAACATTTAAAAACTTTATTAGATCAAGAAAATTTCTTGTCTAATGTTTTAAAAATAAAATTAAATAATAAAGAAATAAATGTACTTCCTAGAGAGGTATCATTTGATGTAGTCACTGATGAACCAATACACGTTGATTTTTTAAGAATGGTTGCGGGTAGAAAAATTGTAATAGAAATTCCAGTTAGATTTATTAACAATGAACAATCGCCTGGCTTGAAAAGAGGTGGCGTTTTAAACATAGTTAGAAGAAAAGTTGAGTTAAAATGTCCAACAGAGAGTATACCAAAAGAGCTAGTTGTTGACCTGGAAGGTTTAGATATAGGAGCAAGTATCAAAATTTCAGCAATAGATCTTCCTGAAAATGTTAGCCCAACAATTATAGGGAGGGATTTTGTGATTGCAACTGTGGCTGCACCAACAATTGTTAAAGAACCAGAAAAACCAGCTGAAGAATCAGCAGAAGGAGCAGAAGCTGCTGCAGAGGGAGAAACTCCTGCCAAAGAAGGTGAGCAAGCGGCTGGGGCAGATGATGCTAAAAAACCAGAGGCTGACAAGGACAAAAAAGAAGCCGCTCCAGAGAAAAAATAATTTGTTTTATAATTTAAAAAAGAATCTTTTAAAATGATCTTATTTGTAGGTCTAGGAAATCCAACACCAGATAGTCAAAATAATAGACACAATATAGGCTTTAAAATAATTGATGCGATAAACCAAAACTTCAGCTTATCTAAACAAAAACCTAAATTTAAAGGTTTATTAACAATGGGTAGCATTGGTGATAAAAAAGTTTACGCTATAAAACCTCTTACTTTTATGAATAATTCTGGCACCTGTATAAGAGAACTTATAGAATATTTTAAAATAGAGTCTTCTGACATAATTGTTTTTCATGATGATCTAGATATAGAATTTGGGAAAATTAAGGCTAAGTTTGGTGGCGCTGACGCAGGCCATAATGGAATCAAATCATTGGATAAATTTATTGGTAAGGAATATTCAAGAGTAAGAATTGGAATTGGAAAACCAGAGAAAATGAAAATCAACGATTTTGTTCTTGGCGATTTTAATGAAGATGAAAAAATACAACTTGAAGAAATTTCTAAAAAAATAATTGAATCATTAAATTTATTAATTGAAAAAAAACTTGATTTATTTTCTAGCAAAATAAATAACTAGTCATGGGTTTTAAATGTGGAATAGTTGGGCTACCAAATGTAGGTAAATCAACTTTATTTAACGCTTTAACAAATTCTAGCAAAGCACAAGCTGAGAATTTCCCCTTCTGCACTATCGAACCCAACCTAGGTATAGTGCCTGTCATAGATGAAAGATTAGATAATTTAGCATTAATCTCAAAATCAAAAAAAAAAATCTATACTACTATTTCATTTGTAGATATCGCTGGTTTAGTAAAAGGCGCATCAAAAGGTGAGGGTTTAGGAAACAAATTTTTGTCACACATAAGAGAAGTAGATGCAATAATTCATATGATTAGATGTTTTGAGTCTGATGATATCCAAAATGTAAACTCTAGCATAGATCCTATAAGAGATCTTGAAATAATACAAACAGAGATGAAACTTGCTGATATTGAGTCAATTCAAAAAAGATTAGATAAAAAAAATAAAAAAAATATTTCTAACGACCAAATTCAAATTTTAGAAGCGACCATGGATAATATAAATAATGATAAAAATATTAATGAAATTCATAATCAATACGAAAAAAAAGAAATTGATATCAGTGGACTACTATCTCTAAAACCAAATTTATACGTTTGTAATGTAGATGAGGAAAGTATAAAAAGTGGAAATCATTATACTCGTAAATTTATTGATAAATATGGTGAAAAAAATACAATTATAATTTCAGCTGAAATTGAAAATCAACTTAATTCTTTAAACTCTCAAGAGAAAATCAATTACATGGATATGCTTGGTATAGAAAATTCGGGTATCAAGATGCTTACACAAAAAGGTTATAATTTATTAAAACTTGAAACATTTTTTACCTCTGGTCCGGAAGAGTCTAGGGCCTGGACAATAGACAAAGATTGTTTGGCTCCTAAAGCTGCAAGCAAAATACATACGGATTTTGAGAAAGGATTTATAAAAGTAGAGACAGTTTCTTATAAAGATTTTGTTGATAATGCTGGGTGGATAAATTCAAAAACTAACGGTAAAATGAGGTTAGAGGGAAAAGAATATGTCGTTAAAGATGGTGATGTATTAAACTTTCGTTTCAACACGTGACCATATTTTTTTCATGGTCAAATACACAAGTATAGATAATATAATTAAGTATACAATTACTCTAAAGCCAGTTTTATGCCTTGTTTCTAAATGAGGTTCAGCTGACCACATTAAAAAATTTGTAACATCTTTAGCCATTTGTTCTTCAGTAGCTGTGGTACCATCACTATACTCAACTAACCCATCAGATAAAGGAACGGGCATTTTAATTTTATTACCATACATATATTTATTATAATAAACACCATCATCTAATTTTATATCAGCGGGCGGATCATCGTAACCAAGAAGGAGTGAATAAATGTAGTCTGCCCCACCTTTTCTGGCTTTTACTAACACAGACATATCTGGTGGATATGCTCCTCCATTTGCTGTTTTTGCGGCCTCTACGTTATCATATGGCATCACAAATTTATCAGATAGTTTTGCTGGTCTTAAAAACATTTCCCCTTCGCTATTAGGACCATCTAAAACTTCAAAGCTCGCTGCTATAACTTTTGCTTCATCCTCTGTGAACTCAGGTCCTCCAGGTTCAGCGAGGTTTCTATAACTTAAATATTGCATTGAGTGACATGCGGCACAAACCTCTGTGTAAACTTGATAACCTCGTTGAAGTGATGCTCTATCATATTTTCCAAATAGACCTTTAAATGTCCAATCAGTTTCAAGAAATTTTACTTTTTCTGCGGATATTGAATGATTTTGAAAAAATATTATTATTAAAAATAGTACAAATATTGTTTTTAATTTTTTCACCCCAAACTCTTCAGTTTAATTTCCAATTTATCTTCATTGGTATTTCTAGTAGCCATTACAGATCCGCCCAGAACTGGTTCAGAAATACTTAATGGAATTGGATTAGTTCTTTCGGTTAAGCCTAGTATTGGAAGTATTATTAAAAAATGCATGAAATAGTAAGCAGTAGCTACTCTAGCTACAAGTAAATATAATCCTTCAGCTGGCATTGCGCCTACATATCCTAGAATTAAAACATCAATAACTAGTATCCAATAAAATTGTTTATAAATTGGTCTAAATATTGCAGATCTTACTTTTGATGTATCTAACCAAGGTAATGCCGCCAAAATTAATATTGCAGAAAACATTGCTATAACTCCCATTAATTTGTCAGGCACTGATCTTAAAATTGCATAGAAAGGCAACAGGTACCACTCTGGAACAATATGTGCTGGCGTAACAAGTGGATTAGCTTCTATATAATTGTCAGCATGCCCTAATATATTTGGCGTATAAAATACAAAAAAAGCAAATACTACTAAAAATAGCAATAAAGCAAATGCATCTTTAATAACTATGTATGGATGAAAGGGTACGGTATCATTTGATGGTTTTTTAATTTCAATTCCTGCTGGATTATTGTTTCCTGGTACATGTAATGCCCAGATGTGTAGTACAACTAGACCTAGGATTAAAAAAGGAATTAAATAATGTAAAGCATAGAATCTTGTTAACGTAGGATTATCAACCGAATATCCTCCCCACAGCCAAGTGGTTATGCCTTCACCAACAAAAGGTATTGCACTAAATAAATTAGTAATCACGGTAGCTCCCCAATAACTCATTTGACCCCATGGCAACACATAACCCATAAATGCAGCAGCCATCATTAAAAGGTAGATAATAATTCCTAGTATCCAAATAATTTCTCTTGGTGATTTATATGAACCATAAAATAAAGATCTAAATATATGAATATAAACTGCTAAAAAAAACATAGATGCTCCATTTGCATGAACGTACCTGATTAACCATCCATAATTTACGTCTCTCATAATATGTTCAACACTGGCAAAGGCCAATTTAGTATCTGCAATATAATGCATAGCAAGTACAAGACCTGTTACAATTTGAGTTATTAAACAAAATGTTAAAATTCCTCCAAAAGTCCACCAATAGTTTAAATTTTTTGGTGTTGGATAATCGGTTAGGTGATTTGCGAGTGTTAATAAAGGAAGTCTATCATTAAACCACTTTCCTATTTTTGATTTTGGTGTGTAATGACTATCGCTCATAAAATTTTTTATTACCCAATTTTAATTGTACTCTCATTTAAAAAAACATACTCAGGGATTTCCATATTTATTGGTGCTGGCCCTTTTCTAATTCTTCCAGAAGTATCATAATGTGATCCGTGACATGGACAAAACCAACCGTCATATTCTCCTTTGTCTGATAAAGGAACACATCCTAAGTGTGTGCAAATACCAAGCATAACTAGCCATTCAGGATTTTTAACTCTGTCCTCATCTTTCTCTGGATGCTTTAATTCATTTAAAGATACAGATCTTGCTTTATCTATTTCATCTTGTGTTCTTCTTTTGATAAAAACTGGTTTGCCTCTCCAAACAACTGTTATCGATTGACCTGGTTTAACTGAACTTATATCGACTTCAGTACTTGCTAAAGCTTTAACAGAAGCATCGGGATTCATTTGGTCAACTAAAGGCCATATTGCAGCACCCACTCCTACTGCGCCTGCTGCAGTAGTTGCGGTAACTATAAAATCTCTTCTATTTTTTGGTTTTTTATCTGACATTTAAATGTTTTATTTTTTGCTATTACATGATTTCATATAATA
>MDSZ01039398.1_pt1 | contig 11325 bp, 2 predicted proteins | sample 811201 | NCBI WGS metagenome assembly MDSZ01 (sample SAMN05326647, study PRJNA326480) | marine metagenome | isolation source: seawater | place: Indian Ocean: North | collected 2010 | reverse complement strand
TACGGACTCTTTAAGGAACCTAGTGTCTCCGCTTTCCAAAGAAAATACATCGTCCATCGCAGCGTTACCTGTGTTCAGATCAATGACTTCATATTCAACATTTTCTGTTAATGCGTCAGGTACACGATGCATAACCAGAAAGTCTACAAATTCATCTACTAATTCGTGATCTTCTAATAATCTACAAAAAGAGTTTTTTCTAACTCCAGTTAATTTAAATTCTGAGAAGTATGGAAACATTTCTCTTTTATTTTCAATATCGGCATATATTCTAGCCATGTCTAAGTTGATAAATTCTGGTGTGTTTACTCCCGGCAGCGAATCTAAATAATTTTGTGCTAGCCTTAAGTCATCTTGTGATTTAAAGGCTCCCGGTGTGGGGAATTGTCCAAAATGTTTCATCAGATAATAAGAATTGTATGATTGATTAAAATATTCTTTACTAAGTGTTTTCTCATCTGTTAAAGCATTTGTTGGCGGATTTGGGTTATTTGCCCACCATTCTTCTCCTTCAAATACTTTATATTGTCTTTCAAATACTTGATTATAGGGCATTGGGGCTGATGAGTTTATCAAGTTTGAGCCTGATAACAAAAACAAATTTAAAGATTGCATATTAGAATTGAACAAAGGAAATTCTGATGCTCCTAAAATTCCTTGTGAATATGACTCATCGACAATGCGGCGTCCTAGGCGTTCCCAGCCTTCAGCATAATAATTGTACTCATAGTCAAAATCCGCGTATAACATTGCTCCCATTTCAGGCTCCAAAAGAGATTCAGGATTGGTGGCGTCCATTTGGTTAACTAATTTGATGTATTCGTCATTTCTCTCATATGGCACCTGATAGTGGTATTCACCGCTCATAACAACAGCGCTTGTGTGTCCAGCGTGAGCCGGCTCAACCCTGAGAGTCTGTTCATATAATAATTTGTAAGCTTTCATAATTTATCAACCCTATAATGTTAAATAGAAGTATTTTTCATATATTTCTAAATCAGAAGTTGTGCCTTGTCCGACACTCATATTTGCACCACAGTGCTGAAATCTTTTAAGTTTACATAAAACTGTTGTAGCAACCGTAGAATAAGAGCTTGAAGTCCTAATTGCTTCTGTCCCTAGTATTCCATAAGTTAATTCCTTCCATACTGGCTTTAAGTCATCATCCAGATATGCCAAGTAAAATACCAAAAAATTATTGTCCACTATGAATCTGGATGCCATAATTCTTAATGGGTGTATATTGTGAGTGCTTTCATTCGCCAATGTATAGTAATTTGCTAAATTAAAAGGTAAGTTTCTGGGATGTGGCTTTTGGTGAGCAATAAAATTATTTTGCATATCAGTAAATGATAATCCATCAAATTTACGCTCATTATCGCCTGACTGGATTATTAAATCCTTTCTATCCAAAATATGATGTGCGCTCTTTTCTATTAATACATCAAAAGCTATTTTCTCTGTTTTTACTTTTTCAAAAAGCAGGGTTGCTTTTATTATATTTTGTTCATCCAACAATCGTTCTTCGGCTTCGTTCATTTGCTGTTGATTAGCTTCCACTATCTCAGATTTATCTTCTGGCGAGTTTCTACCGAAGTCTATTCCGAAAGCTGGGTGTTTTGGTACATATTCCATTTCAACTTGCGTATCAATGGCTGCAGCATTCATGTTTTTAATAGTTACGCCATAGTCATGTAAAGTCGTTTCGTGGATGCCTGCATCGTTTTTTAAGGAATCTATGCTGATATCGTATGAAGCACTAGGTGCCAAAGAATATAATCCATGCTGGATTTCTCTTTCCATAATATCTGGCTTTTTAAATGAAGCTCCAATTAGTCTAACAAAAGTCAACCCAGAAGATAAGTCAGTTAAACTTTGCCCACTAAAACTATTGAATCTTAAAACAGTGTCGCCCAATCTTGCTGGTGTCAGGCTGTTTTGTTGCACCAACAAATGGTTTGGTAGTGGTGACGCATCTGAAGTGTGTTTCATGGTTTCCCTTTTAAGTTCCAACTGTACGCCGGTGGGAGTTCTCGATCTTGCTTGGTTGGGGAACAACGAAAGCATCATCCTAGGATCTAAGCTTGCTTTCACTTTTGTGAACTTCCATCTTCTCTTGTATTGTAATCTTTCACGGGCGGTGGAATTAGTAGAACTTGTTCCAGACATAGTAGGGGTAGGGTTTGAAGTATGTGGGGCGTTTAACATTGAAATTTCAACAAATTTAGAAACGCCAAATAACAAATCTTCTGCAATTCTCAAATAATTTTCAATCACTCTTCTATTCAAATTGCTTTTCTGAGTAAGAGCGCTTTCATATTCTCTAGCATCTACTGGAAACAGAGAGAAATTAAATTTACCAGTTGCTGTCAATTCATCAGTAAACTGTGAATATAAATCTGTATCGAATGAAAATTCAGTAAAAACGTCTATCACTTGTACTTCGCGTAAAGAAAGTCCAGTAAATATATTGTGCAATATCTCAAATCCAATATGCCCATTCTCAAAATCAGGTGTGTGTATTTGATTATGTATGTATTCTTTCGCAGAATCAGATAATTCATCTCTCAGTTCATTATATTCTCCTGCATTGTTGTGGATATATTCAACACACAACTTTAATTTATTTATCATGAGTATGAGAAGTCTTGAGTAGAATTTCACAGCATCAATCATCGGATCTTTGACATCGATTTCAATTTCATAAACATACTCGCCGTCACTCAAGTTTGAAAATGTACTGTCATAAAATTCATAAAGTTGTGCGGTATTTGCCAAGTGTTGAAATTGTGTAGAATTGTGCTGCATGAACACTCCAATTGGAACCCCTCTCGCCACAATATCGGACGCTGGAGAGTTTTTCTCACTATTAACTAAGACTCTGCGCTCGTTAGGATCTTCAGAATCTACCCTAACTCTGTATATGTCCATTTTTTCTATTTTTAAAAACGGCTTTATAACATTATCAAATAAGCTAATAGTCTGAACATCTCCAAAAAGATCTTCTCTTGACATACCGGGATTTGTTTCGCCGTAGTCTAGTACCGTACCACTTCCGCGTGGAGCAGCAATATTGTTATAAAGAAAAGACAAGCTTGATTTTCTTTTTAAGTATTTCAAAATATCAAAGAAAAAGTAGTTTCTTGTGCCTATAGCTTCATGATGATGTGCTGGCCCTGATACCATTTCGCGATCTTGAACGTAGCTAGAATATAGGTGACTAGTAATTCCATTTTCTCGTAGAGGCAATCCATCTTCATTTACTGCAATATCTGGTGCGATCAGCGATATACTATCAATTGCTTCATCGTATATGTCTGTTCTGTCTGATCTAATTAGCTCCTGTACCCTTTCAGAAATTCTAAAATCCTGAACAATAGGGCTCGCTGGAAGACTGTTTCTAAGTATTGCACATTCATCAATATCGTTATACCAAAAATCAATAGCATCAAATGTCGTCAACATAGCCAGCACCGTCGCATCAAGAGTCACATCTGGCTTATTGTCAAGAACTTTTTCTATATCCAAACGACTAACTGCGTGGAAATAACAGTCTGTTACTACCACATCATTAAGAAATGGATTGTCCTTGAGAACCTTGACTTTAAAATCATAGTAAAGATTGCCATCTTCATCTTGTGTGCGCTCTCCCATTAATTGTCCACCTTGGATTAATTGTGTTTGATTGTGTTGTAATATTTCTAAAGGAATAGCGTCTTCGCCAGAAAATGTAAAAAATTCAGGCTTCGAATAAAATGTGTGAAATATGTGTCGCATAACCTTGCCCTTAAAGGTTTGGTTAATTGTGCTGCCATTTATCGCAGAATTCGTTGGAAGTGTATCAAATAAATAATTTGCAGCAGATATAAGGTTTTCTATTTTTAAAACATAGGAGTATGGTACGCCAGTAACTGCCGTGGCGATCCAGTTAGAGTTATATAAGCCGGAATCTGTGGTGGCTGCTAGTCCACTCATTATTTTTGTTTTTTCTGCATTAAGAAAGTTTGTAAAATTAGCATCATAATATATTTCTGAGACTATCTTTATGACTTCGCGAAATATAAATGCACTTTGGGATTTTTTTAGTCCTTGAGCAAACGGATTCCCCATTCCAGTCTGAGTGGCTAGTTCTCGTGATCTTAAAAAATCGTGAAAGTTTTTGACAGCCATGGTTCTTGATAGAATACAAGCATACTCAACATTTTCTCTAAATGTATCAGTAAGCAAGTAGTTTGCCAAACCGGGAGAGTTGTCATGTAATTCTATGTAATCATAAATTGAGGCATCAATATGTATTGAGTATTCAGCAAAATTTACATTGTTGTTAGAACTAAGATTCCTAATTGGCTCTAGTGTTATCTTATTACACTTTAAGGATGGAACCAAATCATCTAAAGTACATCTAGCCATTAGCACTCACCTCCGTCATTATCTGAGTTATATAACACATCGCCGGGATCTTGTGAGTACTCTTCATACCCAACATTATTATCAAATATGTTTCCTTTCATTTCTCTAGCCACGATCTTCTCAAATTTTGTTCTATTGTCTATGTTGTCATCTACAGCAATATTGAAAAAATATTCTACAAAATTAGCGTTCACATCTGCGTGGACGATTTGTTCATCTATTTCTTCTTGCTCCAATAAAATGCCATCTACAATTCTTTGTATTTCTTTTTTAAATAGTTTAGGAGTCAATATTTCTTTTTCTGTTTCTGGATCTGTGGTGATCTCATATACCTCTAAACTAAACGAATCATTTAGCAAGTCAACATTATGTTCTTGTACATCGATAAGCAAATAATCTTTGGTTAATCTTATGAACTTATTGTTCTCAGGATTAACTGTTGTGAACCTGCCAGTTTCTGGATCTACCAGTCCTAAAAAGTCTTTATCAACTAATACGGGCTGAACCTCTAAATCTATATTTATCTGAGGTATATCTAGAATAGGTTTTTGATTATGATAGGGCGGGGTTCCAGCAGTTGTAATTAAAGTTTTTGGCATATATGATTTATATTCGCCTTCTAAAAGTTTTACGTCCCATGCTGCAGTATACTGATTCGTCAATTGAGAATTGCCCAAAGGTAGCACATTCCTAAGCCCATCGTAATCAAAAAATACAGATGGTTCTCTTTTGAAATCTAACACATTTGATTCATGAAAGACGCCATTAGCATTAACCTCATGTGTTTGTTTTCTAACTCTTCGCTCTAAATCTGTAAAACTAGTTTGAACTCTGAGACTAGGAGTGTTTTCTTGAATTCTTGGTTCTGTGTTATTATTGTCCTCTGTTAGTCCTGCTCTCTCCGAGTCATACAGTACATCATCATCAAAGAAAGCGTAGTATACAGGCTTAAAACTTCCTGCTGCTAGCTTTTGCTTTCCGTAAGATGTTAGCTTAATTTCTAATATTTCTTCTTTTTTGTTAAAAAATGTCATCTCATATCCCCCTGTTAATATCCGCTACTGCCACCGGAGCCACCGCCTCCGCCGCCACCGACGCCAAAGCTATCAGAGACTCCTGAATCACCAGAACCTCCGCCGCCTCCGCCGCCGTAAGTATTTCCGCCGCCGTCACTTTGTGTTGTGCCAGTTCCTGTTGAAGTGCCGGGATCTTCAGGGAAGCCTGCTTCACCTCTTCCTCCACCGCCGCCGCCGGTGCCACCACCGTCGTCGTCGCCGCCGAATCCACCATACACAACATCAGTAAGGAACGGAATAGTAGATTCTGATAATTCAATTCTTACGTGAGATTTGAAGTTACCGCCCTCTGTACTTGGCTCGGTAGGATCAGGGTTGGCACTACCAAATTCTACTGGTGCTTCTAGAACCGTGAAGCCTTCCGGAATCATAGAGTCGGATTGTTCAGAAGAATCGCTAGTGCCTCCGCCACCTTCACCGCCCGGAACAACAATTTTGTTGTCAATAGGCTTCTGCAGGCGTATATCGATTTTGATCTGTGCGTTTTCAACCAAAGAGAAATAATCATACGGCCAGTTATATCCAAATGGAGGACGAGAAATTGTTGTTACCTCACCGGGTATAAAGCCCTCATTGAACAAATCTGTTACCATTTTAACATCATAGTTATTTTGTGCTTTTTGTTTGACTTTGAAAACTCTCCATCTCAAGTCTTTCATGTTTAACATATTTGGAGTGTCTTGCTTGATTTGCCCCAAAAGACTGTCCAATGAAAGATTATGTGTGATTGATTTTTCTTCCATTTCAACCTTTTTAAGTTCTTCTGTCGCAACACCTTGCCAGATTGACGTCAAGTCATTTCTAGAAAGATCTTTTGAATATTCAAAAATGTACATAGGAAGTGGCTGGACATCATAATTGATGAAATCAATATGCGGAGGAAAAACATAATTTTGCATTTGCTTGATTTGATTCTCTACAGCAGGATCTAAAATTATCTCTTCTTCAGGGACTCCGACGCCATCACTTGGAGTACGATCTATTGAAATAATTCCTTTTTGAAGCAGATAGTTCATAATCAAGTCTTTGTCAAGAGTTAAGTATTCTGCATTTATATCTCCATCTACTGCGTTCTGGTAAGTAAAGGGCGACATTGGGTTACTTACTGTAAATTTTTGTATAAACGGAATTGCTACAACTGCCTCTCTAACTTGCCTGTACTTGGCTGCGACTCCCATTTTCACAGGATCTTGCGAGAATCCAACCAAATCTGCCAGTGATTTAGTCATTTGGAATTCGCCGCGTTCGGGCATGAATCTTCCCCAACGCACTGTTGAAGGATTTCTTGTTATATTATTATCGTTTTGAGGTGCAAACTGAGGCATTGTTTTAACAAAATCCTTTGTAAGTTGTGCAGTGTCACTAGAAGCGAGATCATGCCCAGCATTAAACCTAATTGCACCTCGAACAAATTGTGGCTCTGCCAGTGACTCTAAGCCAGCGTGTATCGAGTTTTGATATGTAGTTGAGGGAGTAGATGGCGCTTCAGAGACAGAAGGGCAAGGAGGAATTAATTTAAATATTTTTCTGGCTGTTCCAAGCGACTTGTATGATGTCTTTGTCGATTGTGCTTGTTTAATAGAAGCATTGATCAGCTTGCTTTCTGGTGTTACAATTGTCGCAACTGGGGAAGTTCCCACTCCAAGAGTATCAGTTTGTAGAACTTTTGTGATTCCACCTTGGCTCATATCAATTTGTGACAATGTGCCGGCTGATAAGTTTTTGTTGAGGCTATCGATGTAAACTGCCACAGCTTTTGGCGCAAAAACAACCCCTCTGTTGGCAATCGTAGAATCAATACAATCAACTTGTTCTGCGTCTTGGAATTTTGGCGACTGCTTAGAATATTGTATGCCAATTGAAAAGTCTTTTAAGAAGTCTTCGAAGAATCCTTTAGAGAATTCGCCAAAGTCATAACTCAGTGCATTAATATTTTTAGTCAGAATCATCAAAGGAGCATAGTTGTTTGGCTTGTCTTTGTGGTAGTAAGAAGCAGCCCAGTGCCCCTTAAATGTGCTAAGTGAACTTGCATTGTATCCAGAAGAATTGGTATTGTCGATTTTTACTTTCAACAATTGAGTTGATGCTGTAAAATCAGCAGTAGTTGTTAAGACATTTTTACTGAGATTAGATGGATCTCTAAATACTCTAAAGAATTTGAATTTTTCCACCACATCTGAGTTACTGCTCATCGTCATGTTGAAAGTTGCTTCCAAATCTTTTTTCCTCAATTCGGTATCCAAAATAATTTCATCTTCAAAGTTTAATACCTGCATGGCTCCACCAACGACAGAAAACTCACTTCCACCAGACAACCTTCTCTTGTTCAATTGCCTTTTAACATATGGAATCATAGTTGACTGTGGGTTTTGATTATACGCAGACTCTAAACCGGTACCGTCGCAGGATTCTACTTCTGGAATGACGGTTGCATATTTTGGATTTGGAATTGTCATCTCAGTTCCATTCAAAATATAATCATTAGGAAGATCTGTTATTTGCATAAAGATTCCTCTATCTGCTTCTTTTGGATGGTTTCCGTATTGGTGCCACATTCCAATTGGGTTCATAATCCCACTGAGTTCGTGTACAGAAGCCAAAGCGCTGTCTACACTGCTCAGGATATCAGTCTCCGCTCTAGTACCGCTCAAGCTCATAGAACCGGTGAAAATATCAAATGATGTAACATCGTCTTCGAATATTCTGTTGTAATGCCTGTTTAGATACTTAGAGAAATCTAGAATAGGAGTTTCAAACTTAGATTCGATAATCCACGCTTTACCTTTACTCTGTCCCGAAACGGAGGCGCCACCCGGTGCTCCACCATCTTGAATCGTTCCGCCTCCTTGTCCCAAATTACCACGTACCAGTCCTGTTTTAAATAAGTTAAATGACGCGTCAACTTGCATTGCATTGTCGTTCATAGAAAACCCTTGTGGGCCGAAAGTTCCTCGATCTCCAAAGGCACCTGATTCGTGATTAATTTCGTATCTTAAGAAGTCAACAGTTGTGTTTGCTAAAATCTCATCTAGAGTGTGCTTTCCAGCTCTTTGTGGTTGGAAGGTGTATATAGCCCAAGCCTCTCCATCGTAGTAGGGAGGCGTGTAAGGGGCATTGTAGCCGTTTGTAGAGTCATACATCATGTATGAGGTGTTGTTGTTATCAGCAGTCAGTGTCTCGCCTTCTCCATTGATACTACTAAAGAATACAGATACGCCGCCGGCGCATGGAGGGCCGAAGGCATTTGGCTGCGAATACATAGTTATGGATCCAACTTCTATATTTGGATTGTAGTTTGGACGAGGATAATCACATTCATGAAGTTCGTATTGTAGCGCAGAGCCTGTAAATCCAGCATATTCACTTAAGAAGTAATTTGTACCACTTGGTGGGCGATTACTAATCAAGTCTAGCACATGCTCTGGCTCTGCAGCGATGGCTAAAATATTTTGGGTGCCGCTAACCTCTACATAAGGATGCGTCTTTTTAGATTTATAGACTTTGAATATTGTTCTGTATACTGGCAGTTTTCCAACTTTTGGAGTCGGTACAATACCAAACGAAGGATCACCATCTGGCTTAGAAATGATTCTAGAAGTTGATCTCTTTTGTAAGAAGAAATTCAATGACTCTGCAAAGAAGTTTTGTGCCATAGCTCTATAGTTTGCATTTTCTTCACCAGTAAGTTGCGCTTTCAAGTTCATAGAGGAACTTGGATGAGGATGCAAATCAACAATAAACTTTTTAGCAGCATGGCGTGGTGGATTCAATAATGTCTCAAATGGCAACCTCTCTTCGAAGTACTCATTTGCAACCATATAATTTGTTCCGCCATACGGATCTTTAACAGAAGCTGTAGCCATCTTACTGGAGATAATTGGATAATCTACAGCGATACCTGATTTTATAGTATTGTATAATAATCCCGGTGAGCAGATTGCATCATATATCGGGCGGGCTTGCGCAAAAACATTATTATCTGGGAAAGATAAGGTAGTATCACTCGGATCTGCTTCTGCTGCACTAATCTTAGAGCCATAAGAATCAGCAAATGCTTCTGCCATTTGAACTGTTCTGGTTTGTGGATAAAAGCCCTCGTAAGGCAGGAAACTCTTGATAGCATCACATGTAAGTGTTACCGCAACTGGTGCAAGCCCTACATCTGGATTGTCAATGTTTTCAATTACGAAGTTTTCCATATTTCTAATTTTATTAGTTGATGCAAATTCCGCATTGAACCTAGATAATCCAGCATCATTATTTATTGCAACCGAAGTGCCATCATCGAAAGATGCTCCTGTAAGTTCAAGCCAGTAATTCTCTTGGAAGAAGGTTGTTTCATCTTCGCCTGTCTCTATGAGTTTCTTAACATGAGAACTAATTCTGAACTCTGGAACTAAAGCATGGTGTTTGTTATGTCCACGATGGCGTTCATAATACTTGTCATATTCATCATCAAATGGCACCAATCCAGACAAATCAGGTGTTGTCCATCTAGAAGTATTATCATACAATCCATCTGTGTGGTGTCCCAAAGAGCGTGTCAAGGCAAAGTGATTCGATCTAAGCTTATATACATCTGGCAAAGTTTGAACTTGGTGAATCAATCCTAAATGTGATTTATCGGTTGGGCATCGAAGTGAGCCGGGTGAAGTTAGAGCCATTGGGTAGTTATATCTTGGCTGTGCAATAATTTCTAAGAATTTAACATTTGAGAATGTACCATCTCTTCCTCCTGCTGGGCCGACAAGATTTGTAAATGCATTTCCAGTTTCTGTCATGCTTCCATTGTAAGCAACTCCTGTTAAGAAATTTTGCCCGGTAAATGGATCCGTTGAGCCATTTGAAGAGGTAAATACAAACGAGCCCGTATCACTTGCTTCTGTATATGCTATTATATCGTAATCAGTATTTGCAATCCATGCCGCAGTCATATTATTAAAGAATTGAGTATCGCTAATTGGTGATCCTGCAGTACCTGCATTAATTTGTAGTGCGCTGGGAGAAGAATTATTTACAATTGTAAATGTTGTTACTCCTGAAGAATTTGAAACTGCAAGAGTGTCGCCGGCGGTGGCACCTGATTCGTTTACACCGCCTGCAGTATTGTTGGTAATTGTAAATCCGGGGCCGCCGTCTGGATTATAAACTTGTGTAATGTTGCTGTTGTACGCTGTTCCAGTTACAGATGACGTGATGCTAAACACTGCTTCGTTATTAGATGCATCTGGAGTGATTGTGATTGTGTCAAAATCAGTGTTTGACTTAATCGAAGCCGAAAGTGCATTCCAAAACGCTGTGCTTTTTTCACTATCTGTACCTGAAAGGCTAGAAATATCAATATAAATTGGGTTTGTTTGGGAGCTACCTGCGCCATCACCCTGTGTATCAACTGTAAAAGTCTTGACAGTAGAGGCAGCATTTGTTATCTTGATTGCATCCAAATCTCCGATTCCAACTGGGGTGGTTCCGCCTGCGGCGCCAACTAAGTTTTGGAATGTAGCGCGAGTACCATTAGAGTTTTGCTGGAATGATACATTCTTTGCTGTCCCAGTTACAGAAGAAGTTAAATTAAATTTAAAGTATCCACCAGACTCTGAATCAATTGTTATAGTATCAAAATCCGTGTTATCTTTGATAGACTTAGAAAGTGCATTGTGGAATGCCGAATTTGATCCAGTTCCTAATCCACTTCCAATATTGATCGAAACTGTGTGTCCGTCAATTGTAATTGTATCGCCGTTTTCAGCACCGGTTTCATCTGTTCCGTTAGTGCCGGCATTATTAATGGTGAATGTGTTTCCAGTTTCTCCTGAAATTGCTGGGTTTTGTGAAGATC
>MDSZ01196064.1_pt1 | contig 11330 bp, 17 predicted proteins | sample 811201 | NCBI WGS metagenome assembly MDSZ01 (sample SAMN05326647, study PRJNA326480) | marine metagenome | isolation source: seawater | place: Indian Ocean: North | collected 2010 | reverse complement strand
TTTGTGATTTTCATCTTAAGCTTCTTATAAGTGCATCATATTGTGCCAACATTCCAAGAGATTGAAGTGTATCTGCAACTGTGATTGTCACGGCAGCAGTCGCTGCCTCGTCTGCTTCGATTTCGTCACCGAAATCTTCAAGGGCTGAACGATCTGTTCCTGCTGCAAGATCATAAAGGGCACTTTCGACAGCATCGATTGCTGATACGTCTGAGTAATTTCCCTGCATATATCTCGCATTTGCAATCGGACTATTTTCATTAAGAATTTTGGCTCTCTCTTCTTTAATGATTCGTTTGAGTTGTCGTTTTGAGATTTTCCTTTTTCCTTCTCTTACGACCTCAAGGGTCCCATTCGGAAATCCTGTCTTAAATCCCAGCATCTCAAGAAAGCCCTGCAACTCGTATGTCCTGTCACTACTACCAAAACCCTCATCTTCAGGCCAGGTGTTTCGAAGCTCCATAGCAGCGACTTCAGCCTCGCGCATCATTTTCTCGATCCCGATTCTATTAAACTCTTCAGGGCTCAATAATTCCATGGCCCCTTTGACATATTCTGTGGGATGTACGACATAATCTTGATCATAGTCGTATTCTTTAAGAAGTCTATGCTTCTCTTCCCTAACAATTCTTTTAAGTTGTCTTTTTGAAATTTTCATTATTCTAGTCCTCTCCAGCGTCTTGGACGTCCTTTGTATTCATCTTCTCTGTTTTCGCGTGCAGCATCAACGACGATCGGGATCCAATCCCTCAGCGCGAAGGTCTCGCCACCAGCGTCAGAATCTACGACTTGCTTCACACCCATGTCGATCAGATCTTGCAGCTGGTCAAGTGAGTGATCCTGTGCGTTTGTGACATATCCTCTACTGTCGGTGTAGCCGCCTTGATCAGTAGAAACGGTTAAACCGCCTTGGCTCATCTCAATAAGGCTGCGACGGACTGCTTTGCGAACTCTGTTTTCTGCGAGAAGTTTCTGCTTCTCTTCTCGAATGATTCTTCTTAGTTGTCGCTTTGTGATTTTCATTGGTTTTCCTTAGCTGAAGGCTTTTGCAAACTGTGCTAGTGTAACAACGCTGCCTGGTAGACCCAGCATGTCGGCAATACCGTCACCGTCATCACCGCCGATGTGTGTAACACCAAGCTTCGAAAGCTCAGCTACCACCGCCGGGGTGTCTTCGTTATCCCATGCATCTAGCCAGGGGCCAGGAGGCAATTCCCGGTGTCCTGAATCGGCCACATCCAGACCGTCTGGTGACAGCGGCGCAACATAGTTTGTAAAGCCTGGAATAAGAACTAGACCCTGCCCAGCCTGCTCCATCAATCTTCTGCGCACTCGACGACGAATCTTTTGCTCAGCCAAAACTTTGGCTTTCTCTTCTTTGATGATTCTTTTGAGTTGTCTTTTTGTGATCTTCATCTTGCTTCCTTAAGTTTTTCGATAAACAAGGCCGGCAAGAGCGTCGCAGATAGGGTCAGATTTTGCCGGTCTCATTTTGTTTTTTGGTGGGCTCAGACCAAATATCCCACTCGTTATCTAAGTATAATCAAAAAACTTAAAATGATTCAAGATGGATGTACTTTTTTTTGCTTCTTGTACAATCTTATACACTCAATTATTGCAGACTTGGCCAAGACCTGAATTGCGCTTAAGCTAATGGCTCCTAGAAGGACTAGCTTGATACCAATTGTCTCTGTTCGACCTGCTTCTTTTTGAGACATTTTACCACATCGGTGCAACCATGTCAGCCATATAATTGCTAAACATGATATTAAAAGCTATTGTAATTCGATTGTCTTTGCTTTGATTTTCATCCACAGAGTGCACAAGCCAATGAGGAAACAAGAGCAAGTCACCTGACTGCACAGTCATGTTTATTGTCTCAGCTGTTTCATGAGTGAATTTACGAATCGGAGGGCGAATATTCTGTCTAGGTTTTGGATCATGAAATCGAATTGTATTTGATCCTTCGTTTACATACAGGTAATAACACCCAGACAAGTAATTGTTTGGATGAGAGTGAGAATGATGTGTAGCCCCTGGCCCGCTAACATTTCCCCAACATCCCGTAATTTTCAGATCTTCATAATCTATGTGCATGTCGTTTAAGCATAATTTAGATGCTTGTAGGACAAATTCATTAAACATTGAAAATTCTGGTGTTTCGTGGAGATTTCGGGGTGTATACCATTTATTATTTGCGGCTATAACAGAATCTTTGTTAGATCTAAGAGAAAGAATTTTGTTTGTTAGCTTTTGATTTAAATGTTTTTGTTCATTTTTTTGTAGCTGGTATTTCCAAACAGACGTGGGAAATAAAGATTGTTTGGAAGATGAAATATTCATCTTATTCATAGAATTCCTCTGCTGGTTAAATTTTGTATTGAAACCAAAGTATCGCGAGGTGACTTAACTTCAAAACTTCTATTTTCTGCCTGCAATTTTCTCCAAAGAGTGTGATCATTTCCCCCTTGCTGGCATTTATCTCCCCAAAACCACGGTATGAGATCTGGATTTAGATGATTTAGTGCATAAGTCTTGTCCCATCCTTTCGGAAATATATCAATACTTGTTGAACCCCCAAGTGTGAGGTCGATCTCGTGAAGGTCGGAGTCGTCCAAGCGGACGCGAAGACATTCACGTAAGTGTTTTCTTATACCCTTTTCAAAGTCCTCAATAGCAAATGCATCTCGAACCTCGTGGGACGCGTCACGGCCAATCATTGACCAGTTAATCATACTTTTTCTATCTGAAACAAAATTACCTGTTGTTGAGAAATTATATCTTCTCATTGCATAAAGTTGGAGTTCTAGAATATTGTGGACTAATGCTCTGTGTGGCTCTAGAAGGCTGCTAGATGCTGCTAGATGATCACTCATTGTTACTTTATATATTTCATCATATGCATTAGAAGATTCATTCTGCATACAAACCTGGGTGCCGTTGCAAGGCATTAATACCAAGTTTTTTGGCCATTGAATTTTGTCTATTAAAAGTTGCTGTTCTATATACTGCAGCGGACTTCCGCTTACAACACAAACAAGATGCCCGACTGTACAAAGATCCTGTAGTAGGGCTACCATGCATACATCAATTGTCTTTCGTGCTGGTGTTAATGTGCCATCCATGTCAAATAGAAGGGCTTGCTTTGACTTGGCACTTAAATTTAGTTTACTTTCCACTTAAATATCTTTCCCCTCTGTCGCAAAGAATTGTAACAACAATCCCGGGAGGGTTTATGTTTTTTATATAGTTTTCGGCTGCCAAAAGATTAGCTCCGGAAGATATTCCTACTAAAACTCCTCTTTCATGTGCAAACTTTTTTGATCTGGCTATTGCATCTTGTGTTTTTATTGAATGAACTCCATCAAGCAACTCTCTATTGACCAAAAAGTCTGCTCCATCATTTATTCCTTGAATTCCGTGTTTGTCAGCCGGTTCATCTGGTACTACTAACATACATTTTGTTGACGCTCCTAAGGTTATCGCATGCTCTCGAAATCCCATTATTGTTCCGCCAGTTCCTGCACCAGAAAAAAATGAATCCAGGGTTGATCCTTCTGGTATCTGCTTGAATATTTCTGGCGCCGTTACTGTCTTATGGCATTCAATGTTTAAGGGATTCTCAAATTGCATTGGAGACCAATGATTTTGCTCCCAAAACACCATATGGTTTCTCATTTCAATGGCTTCTTTAAAGTTGCTAGGCGGTGCATCTATAACCTCTGCTCCAAATGCGCGCATCATATCTTTTCTTTCTTTTGACATATTCGCAGGCATTATAATCTTGACACGAAGACCCAATGATGCGCCTATCGCGCAAAGTGATATTCCAGTATTGCCGCTTGATGCTTCAACTAATGTTGTTCCGCTATTAATCTCAAAACTTTCAATAGCTTTTTTGACAATATATTGAACCGGCCGGTCTTTAATTGATCCTGTCGGATTTTCTGTTTCTAGTTTAGCGTAAAGCCTCGAACTTACTTTTATCAAACTTGTCTTTCGAAGCTCTTTCCATGGATCTTGAAGATACAATTTTACTCCTTCGGAAACCTCTTTTCCCTAATATGATCACCTATAGGAACGGGACATCCATCTCCATCTATTCTAACAAAAGTCATAGTTGTAGTACAAACAATTTTTTGAGACCCATTGTACGGACTATGTCGGCGAGCCTCAAGCTCAACAACAACTGAAGTTGTTCTTATTTCTTTTAGCTTGCCATAAATCTTGATTATTTGATGGGGTCTAACTGGCATTTTAAAATGAACAGTATCAACTTTGACTGTGACCATTTGGGGTGAATCACACATCTGACAGACGTATGCTGCCGCGGCTTCATCTAGCCAGGCCAGCATTGTACCGCCAAATAAATTTCCATGAAACCCCACATCTGATACTTTACAAACATGAGTTGATATTAATTCCATTGTATTATTACTCCTACTACCTTTGCCTTCCATGGCTCTTTCCTGTATATTAATTCCTGCTAAATAATGACAGGAAGAAATCTATCTCCTGGAGCTGAAGGCTTTGACAGTAGTTTCATATTGCATTCTTTTAAAAGGTCGCTACCTTTCTTGCTATTACATTTTGTACACGCAATTACCAAATTATCCCATGTGTGAGTTCCACCTCGAGACTTGGGTATAACATGATCAATGGTTGCTGATCCAATAGTAACTTTTTTTTGACAATATTGACAACACCCTAAATCTCGATGCCACAACGCTTTTTTCGTAGGTCTGGATCTTCCCTTGTCTTTTGCCCTTATTTTTGAAGCAATGACGCCGGTAATAAATCTAACCTTTGTTGGACATGATATTTTTCCAGAAGATGTTCCTATCCAAAGTGATGCATGACTTTCCACTATTTCTGCCCTTCCAGACAAAACAGCACTTATTGCTCTTTTCCAGCCTGTCTTAAAGAGAGGTTCATAACCCGTACTTAAAACCAGGACTTCGTGTCCCTTAAGGAGGCTAGCTCTTTGAGAAAGATTACTCATTACATCTCTAAGTATCATAATATTACTACCATAGACTTTAGCAAGATGTTTTAAAGGTAGAATTTATAAATTGTCTAGTAAGATTGATTCTTTCCTTTAAATGTCCAAGAGTAGGCTTGCTCTTTTCACGATTTAAATTTGCGCTCTTTTTAAGCCTTATGCGCATTTGCTCTCTCAATCTTGGGTTACGAATTGTATTGCATTTTCTACGAATTTCAGATTTTGCAATTTTTCTTATTTTTCTATTGATTCTTCTTTTTTCATCAGGGCACATTTCATGAATCATCTTGACAATAGAGAACGTAGAACCAGAAAGTGGTGGCAAGCCTCTATTAATACACTCTATGTCAAATAGTATTGAATTAGACATTATTACCTCCGTGTATCACATTTTATCACAAGCGCGTACTATTTACACGTGTTTGTTATTACATTTTTTTAAAGAATTGGGTATATTAGTGACACAATTATTTCTTACATTTTTGTCATTTTGTATTTTGCATACACTTTTTTGGTATAGTTCAAACTATCAATTAATCGAAGGAACCAATGAAAAATGGGCTCTTTTTGTCTGTATCGGCTTATCAATACCCACAGCACTAGGCGTATTTTACTCTACTAAATACGGTTATGAAACTTTGGGATCTGCATGGTCTGTTAGACTTTTTGGTTTTGGTGTTGGCTACTTTATCTTTCCCATTCTTACATGGTTTCATCTCAATGAAAGCCCTTTTAATCTTAAAACATTACTCTCAATTGGTCTTGCAGTATTAATTTTGTTCATCCAGTTGATTATTCCGAATAATTAAAAATAGCAGGAGAAAAAATGCGTCGAATAAAAATTACAGAAAATGAGCTCCGATCTCTCACAAGAAAGTTGTTAATCGAACTTTTTACAAAGAAAAATCCCCTTACTGTTGGAGGATTTTTAGACAAAGAAGTCAATCCATATGACTATGGAGATAGCTACGGTGGAGACTTTTATGGTGGTGATGGCGGAGACTTAGGCGAAGTAGACGAGGCAGAAGACTTGGAAGAGGATGAAGAAGAGTTGGCATAGTTTTAAAAATGCGTTCATTGAGGCGTTACACTATGTGAGGTCATTTAAGGCTGATGGGCTTACTTCTCTCCTTGTTCTTTTGTTCATTTTTAGTGTCTTGGATGCCTTTTTCACACTTATGTGGATACAGTCCGGTCTTGCAATAGAAGCCAACCCAATATTAAATGAGCTTGTGAAGGATGGGCCTTTTTCTTTTGTAGCCACAAAAATTGCGCTAACCGGACTGGGTTGTATTGGGCTTTATAGGGCAAGACATCATAGCGTTATAGCTAGACGGTCTATTGTTCTTTTGACCATTGGGTATAGCGTACTTATTATCTACCATATAATAGGCGCTCTACTTTCTATAGACCCTGGTCATCTGCCTAATTTTATATCAGATATGATACTATTTTTCTCTTGATGAGTTTAAGCTTAGAGATTTGTTCTTAAGTTTCTTTTGAATTCTTAATACTTTTCTTGCATAACGCATGCCGTGTTTGTTTGGCGTTTTAACAATCTTTCCTTTTTTATTCTTTTTATAAGAACACCTAAAGCCAGCATTGTATCCACACAAGCCTTGTTTTATGTTACCTTTGTGATAATCAATCCACCATCTTAAGATTTTTGCGCCAGCACTAATTGAAGTACGTGGATCTTTAAGCTGATTACAAGTATACTTTTTTTTGATAGCTTTTCCGCCAGTATATTTTGGAATAACTTGAGTTAGGCCGCAAGCACCAGCAGAGCTCACCGCGGTGGGCCTCCACCGACTCTCAACATATATCAAAGAAATCATTAAAAAAGGATCTAAATTATTTTTCTGAGAAGCTTGCACCAAAGTATCACTATTATTGCATAGCATGCCTGCATTTGGAAAAGATAGCGCAATGTAAGAGGCACAAACTATTTCTGCTAGTGTCATCATTATAGTATCTCCTTCTTAACAATTAATTGTTGCTTTCTACTTCTTGACATTTTTTTTATCTTGTATTCTAGCTTTGATGCTAAAGATCTATTTTCAGCTTTTTGATGCCAAGCTAAGAATACAGGACGTCGTGATCTCGTGTATTTAGCGCCTTTTGTTGTCTCATTATGCTCCTTAATCCTCCTTGTTAAATTTGTGGTTATGCCACAGTACAATGATTTATCAGAGCAATACAACAAATAAACATACCACACTTTAGTATTCAATAAACAAGTCTGTTATCTTCGTTTTAACGACAGTTCCTGTGTCTAATTTTACAATACAGTAGGTTTCATAAGACATTGGACCTCCGACTGATTCCCCTGGGGGCTTTTCACTTACAACTTCTAAAACAGTCCCTCTATAGAGTGGATCTAAATGTGCTCGAACAACTGTTCCTTTTTTAATTTGGGCCATAATCGTCTCCTCCCTTGAGACTTAGCATTGCTGTTGATGACAATAATTTTTCTGCTACTGATTCTTCTATTTGCTTTTTAAAATTTCTAATATCAGAAGCATTCATTTCTTCAATTAAATCCCATACAGACTCTATTTCATCTCTTAATTTTGAAATTTCTAAAATTGTATCTGTCAAAAGGATCTTGTCTTTTTCATCTAAAAGTCGATCACTGAGATCGGTGAGACCTTTTATTATATTTTTAGACTTCATTGACTAGCATCTCATCTAAAACATGAAGATAATCCTTATATTTTTCACCATGCAATCCATATAGACACGAAGAGATTGAAGACATTAGTGAATTACCGTCTTGTGGCGTAAATAAAACTCCGGCCACTCTCGTGGCATCACCAATATTACTCACGTAAATAGAAGGCACACATATTACAGCTTGTGTATAAATCCTACCATAAAATCCATGATCTCTTCCAAAAGAAAATACTTTATTTGTAGATTTTTTTACAGTCGTAGAAATAAACTTATCTGACTTGAGTCTTTTCATTATTTCGCTTCTGGTTATATTTTCATCCAGTGTAAGAGAGAATCTAACAGCGTGCATATACTGTGTATTTGTTTTTATTGCGCTAGAAAATATTGGCAGGCTAAATTTATAATTGAATAAGTCATTTACGTCTCTAGCATGATGTGTTCCAAAAATATCATCATCATGTTTGCTACATACAGTAGATGGAGAAAATCCAGCATCCTGACTTACATCATTCGATCTTCTAATGCAAGTAAAATCGCCATGAATCAATCGAGGAACCATTCCGTTAGATACACTGTTTATTACTCTACCTATTGCGTGTGTATTGCAACTTACAACTTGAATATTCGTAGGATTTTCATCCAAAAGTCTTTTATCGCTTAAACCCAGTGCATAAGGCATACCAAAACCTTTTTCACTTCCTTGCGCGATAAATGTTTTGTCTTTATACTTGCTATAGACTGTCTTCATATTGATATTTCCTGCAGGTGTACAATCAATAACAACATTTGCATGTCTAAGTGATTCTTCAAAAGTATAATCAACTGAATGGCCTAAGCTTTCAAATGATTCTACAGCATCTTCATCGACGGATAATTTTGCCCCGGATCGGGTCAAGCTATTAACTTTGGGCCTTTCGTGCAGAAGAGGCGATCTCTTGTGAAAGATGATCTCGTCGATATCTAGATCATCTTTCATTCTAGTAAGAAGCCCTATAAGAGGCTCTCCTATTGTCCCTGTGCCTACTACTAAAACGATTTTTTTATCTTTGCTCATGAAACATGTATAACAGAAATGCTTCAAAAGTTTAAAATCTACTTATAGGGTGTAGCGTACCCTTCTTTTAAGAGCCAGTCATTCACACAGACTTCATCTATCCAGATCTCACCTAGCCATCGACCGTACTTACCCTTTTTATCTTTTTGAGTTTTTATCTTTACCCACTTATTGCAGATTTTTTCTCTGAGGGCATCTCGAGATTTAAGTCCTGAGGCTCTTTCAGCACCACGAACTTCCGGGGCGTTGATGCGAACCAAACGTATTTTCTGAGCTTTAAGAACAACGTCAAAACCAAGATCAATATCAACAGTAATAGTGTCACCATCATAGACTTTTCTGACGAACGCTTTGTATTCATACATTTCTTTTTTCTCAATCCAACCCAGGTATTCCTAAAACTTTATGACCGGGCAAAAGATTATTTTTTCTAAACCACCCTCTTGGTACTTCAAGAGCATAAAGAGCAGGGCCGTCAGATGTCACTTGATCTAAAGATTCAGGCGTCATATCTTTAATGACAGTGATTATTCCAAATTCGTCAATAAATGCTATGGAGAGCGGTATATATGTATTTTTCATCCAAAAAGAAAGAGGTTGCACATCATCAAACTTAAATAGCATTCCTTCACCTTCAGGCATAGTTTTTCTTCCCATGAGGCCGGCCGATCTTTTAGGCTCTGTATCTGCTATTTCAACTCTTACAGGAACTTCTCCTACACGTATTGTTGTTTGCTCAGTTAAAGATCTTCTGACAAACTCTCTCAATGAATCTCGTTGATTCATGATGTCACGCAACCCCTTGTTCCACGGCCCCTCACCTTTCATTGTACAGTTCACAACAGCTTCTTCAGCTGTATACTCTTCGATGACTTCTGGTTGGTACATATCATAGTACACATCCTTCGGAACACCGTCAGGCTTAGTCATCTTCGTCTGGTCGTCAAATACCAGATCTCCCATCTCAACCCATGCGTGAACGATCGGCTTTGGGGGTGTCTTCCACTGGTCAGTCACCTTTCCGTGCACAACCTTAAACTTATCCATGTTGTTTAAGTCTGGGTGCCTCTTGGGGGCGCGCCCTTTGCGTGCTTCAAAATGAGAATCGAACCACTCCTCAGCTTTTTGAATTGCAAAAGGAAAGCACATTCCTACAGCTAAAATTCTTTGCTCATTTAAAAATTTTCTTATGCATGATCTAACTACTGATTCACTTAAATTTTTCTTTAAGATCGCCAAAAGTTCTTCATCTTTCTTGGTAATCTTCTTTTGAAAGACCGGGAGCTTCATGCCTTTTCTATCTCCTGGAGCTGCAGGTATTATTTCATCAGGTTTTGATGAGTATTCACTTTCGATAGCAGCTATGGCTGCCTTGATTTCTTCTTGTTTCAAGATTTTAATAGCGTCTTCAGGGTGCTTTGTAGACCTCAGACCTTCGATGTTGAACTGCTTTTGTCTGTCTTCCCATGCTTTAAGTTCGTCATCGGACAACCAAGAAGGTTTAGTTGGCTTTCGCTTACTGCCTCTACCATGTGTTTGGGTCTTATCGATTTTGGCATGTAGTTCATTATGGTCCATGCTCTTACCCAAGAATTCTATCTCTTTTCCAGCTTCGTTCCAGACGTCTTCGGGGATAAGAACCTCTGATCCTGTGTCATATCGATGAAGGCCACCTGATTTTTCAATAACCCACTCTGGAACTTTATATGCATATACATGACCTGAGCGACCATGGTTCATGGCAATATCAACTGGGTTGGGCGTCAAAAAAACGCCTGACTTTACTGGACTCTCTATTCACCAGCGATCCCAATTATCAGTCCCAGGAACATCAACCAAATCTCCAGTTCGTTCACCGGTATCTGGATCTATGGCGTCTTTGTCCCACTGTTGAAGGTATCTCATTTTTGGTTGAGGACGGGCCGGTCTAAATTTATTGATATGATAAAGGGTCCGCTTCGTTTTTTCTCCCCGATACTCCTTTTCTACAATCAAAGACCTCACATATTTTCTTAAAACATTTTCATTTATATCTACCTGCTTCAATCTAACCTCTATGTCTGGAGACCACATCCCGCCGGCGGCATTTACTATCTCATATCCAAATGCCTGGATACTCTCTGCTTCTTTTGGAAATTGCTGTATAAACTCTTCGGCTTTCATTAGAGGTGGGTCAGGCTTAAGATTAAGTCTAAACACTAGTACAAAGGAACCTTCTTCTTTATAACTTTCACTGAAGGACAGAAACTCTCCGCCCATAGACTTGATGTGATCGAGAATTGGGCCATGATCAGCTTGGATTTTCTCTTCGGCCTGTTTCCTTGCACGCTCGAGACTTCGGTGTTCGACCTCGAACACGTTGAACAGTGCCACCTTTCCCTTGAGAGGGTCCAGAACTGTGTCGAACAGGTCTTTAAATTTCTTTTCGTATTGCTGCGCTCGTTGATCGTGCTTAGAGTCAGGGTTCAATTCAATGACTGTGCCTTTATAGTCGAGCTGCTCTGGGACGCCGAGGACTAGGTTTCCATCGTTCTTCAGGTAGTCAGCAAAGACATCGCCAAATAGATCGAAGTCGCCGCTGGGTAGTTTGATACCTGG
>MDSZ01153152.1_pt1 | contig 11330 bp, 12 predicted proteins | sample 811201 | NCBI WGS metagenome assembly MDSZ01 (sample SAMN05326647, study PRJNA326480) | marine metagenome | isolation source: seawater | place: Indian Ocean: North | collected 2010 | reverse complement strand
TTATTTGAGTTGAAATTAAATTTTTTGCCAAAGTTAATAGTTTCTGGCCTAGGTGAAAAATCAGAAATTTCGAAATTGAATTCTTCATTTTCTATGTTCTTTTCAAAAAACTTTAGTGTATGACTTCTAACATTTTGATCAGAAGCTTTTAGAATTTTATTAAAACTATTTAAATTTTCAAAACCTGAAAAACTCGAAATTATTGAGGCTTTTCCTTGTTCAGATGGAATGCTATGCGTTTGAATGCCATTTTTCATTTGAAGTCTGTGCTCTATTTGTCTCAGAAATATATAAGATTTTATAAGTTCATTACAGGTTAGATTAGAAATCCAATTATTCTTAGATAGTAGATATAAAGCATCAATAGTATTATTAGTGCGGATTTCTGGATATCGACCACCAGCAATTAATTGCTGAATTTGAGTAAAAAATTCAATTTCCCTGATACCGCATACACTGGTTTTAATGTTTCTTCCTAGATTTTTTTTATATTTTTGTAATTGTGATAACAAAGAAAACAGTTCAGAAATAACTGAATAATCGAGATATTTTCTCCATATGAAAGGTGAAATAATTTTTAGAAAATTATTGCCAATATTGATATTACCAGCAATTACTCTAGATCTAATAAAAGCTGCTCTCTCCCAAGTTCTTGCCATTGTTTCATAATATAAAATGGCAGCATTTTGACTTATTGCAATTGATGTCGCAGCAGGGTCAGGACGGAGTCTCAAGTCTATTTTCCAGGCAATGCCATTGCTATCCGGTTTCTCCATAATATCAATAAATCTATGTGCAAACTTAATATAAGCTTTTCTTGCGGTTTCAATATTTAATTTAGATTTATTTTCATCAAAAATAAAAATTAAATCTAGATCAGAGAAAAAATTTAATTCCCTTGCCCCAAGTTTTCCAAGAGCTAAAACAAAAAAGCCATTTTTTGTAACATCGGAAATTGTTAATATATTATTTTTATAAAAATCATTAGTGATCCAATTGACTACTGAAGAAATTGAGATTTCTGCAGCATCTGACATCATTTTCCATATTATGTTTGGCTCAATTAGATTAAAGCATTCATTCAAAGCGCATAATAATGAAATTTTTAATCGATGAGTTCTTATTTTTTTTCTTAATGTTATTTCATTAAAGTTTTCAATATCATTCAGTTCATTATTTATTGTTATGAATAAATCTTTTGTTTCACCCATCAATACTTGTGTAACTTCTTTAGGCCACTTAATTATTAGCCTTGATAAGAATTCACTATGCCAAGCAATAGAAGATAATATATCTAATTTTTGATTTGAAATTGAATGCAATGGGGGTAATTTATTAATCTTTTCCCTTAATTTTTTAAAGTTTTCATCTTTTATAATTTTAGGGTGATTATAATCAGAAAACAAACAAACCATTTTACATTCTTTGCTTTGAAGGATATAGATATTTTATAAATAAAATTAAAATTAGTTAAATTAAATTTATTTTAGCTGGTAAGTTAATCTATGTCTCGAAATAATGTCATAATATCTCTGATTCTTTTATTAACTTTATCAGGTTGTATAGGGCCATTATATAATCCTTATCCTATTTCGAAGTTAGTGGCACGAGTTGGTCCACCTTTAAAGATAGGTGAAGATGTTAATAATGAAGTTCCTGCAATAACAGAAGATAATCAAATTTCATCAGAAAACAATCAGGAACAGGCAGAAGAAGGTGATCAAACTAATGAAACAGTTGCAAGTTTGAATCCAAATATTTCAATTGAAAAAATAGACTCAAAAACAGTAATTGCTTCTTGGCCTCTGGTTAACAACGAGAGTTTAATTTTAACTCCAGCTGAAATTAAAAGCTCGATTAAGGAAATTTGTGAGAATAATAGACCAGGTCATCTTTTAAGTTTTTCTTCATCAGAAGGTATCGCTACTGCCACTTTTAAATGTTGGTAATGAATTCTTAGTTATTGATTTCAATAGCATTTTCATATTTCATGAATATTGGACGTCCGTCAGGCGTATTTAATGGTATAACTCTTTTGAGTTTTGATGAATTATTATTGATTACGGCGCATAAGGCATTTCCATCTCGAACCTCTCCATTTAAGTTTACTTCAATATTAGCCACAACAATATCAATGTTATTATGAATTGACTTTATTTTCATGATTTTCTCCTATAATTTTGAGAATTATATTTCTTTAAGAATTTGATAAAGTAATAACTCAATCTTATTGATTTTTTCTTTTAGTAAATTGTTTTCAGCCGTTAGTCTGTTCAATTCTCTATTCAGATAATCAATTTGCATGGTTTGATTTTTTGATTGGCTAATTTCATTATTTAAACAAAGGTTGTATTGATTAATTTCTTTGGCAGAATCTCCTTTAAGAATGCACTCATGTGCAGAAGATAAAAAAGAAAATTTAAAAATAAACAAGGCGATTAAAAAACAAAGTGCAACTATTTTATACATACCTTAACCTTTTTTAGTTATTGAATTTAATTAAAAGGGAAGCCAGAAGAAGAGTTTTTGCGATATATTTTGAATTCTTTATCTTTGCCCATTGGAATACATGTAAATTGGGGAGGATTAATTCCTAAAGACCTTAGACTTGAACCTGAGTTTTGAGCTTCAGCATAGCATTCCTCAGCACTTTGATACCTTAATCCACTATCAATTACATCTCCACTCAGAACCCATATAATTAAAAATTCCATTTTTTCACCATGACAAATTTAAGCTCGATCATTTTTATAATAAAGTAGCAGATTTATTATACAAAATAAAATAAGTCCTTCTAAACCCATTATAAAAGACAAATTTTGGGTATTTAGAAAACCTGACATCCAAGAAATATTCATAGATCCTACAGCACCGCTCCCAATACCAATTGTTAAAAGGCTAAACGTTGACGATCTTAACTTTGTTGATGAATGTAAATATATTATTGTACTTTGCAATGCTGAGTAACATGCTGTTGAAAAACCAAAAGAAAAAATGAAAATTAAAAATAAAATTATATGATTTGAAATAGAGGACAAAATGATAGATAGCAAAAGAATAAAAAGCATTATACAGAAAAATAATGATTTTTTATTTGGAGGAAATGCGGAAATAATTAACCCACCTAATAACGCACCAAAACCTTCAATAGAGGTATAAAAGCCAATTTCCAAAGTATTATTTTGAAATTTTTCAATCAAGAGTATACCAATCAATGCCAAAAATGGCAGTGCAAAAATATTAAAAATTGGAGTTAGGATTATAACAATAAGTAAATTACGATTTTGAATAGATTCATTTATTACTTCTTTGAAACTTAGGGAAATTGAGTTTTCGTTTTTTAAATGAAATTTGTCTTTATGAGGCAACAAGAATAATAATGATAAAAGATAAAAAATACATAACAATAAAAGAATAAATTCATATTTTAAAATTGATAACGTTATTCCTCCCATTAATGGTCCAATCAATCTGGTTGCGTGCGAAGACAAAACGTCTATAGAAACACCTGTTGAAAGCAAATTTTTAGGAAGTGTGTCAGCCAACATCCTTCTTCTAAATGAGAAATCAACACTCCAAAGAGCCCCACTCAAAGATGAAAGAATAAATAATCCATATAAAATTATATCTATGTTTAGGATTATCAAAATTGAAGTAATTAAAAAACTTAATGAGCAAAGAAATGTAAAAAATATCATTACACTTCTTCCAGAAAACATTGTTCCTGTAAAACTAAAAAACAAACCAGTTAAAGCTAATGAAAAAAGACGGAAGGTAATTAATAAACCTACAATAGAGGCGTCCTTAGTAAAATTCCATGCAATGATAGAAAAGGATAGTACTTCAAACCACCTTGCAATACTGTTAATAAAGCCAGCAAAAAAAAGATCGCGAAATTGATTAAATTTCCAAACTTTAAATATTAGGTGGAAGCCCATTTTTCATTTTAATTATGGATTAAATCAGTAAATTGCTCTTCGCCACTTATGTTTAATTTATAATTGACAGGAGGAGTAGAACTTATAATTTCTCCATTTTTAATGACAAAAAGTCTTGCAGGTTTTAACCTTATTGCTTCAACTGGACTTTTACATTGAAGGATTATCATGTCTCCTTTACAACCTGGTTGTAAACCGTAATTGTCTAGTCGGAGGATTTTTGCAGCATTAGAAGTAACGGCTTTATAGCACTTTTTCATATCTTCTATTCCTGTCATATGGGCAATGTGAAGTCCCATATGCGCAACTTCAAGCATGTCTTGAGATCCAAGAGGGTACCAGGGGTCAAGAACACAATCATGGCCAAATGCCACAGTTAGTCCTGCATCCATTTGTTCAGGGACTCTTGTCATGCCTCTGCGTTTGGGATAGTTGTCGTGTCTTCCTTGAATAGTGATATTTATAAGCGGATTAGCTATAATATTAAGTTGAGATTCCATTAACAGTGAAATCAATTTAGAAAAGTAATAGTTATCCATTGAATGCATAGAAGTCAGATGAGAGCCTGTTACTCTTCCTTGAAGGCCTAGTCGAGTGGTTTCATAAGCCAACACTTCGACATGCCTAGAAAGGGGGTCGTCACTCTCATCACAATGCATGTCAACAAGTAATGATTTTTTCTCAGCCAATTCACAGAGTATTTTTATTGACTGAGCACCATCTGACATTGTCCTTTCGAAATGTGGTATTCCCCCAATAACGTCTACACCCATATTTAATGAAGCTTTGAGATTTTCTATACAATTTGATCTTAATAAACCGTCCTGAGGAAATGCAACAAGTTGAAGATCAATATATTTTTTCATTTCTTTTTTAATATCTAGTAAAGCTTCAACAGCAAGTAGATCTTTACCAGATACATCCACATGTGTTCTTATAGCAAGTGTGCCTTTTGCAATTGCCCATTTACACAATTTTCTTGCACGATCTTTAATTGCATCTGCTGTAAGATTGGGTTTCAATTCGCCCCAAAGCTGAATGCCTTCTAATAAAGTTCCACTTTCATTAACTCTTGGGATACCATAACTTAATGTGGCATCCATATGAAAATGGCTGTCTATAAATGGAGATGAAACAAAATGATCTTTGGCATCAATTTCTTTTATATTTTCAGCTTTAATTTTTGGTGAGTTTTCTTTAATATAACCATCTTTTATAAGTATGTCAGTTTTGTTTCCTTCAAAGTCTATACAATTTTTTATTAATAAATCATTCATGAAACTTTCCTCAGATTATTAGTGTCTTTCTCCACGTCTAAAAGGAACAAGAAGAGCTTTTGGATAGCGGGTGCGTTTTGCAGCAATAACCATTGCAACAATGCTAAGAAGAAATGGAAGCATTAGAAAAAATTGATAAGGTATAAAAGCTCCGACTAGTTGTTGAGCTCTAACTTGGTAAGCATCTAATCCTGCAAAAAGCAAAGCTCCCAATAGTGCTCTTTCAGGTTTCCAAGAAGCAAAGATAACAAGTGCGATTGCTATCCAGCCCCGGCCATTTATCATGCCAAAATAAAATGCATCAAATGCTGACATTGTAAGATAGGCTCCTCCAATTGCCATCAATGAACTTCCAATAACTACAGCAATTGTTCTAACAAGTAATACATTTATTCCCTGAGCTTCAAGTGCCATAGGATTTTCGCCTGCCATTTTAACAGAAAGACCAAAGGCAGTTGAGTTCATAAGCCAAAAAACAAATATTACTGCAACGAAAGCAAGGTAGGTAAATGGTGTATGCTGAAAAAAAGCCTCTCCTAAAAAAGGTATTTCTGACAGAATAGGAATATGTAATTCTTGAAAAGGCTCAATTTTAGGAGGCGTTGTTGAAGAAGGGAGTATTATTCTAAAAGCAAAAAATCCAATTGATGATGCTAACATAGTTATTCCAATGCCTGTTACATGTTGAGATGCACCTAAGTATACTGTAAAAATTGCATGAAGAAATCCAAACATACCACCAATAAATGCAGCCAATATGATTCCTGAATATAGGTCTGCACCTAAAAAGACAGACATCCAGCCAACCATAGCACCAATTGACATTATACCTTCTATTCCTAAATTTAGAATGCCTGCTCTTTCACAAATAACTTCCCCTAATGTTGCAAATATTAAAGGGCAAGCTATTCTAATGGTTGCAGCCCAAAAACCAGTAGTGAATAGGATTTCTAAAAAATCAATTATCATGATTTATTTCCAGAAAATGTTATTTTGAATTGAAGAAAAATAATACTTAAAAGCACGCATAAAACTGTTAATGCAACTATTACGTCTGCAAGATAACTTGGTACATTCATTGCGCGGCTCATTGCATCGGCACCAACATAAATTGATGCTAAGAAAATACCGGATAATATAATTCCTAATGGGTGAAGGCCAGCAAGCATTGCAACTGCTATACCAGCATAACCAAATCCCGGAGAAAGGTCTAAGGTCAAGTAACCTTTCAATCCTGCGGTTTCAGTAACTCCAGCCATGCCAGCCATGCCTCCACTTAAAAGTGCAACTATAACTATAGTTCTCATTACTGGTATTCCTGAATGTTTTGAAGCAGAAGGATTGAAGCCAACCGATTTGATTTGAAATCCAATAACTGTCTTTGCAAGAATTAACCAGATTGCAAAAGCAGTAAAAACAGAAATCATGAAACCCAAATGCAATCTAGTCCTTGGTATCAACTGAGGTAACACCCCTTGATCAATAACCGATGCACCCTGTGGCCAGCCTAACGCCATAGGATCTTTCCAAGGCCCTTCTAATAAGTAACTAACCAAAAGAACAACAACAAAGTTTAATAATAAAGTAGTAACAACCTCATCTACCTTGTACAAATTTCTTAAAATCACTAAAGGAAGTAGAAGCATTCCTCCAGCCAAGGCTCCAACGATAAATAGAAAAGGGATCATTAAAAAGCTTGGTAATTGAATTAAACCAGTACCAAAAAAAGTTACAGCAAGAGCCCCAACATACAACTGTCCCTCAGCTCCAATATTCCAAAATTTTGCTTTAAAAGCTATACCTGCAGCAAGACCAGTTAAAATAATTGGAGTGGCTCTTGATAAGGTTTCTGCAATTGCATTTACTGATCCAAATGCACCTTTAAATAGTTGAAAATATGATTCTATTGGACTCACTCCAGCCAGTAAGATTAAAAAGCTTGCTAGGAATAAAGAAATAATTACAGCTAAAAATGGACTAAGAAAAAACATCCAAGAAGGAGTGTTGGTTCTTTCTTCTAGTCTAAAATTAAACATTAAAATTTTCTCCAGCCATCATTAAACCTACCTTTAACCGGTTTAATTTATTAGTTTCAATTTGATTAGAAATTTTGCCTCTATACATTACTGATATGTAATCTGAAATAGATAATAATTCATCTAAATCTTCTGTAATTAATAAAACGGCATTTCCTTTGGAACGGCTTGATAATAAAAGCTTTTGAACTGATGCTATTGCTCCCTCATCTAATCCTCTTGTGGGTTGGCAGGCTATTAAGATTTTTGGATTTCTTGACAACCATCGACCTATCAAAAGTTTTTGAACATTGCCTCCTGATAATAGTCTGGCGGGTTGAAAAATTGACTGAGTTCTCACATCGAAAACATCACAAATATCATTGGCTTGATTTAAACAATTAGCTTCATTCATCCAACCGAATTTATTTGAAATATCTATTCTGTTTGTTTCTGTCATGACTGAGTTTTCCCAGACTGACATATCCCCAACTAAACCATCTTTATTTCGATCTTCAGGAATGTATGCTATCCCATGATTCATAAAGGTCTTTGGGGATATTGAGTTTATTAATTTGTTGTTAATAAAAATTTTACCTTTATTTGGTTTTGCATGCCCAGCCAAAACTTTTGCCAAAGTCACTTGACCATTTCCAGCTACACCAGCAATTCCTAGTATTTGACCCCCATTCAATTTCAAATTGACATTGCTGAGACCTGAATTAGATTCGTTTGATGGATGGCAACTAATATTTTCAATCCTCATAAATTCGTTACCTAAAATCAATTTTTCTTTTTTGGGGTAGTTTACGGTCTTACCTACAATCATTTTAGCTAATGTATTTCGACTGGCTCCAGATGTTTTGGTTTGACCAACGACTTTTCCATTTCTTAAAACTATTATCCTGTCACTAACTGATAAAATTTCATTTAGTTTATGAGATATTAGAATTACAGATAATCCCAAACTAACCATTTTTCTTATAGTTTTAAATAAAGTTTCTGTTTCTTGAGGCGTTAAAGCTGCTGTAGGTTCATCTAAAATCAGAAGTTTACAGTCTCTGTAGAGTGTCTTGAGGATTTCAAGTCTTTGCTTTTCACTGACAGATAAATTAACGACTAAAGAATCTGGATCAATAGGAAGACCAAAACTTTCACTGAGTTTTGTTAATTTTTGCTTTGCAGCTTTTCTAGGTAGGGAAAGGTTAAGTAAAGATTGCTGTCCGATAATAATATTATCTAAAACTGTGAGATTCTCGGCTAATGTGAAGTGTTGATGAACCATTCCAATTCCAAGAGAAATTGCATTTCCAGTATTTCCAAAAGTCATTTGTTGACCTTCAAAGGATATTTTTCCTTTATCAGGCGTATAGTGACCAAAAAGGATGTTCATAAGAGTTGTTTTACCAGCCCCATTCTCTCCCAAAATGGCTAATACTTCACCTTTGTTTACTTCAAATGTTATATTGTCATTGGCAATTAAATTACCAAATGTTTTTGTTATTGAGAAAACATTTAAAATTGGATTCATGGTTAAAAAAGTTTACCACCTTCAATAAAACTTTGAAGGTGGTATAAGTATTTATAGATTATTAGAATGTTGATTTTGGTTCGTCATCAATTATTTCAACTTCAAATTTCCCTGATTTTATTTCAGCTGCTAACGAAGCTACTTTAGCTTTAACATCTGAAGGAATTTTGTTTTCAAATTCATAATATGGAGATAATGAAGCTCCACCTTTAGCCATCATCGTCCAAGAATGATATTCTTCAGCTTTGAAATTTCCTTCTTTAGTTAATTTTATTGCATGATCTATAGCGCCTTCCATGTGCCAAAGTGCAGATGTTACAACTACGTCTGTACCATTCTCTTCTTTGTTCATGTCGTTAACATTACCAAAAGCTAAAATCCCTTTTTCTCTGCATGCATCAACGACACCAGCCCTTTCAGCATACATTATATCAACTCCAGCTTCAATTTGCGCAAAAGCTGCTTCTTTAGCTTTAGGAGGGTCATACCAGGAGCCTATATAAGTCACTTTGAATTGAATATCAGGATTTACTGACCTTGCTCCATTCATGAAAGCATGAAAAAGTCTATTTACTTCACCAATAGCGTAACCTCCTACCATTCCAATTTTTTTGGTTTCTGTCATATTTCCTGCAATTATACCCATTAGGTAACATGGCTCATGAATATAATTATCAAAAACTGCAAAATTGTTTCCATGTGGCTTAAATGGGTCTCCCATTAGAAATGCTATTTCAGGGAAGTCATCTGCTACTTTTCTAGCTTCTTTACTAATGCCAAAGGCTTCTCCTACTAATAATTGAATCCCTTGACCACAATACTCTCTCATAACCCTTACATAATCAGTGTTAGCTGTGCTTTCTGAAAAAACATAATCTATTTCACCTCTTTTAGCGGCTGCATCAAGTGCAAGGTGTAATCTTGCTACCCATTTTTGTTGAATTGGTACTGTGTAAATTCCAGCTACTTTTATTTTAGAACCAGCTAGAGAGGGCATTGCAGACAAAGCGGTCATTAATGCCGCTGAACCAACAGTGAATTCTCTTCTATTAATAATTAATTTTGCCATAAATTTCTTCTCCTAAATAATTTTATTATTTAATTATTCAAAAAAAAAATATTAAATCTATTGTTTTTTTGTTTTTATTAAGGTGTGTTCAGGATTTATAATAATTAATTAATTTCTTCTTTATGTTTAAATCCTTATTCACGAACAGTTATAAAGTTTTATAAGAATATAATAATTAAATTCAACTAAGAAAAAAAAAAGAAAGTTTTGAAATATAGTTTTCTGTTTAAGTTAAAATTGTAAAATATTAATATATAATGGTTAGGATTCGTAAAACTTATCTTTTTTATTGTTAATTATTTTTTATGGTAAATCTATGATATAAGTTTGGATAATTTGAAATTAAATTATTAATTTTATGCGAGGAAAAAAATTGTCAAAATTAGAAATTAGAAAAGTGGTTATTGAGATTGATGAAACCCATCGGGATTTTAACAAGCAACTTAAAAATCCTACTATAAAAGCAGTATCAGCAGCAGTAATAAAAAACTTTTATGCTAATAAGTATATTGAAGACCTAGAACCTTTATATGATATTGGGGCAGAAATTGGTGGCTTGCTTGCAGAAAAATGTGTTTCAACTTTGAAAGTTAAACCTGAAGAAATTGAAAGTTATGGCAAAGGTGCAATAATAGGTATTGATGGAGAAATAGAACACGCAGCGGCAATACTTCATCCTAGATTCGGAGCTCCGGTTAGAGCTGCTGTAGGTACAGGTAAAGATATTATCCCTTCAACAAAAAAATTGGTGGCCCAGGATCTACAATTGTTATGCCATTGACAAATAAAAATAATATTTGGGATTTTGACCATATGGATGCAGCAGAAATTACAGTTGCCGATGCTCCTAGGCCAGATGAGATGTTAATTGCAGTTTGTCTTGGGATAGGAGGCAGGCCTTTAAAAAGAACTAAACCTGATTAAATGTAAGGAATTTAAGATGTTTAAAGCAATGATTTTATTAAAAAAGAAAGATAGCTTTACTACTGAGCAATTTAAAAATTGGTGGTTAAATGAACATTCGCCAATGGCTTCAAAGTTACCTAAAATTAAAAAGCTGTGTTTTAATTTAGTCGTTGGGGAAGACAACCAAGAATACGATGGTATTGCTGAACAGTGGTTTGATACTGAAGAAGACTTTTTATCCGCTTATCAGAGTGAATATGGAAAACAAGTGGCGGCGGATTCCATGTCTAAGGTATCAAAAAGAACAAGGTTGTTTGTTTCTGAAAATTTTATTGTTGAATAGTGTTAAAATGACTCCTGGTCAAAGATTTAGAGAAGCATTAATAAACAACAAACCCCTTCAGATTGTTGGATGTGTGAATGCATACTGTGCATTAATGGCAGATAAAGTGGGTCATAAATCTGTATATTTGTCGGGAGCAGGTGTTTCAAATGCTTCATTTGGAATGCCTGACTTAGGTATGACAAGCCTCAATGATGTTATTGAAGATGCTAAAAGAATTACATCCATAACTGAGCTCCCTTTGTTAGTAG
>MDSZ01057532.1_pt1 | contig 11330 bp, 4 predicted proteins | sample 811201 | NCBI WGS metagenome assembly MDSZ01 (sample SAMN05326647, study PRJNA326480) | marine metagenome | isolation source: seawater | place: Indian Ocean: North | collected 2010 | reverse complement strand
TTTGGAGATAATATTGTTGGTAAAAAACCAGACAATGGAAATGTAATTCACCTTCAGTATTTGGTAACAAAAGGAACAGAAGCAAACAATTTGGGAAGTTCTGATAAAGAAGGAGCGAGAGTATTTACATATGCGGGGTCTACTGTAAAAGTAGTTTCTAAAGCGACAGGTGGTGCAGTTGCTGAAACAAACAAATCTATAAAATTCTATGCTCCAAAAACATATCAAGCACAAGACCGTGCAGTTACAGCAAAAGATTACGAAGCAACTTTATTAACAGAATACTCAGACATAGAATCTGTTTTTGTGTGGGGTGGTCAGGATAATGACCCACCAGAATACGGAAAGGTTTTCATTTCTCTTAAACCAAAGAGTGGTCTAACTGTAGATGAAACTACAAAAGAAAGTATTAGAACAGATATTCTGAAAAAGAAAAATATAGTTTCCATAACACCAGAAATAGTTGACCCCGATTATTTGTACCTTTTAATTTCTAGTGATATCGTATTTGAAAAGGCAAGAACAGTACTCGACAAAGAATCTGTTGCAGGTCTAGTAAGAGACACTATTGTTGACTATGTTGACAATGATTTAGAAAAGTTTGATAAAGATTTATATTTTTCAAAACTTACAAAACTAATGGATGAAAGTAGTGACTCTATTGTTGGTAACGATACTATAATAAAACTTCAAAGAAGATTTGAACCCTCTTTGAACATAACAGCAAACTATAAAATAGATTTTGGAAATCCCATTCTTCATCCTCACGATGGACACAAACCAGTATTGGAGTCGTCCCCATTTAAGTATAAAACCGATATAGGGGATGAGATTACAGCATATTTACAAGATGATGGATATGGTGGAATATCACTATATCGTTTCGACTCGGAAGGAAGAAAGGTGCTAGTGTATTATGGTTCAACAGCAGTTGGTACTATAGACTACGCATCTGGAATTATTAATTTGCAAGACTTTAGGCCTTTGTCTTTCATAGACAATACTCATATTAAGATAAATGTTCCACTAGAAAAGAAGAATATATTTGCTAGTAGAAGTAGAATCTTAACTATTGATAAATTTGACTCGGAAGCAATTAGATTAAGCATTAAAGATATAGCGGAATAAAAATATGTCTTTCTTAATTCTCGGAAACAATCAATCAACAGTTGAACAGGAAACCGTTTCTGCTTTAACCGTACAGACAGACAAGTATCTCTCTTTGTCTGCTCTGGTGGATGACCAACTTCCAGATTTTGTTCGTGTTGACCATCCAAGATTAGTCGAATTTATGGAAGCATATTACGAGTGGCAAGAACAGAAAGATGAAGTATTATACAGCACATACGCACTGAAAGATTTTGCAGATATAGATGACACTCTTGATAAATTCATTAGACACTTTAAGAGTCAATATCTTGAAGGGTTTCCTGAAGATTTGGCATACGATGCAACAACAGGAGATGCTGTTGACGAAAAAAGATTACTGAAAAGAATAAAAGAATTCTATCGTGCAAAGGGAACTGAAAAATCATATAGACTTTTGATGAGAATTTTAAACGACTCTATCATTTATGATTTTTACTATCCTAATGTTGATATAATTAAAGCATCTACTGGTAGGTGGATAACTGACCAGACAATTAAAACATCTTCTGCTAACACTTGGAAAATACCAGAAAATACAAATCCAACAATTGTGCAAAAAACACAAACTGGAGAAGTTCTTGGTACTGCTGTTGTAAAGAGCATTAGGAAATACCAAACCAATAGTGTTTCCGTTACCGAATGTACCCTCAAAGATGTCAATGGTCAATTTGATACCACACAACTAATAACTTTTAATATTGGGGGAGACACAGGAGATATTACAGAAAGTGTATATGGAGTTGTTCAGGGACTAGATATTGAAAAAGGAGCAACAACTGGAAATCCAATAAGAGGAATTGGTTATAAAGTTGGCGAAAGAATATATGTAAACACTACCAGTGGAGGTTCAGAAGCATTTGCTGAAATTTCAAATGTTAACGGAGTTGGTGGTATTGTCGCAATGGATGTGGTAAACTCTGGAATTGGATACAAGAAAACAGACTCCATATCTTTTGATGTTCAGACACACACAGGAACTGGTGCAGGTATCACTAGTAGTATTGGACCTATTAGTAGTTATCCTGGCTATTATTTTGGTACACTAGGACAACCCAGTTCAAACAAAAAGATATTTGATAATTATTTCTATCAAGACTTTTCATATGAATTAAAAACAGATATTGCACTCAAAAAATACAAAAAAGAATTGATGAGATTAGTTCACCCCGCCGGAACTATTTTGTTCAACCAAATGCTTTTGCGTAAAACTCACGATATCAATACATCATACAAAACTAAAGCAAGACCTATGGAAATTTCCATTCTTGGTCATTACACTCCATATAGTTGGAACACAACAGAGAACTTAAGATACAACAGCACAGGAACAGATTTATATCCTTTCGGTTATAATGGAGGTGCAACTGTAGACGAAAACGGAGGTTCTACTGTTGCTCATCTTTCAAGTGTATCAAGAAGTTCAATATATTATGGTCTAGTTTATAATGATTATAAGGGACGAACTGGTTATAGCGATGTAGGGGGAACAGCAGGAAACACATATGCATATGATTTGGGTGCAGGTGGAACATGGGACCCAGGCGTAACTGGTCCAATGTATAATCTAAGCAAAGGTGTATTCCTTAGTGCAACCACTGGTGGTTCTGGAGCATCTGCCGCAGAGGGTTATACTATATCTGCAACGGCAGCGGCAGGAGACTTCGATAACTATGGAAGTTATTGGATAATTTATCCACACCCCAATTCAAGAAGCATAGATAATATATCTGCGGGGTGCAGTTTCTCCGCAGTACAACTTCAACCATTTTTCTATATCGACAAGAAAGAAAATGACGGAATAAGCACAGACTTCTCGGTATTTACACATACTTCAGATAAATAATTAAATTAACAGAGAGTACTTATGACAGCAACTGGCGACAATTCAACACTAAGAGACGGCTTTAGAAGAACTATAGTCGATGCTATCTATAAGTCATTTGATATTGGTACTACTGACAAATATTTCTTGTTTGCAGGTAAGATTGATGGTTGGACAGCAGGACAAACTATGGACAGGTTATATGACCATAGAAACTCAGAAATTGATTTGTGGAGAAGTATGGTTGGAATGAAGCAGATAGACGCAAATAGCGTTTATTTTATGGCTGATAAATATGTTTGGGAATCCGCGACAGTATACGATATGTACAAAGATAATACAAACCTAGAAGGTAAAAAGTATTATGTAATGAATAGTGAATATAATGTATATAAGTGTCTAGACAACAATAACCAAGCGTCCGCAGTAGAACCAACCGGCGTAAAAACATTTGGAACAATACAAACATCAGATGGTTATGTGTGGAAATATATGTTTACAATTCCAGAGCCATTTAGGTATTACATTACTGATGATTTGATGCCAGTTCCTAGAAGAAAAACCAGAGGAACATCTACAGAATCAAAAAATCAGTGGTCAGTTCAATCAAACGCTGTAGACGGTAGCATTGACTTAGTATGGATTGACCCAACTTCAACTTTACCAAACTTTAGTGATTCAAAGATAATTCCACACCGTCACGATGTTAATAAATTTGCTACCACCTCCATTGCAGGTGCAACTACAATGTATTTGGCTACCACTCATGTACAATCAGACAGTGCGTATAATGGATTGGTAATTAATGTAACTAGTGGCGAAGGAGCAGGACAAAGAAGACTCATTTCTGGTTATTCTGGTGGAGCATATAATCAGGTTTTCTTTACCGACCCACTCACGAAAGATGTTCCCATAAACACAAATTATGAAATTGCTCCTAGAGTTCAAGTAATAGGCGATGGAGTTTCTTGTGATGCGTTTGCAGATTTATATGATTATGATACAGGAAATACCGCACAGAATAAAATTTATAAAATTAATGTTGCAAATGGTGGAAAGGACTATTCATATGCAACCGTTCAAATTTCTCCAGGCGATATTGTTGCAAGCACCACAAACTCAGCAGAATTCTCCGCAAGAGCAATAATGTCTCCAGAAGGAGGACACGGAGCAGATGCGGTAAATGAATTAAATTGCACCGCAATGTTGATAGTTGTAGATATTGACCAAACTGAAGATAATAATTTCTTTATATCAAATGAAATTAGACAATATGGAATTATTAAAAATCCTGTTCTAAATGAGACAGCCCCCCTCAACATTGACGGAAAGCCATATAGAATAGCAGGTTCAGAAACTTCTATGCGTACTTCGTTGGAAGTAACAAAAACAGGAACGGAAGCATTCCTATCTCAAGATATGTTTACCATTGGTAATTATGTAATAGGAAAAACTTCTAAAGCCACAGGGAAAATTGAGGACTGGAGTCCATCACTGAACGAAAATCACGGAGTTCTGTCAATTAGTAATCTACAGGGTCAATTTATTAGCCCAGAAGATACAGCAGTTACAGGCGAAGCAGTGACAGAATTTTCCCAGTCTGGTGATACTTGGGCGTTTACTTCTTCGGCAAATGCAGAAGTTTCTGGTTTTGATGCCACATTCACAAATACAATTCCCGCATATAACACTTGTTGGACATTAGGAGTTTCTGGAGAAAGTCTTACTACTTCTACCTTTGTTGTGGACGGTGGAGTTACTGGGGGGAATGGAACATCTGCATCTAGTGAACCATTTGGATTGTGCTTGAGTTGGACTCTTGGTACAGGTGGAACAAGCGGAACACTTGTAGTGGCTGAAGCAAAAGGAACATTCAATACTGGTGATTACATTGGAAATTCTGATGCATCATCAACAACAAATGTTATAAATACAATAACAAGTCCAGAAATATATCCGTTCAGTGGCGAAATAATTTACGCACAAAATATGAAACCAATTGAGCGAGATGATGAACAAAGAGAACAATATCAAATTATTTTGAAATTCTAAGTAGAGGTAACTATGTCACTAAACAGAAGTAACTTTAATATCAGTCCTTATTATGATGACTTTGATGAATCAAAGAAGTTTTTACAGGTGCTGTTTAAGCCTGGTTATTCTATCCAAGCAAGAGAACTTACACAACTCCAGTCTATCCTAAGCAATCAGATTGGTAGATTTGCTGACCATGTGTTTGAAAATGGCGATGTAATTAAAGGTGGTGGTATTACTGAAAGAAAAGTTCAATTCATTCGATTGGATAATAGTGGAGATTCTGCTACTGTTGATATTAATAACCTTATTGGACACGACATAGAATATCAACATACAGTATTAAACACTTCTTCTAGTGGTAGTGGTTCTGATGCATTGGCTGGTACTAAAACTACAGTTGTGGGTAAAGTCGTTCACGCAGAAGAAGCAACTGCCGATGACCCACATAAAATACTTTTTATTGATATAACAAAAGAAACTAAAGATAATAGTACTGGGTTTCCTGCGGGAACTTCTGAGATTACGACAACAAACCCAAACATTAATCCATCTTTAAAAATTAAAGAAACAGATACTAGTGAAACTGTTACTATCGAACCAACTGGAAAATGCATTCTGATAAGTATCGAAAGTGGTATTTTCTATGTTGACGGTTATTTTGTAATGAATGACCCACAATCAATCGCCGCTTCCGAACTTGACAGTACAGGAAAGATTCGTAAATTCAATCCACCCGACAGAACGGTTTCTATTGGATTCTTCATCAATAGAGAAATTGACACTTCAGCAACCGATGTTTCACTAAGAGACCCCTCTCAAGGTTCATATAATTACAATGCACCCGGCGCAGATAGATTCCTAATTAAATTAGAAATCAAACAAATTCCTTATATCTTTGACGAAGCAGGATATCGAACAGACAAGGATACAGATAATTACTTTGAATGGGCGAGAATTATTAAAGGTGAAACCTTTAAGAAACTAAAGTATCCAGAATATGCACAACTTGAAGAGACTCTTGCAAGACGAACTTATGATGAATCTGGTCACTATACTGTACGACCATTCGGTATTGAGGTAATTGATTACGAAGAAGTTTGGGACCCCGAAGTTACTGGTAGAGACAAACCTTGGGATTTTTGTGCAGTAGGAATGAAGACAGGTAAAGCCTATGTTCGTGGATATGAATTCGAACTACAGAATACTGAACACATAGTAGGTGCAAAAGCAAGAACAACAATTAAACACAATGATAAACTTCTTGATGTTGACTTTGGTAACTATATTTTATGTGAACATAACTTTGATGGAGTTTCTCCTCTTTTCCAAGTTGATGGTGCTTTAAAGGATAATGCATTTAACTTGGTCGGTGGTTCTACTGTTCCTGAATGGAAAAAAGTAAACCTGACTATCGAAGGAGCAAACGGAGAACTTATCCCTGTAGGTTGTGCTAGAATTTTCCAAATCTCACCACACGCATATGACCAAGGAAGTTTGGGTGTTGGAACTTTATACAGAATATATTTAAACGATGTTTTGTTTGGAACAGATGCAGGATTTGATGCTTCTGCTAATCTTCTAACAATGAAAGATGTAAAGTTCCTAACAGACCCATTAACAGGTAAAAAATTACTCAAACCACATATTCCCGCAGGACAATCACAAAATGATGGTCTACAAGACCCAGGCCAAAATGCATTAATTTTCCAAGTTCCTGCTGGCGAAGTAACAAAAGAAATTAGAGGATTTGATTATTACATTCAAAGAGACTTTACCTTTGCTTTGTCTCATAGTGGAGGAGTTTGGTCAGCAACACTTAATGCACCTGCGGGAGTAAACTTCCAAGGTCAAGGGAACATCGATGACATAACAAACATTGATGAATACATGGTTTCCGTTGATGGTTATTTGTTCGATATGAATCCTGCTTCAACTGGGGACTTCGGTGGAAATAATATGGTAGGTAATTCGGACGGAAGTCAAGTAACACTTAACATTAGTTCTGCCGCCTCTGCAAACTGGGATACTTCTACAACAAAGCAAGGTGTTGCTGTTGTAAACATGAGAATCAATGCAGAAGATGGTGAAGTTTTACAAAACGAAACAGGTAATATCAGAAAGAAAATCCTAAAAAGACACACTGCTAGTATTACTAATACATCCAATGCAGATGGTGCTGTTGGTATGTTTAGTAGCAGATTGGCACAGGGCTGGGGAATCAATCTAGGATATCCCGATGTTTTCCAAATCGAAAAAGTAGAAGAAATTGGTACAGGAACAGATTACACTTCCAAGTTTACTCTAAAGAATAATCAAAAATCATATATGTACGACCACTCGTACATTGTTCTGGACAGAGGAAATGTCGGAGGAACTGGTGGTGTTGAAAATGCTTGGGCACAAGAAGGAGCAGGATTTAGAGTTACTTTCCTATATTGGGACCACGCGACATTTGATTCGGGGGACGATAGTACAGATTACAAGACTCTCAAATATCCTCTTTGTGTAAATTCGTATGTTCACCAAGACCACGAAGTAAAAGAATTTAATAATGATGGAGTAACTGCTAACTTTGGTGGTACTTTTGATAATAAACCTTGGCAAATTTCGACATTTAATTATATTCCAGAATACTCAGACAACAAGAAAAACATTACTCTTGATTTGACAGATTGTTTGGATTTCCGACCAATTAAAGTTGGTAAGTGGGACATAAACCATCCAGAGTTTGGTAAAGTCCGTGGTTGTTGGACACCGCAAGATGGAAAATTATTCTATGTTGATTATGAAACCTATCTTCCAAGAATCGACAAACTAGTTCTTACAAGAGATAGAGAATTTAGATTAATTCAAGGTGTTCCTGCTGAACAACCAATTGCACCAGAACACAATCCAGATTCCGAAATGGCATTGTATGAGTTGTACTGGAATCCATATACTTATGCTTGTGAAGATGTCAAGCCAAAAGAAATGGACATTCGAAGATATACTATGAAAGATATCGGAGATTTGGAAGACAGAATCCAAAGACTAGAGGAAACCACAACACTAGAAAAAGATGAAACTGATGCAAAGGCAGAAGCAGCCACATATGGTGATAAGTTTACTAACGCACTCCAGACAGATGGATTTAAAACTTTAACCACTGCTGATACATTACATCCAGAATATAATGTTGCAATGGACGATGAAAGTGGTTCTATTATGCCAGCACAATCATTAACAAATATTGATTTGAGCAAGCACGAAACAATTACTTCATCAAACGGAATTACTTCATCTACTGATAACATTTACTACCTTACACCTGATTCTGTAGGTGTATCGACTGTGAATAACTTAACTGCAAATACTCCAATTTATCCTAACCCATTCTCTAAGACAAACTGGGTAGGAAACTTGAGAATTTCTCCGTCTTCAGACCAGTGGTACTCGATGGAAAAACAACCAGTAGTAACTGGTGGTGAAAAATACACAGTAACACAAACTGTAAAGGTACGAAGAAAGTCAAGAGGTATCGGTTGGTATGGTTGGGGTGTATGGAGAAACTGGGCAGGTAGAACACACTGGCACGGTTGGTCAAGTTGGCACAGAAGATATTGGTACAACCCCTGCAATACTCGATACAAATGGGGATGGTACAACAGATTCCGAGGATGGAACTGGAACAATGCAGGTAGATGGTATGGAAACCGTTACTGGAATAATTACAGGAATGGTGGTTGGTGGAATCAGTGTCGTAGATATCGGGGTTGGAACACTTCCAATTGGCGGTCACAATGTGCTAAGAAATGGGTAAACGATAACTGTTATAAAAATGTAACAAAAACCGTTACCAAAACACGACCACTAAAGACAATTATGAAAGAAGTTAAAGTGAAAGTTCGTCCCAAAGAACTTACTCTCACTGCAACAAACTTGAAACCAAATACAAGGTACTATGCATTTATTGATGGTAGACCAATCGGAGCAGATACTACCAACAAGTATGGTTATGTTGTGTCCAGTGACAATGAAATGAGAACAAGTGCTTGCGGAAACGCTGAACTTAAAGTACAGATTCCCAAAGACAACCCATATACAATGGGTAAGTTGCTACTTCGAATATGTGACGAACCAAATAATGTTTCGTCATTGACAACCACATCAGCAGAAGCATTCTTTATTGTTGGTGAAGTTTCGACCAAAGAAGCAGGAATTTCGAGTACCAGAGAAGCATCAGCAAAGAGAGATACTGCAATGAGTGAAAGAATTACTCAAGATGCAGCCTCATTGACTCAAGGACAGGCTCTTTCGGATGTTGCAGATTACTTTGACCCACTTGCACAAGTTTTTGAAATTGACCAAACCAAATATCCAAAGGGAATTATGGCAACAAGTGTCGATTTGTTCTTTAGAGAAATTGACACCAGTACAGACCCACTTCCTTTTAGTATTGAACTTCGACCTCTTATGAACGGTGTACCACACCCAACTACTATTGTTCCTCTTTCTGAAGTAACAAAAGACGAAGGAATTCTAGAAGAAAAAGTTGGTCCAAGAACTGATGAACCTAATAGATTCTACTTTACTTCTCCCTTACATCTCTTGCCTGGTAAGTATGCATTGATTTGCAAGACAAACAGTACTGGGTATGTTATGTGGGGTACAGAGTTTGGTAAGAAAGGTCTTACCGCAGATGGAACTGCAACTGCAAGTGATGTCGAAAGACAACCATATATGGGTTCAATGTTCCAACCACAGAACAATGGTTCTAGGTTCGAAGACGCAAGCAAGAACATTATGTTCCGCTTAAATAGAGCAACCTTTCCTGTCAATGAAGACCACATTCTATATCTACAGGGTGCTACAGCAGAAACAAAGAACGATATGGACGAAACCGTATATTCACCAGACTTCCACGAAGTTCAGGTATTGACAGAATATACAAAAGACCCAATCACTGAGTTGAAGTATTATATGCCAAATGTTGGTGATGATAAAATGGAATTACAACCAAACCAAGAAATGATGTTACCACAAAGAAAAACATATGACTTGGAATCACAAGGTACAAATGATACTGAATTGATGCACTTAACAATGAGTACAAGTTCTCCAGATGTAACACCGATTGTTGATATGGACAGGTTGAGTTTGGTTGCAGGTAGATTTGAATTCTCAAATAATATCGCAAACGAACTAATGGCAGACCCACCAGAAGACTATACCACTTCGGTTGCCAGATATGTTGGTAAAGCGGTAAATGTTGGTGCAGAAGCAAATATCATTAGGGTTTCATTTAATGCATCTATTCCTACGGGATGTGCAGTATATGTTTACGCTAAGTGTGCTGTTGCTAAAGAGGAGGATATGTCAGAGAAAGATTATGTCCAACTCACCAGTGAGATTACTAACTCTAGTAACCCAAGTACATCTGACCCAACACAGTCATATGGTTATAAGTATTACTACCAAAAACCAGAAGGATTCACTGACTATCAAATCAAGATAGTACTAGCAGGTGACCCAACAAAGTCTGATGTTCCTGCAATATCCAAACTCAAGTCCTTTGCATTATACGATGCAGACATAGACACCACTGTAGATTTTGTCGGTGACTATGAAGGAGCAGGAGCATCCGAAGAGGAAACTGGAGGTGAAGGATGATGCAAGAAGGCAATGAAAGATATATTAGAGTAGAAGGCGAGCAAGATTTATATCGAGATAATATGTCCAATGCTATAGTAAATACTAATTTTAAAGAATATGAAGCATATAAGAACAGAGCAAGGCAAAAAAATAAACTAAATAGAGTTGAAGAAGAACTTAAAGAACTCAAATCTATTCTGAAGCAACTACTAAAAGAAAAAGAAGGTAACTGATAAATGGCAAGTAGTCTCCATTATGTAACACCACTACTACTTTCAGATACATTCAATGAATGGTTTCTGAGAAGTAACGACCTTATTGATGTAGTCAATAAGATTAATGTATACAATGTTGATACTGGTTGGGGATTAGCCAAATATCGAAGTATTGATGGCACTACCCTCATTAGAATTAATGTTGGACAAGCAGAACATGAGTACGATGGTACTGGAGTGTCTGGTGACTATAAATATGGACTTCGTTTTGTAGATGCTCCAGATGCAACTGGCGGAGGAAATCCAGATGTTGCTTCAACAAGAAAAATCTTAACATTAGATTTTGAAAATCTTCCAGGCGCAACTGGTGGTGCTACAACATCTGGACAACCAACAGGATTGTCAGTACACGAACTAGACTATTTTGCTTATTCAGATACTTCTAGTGGAACAGGTTCAATTCGTAGTGTTCAAGC
>MDSZ01016042.1_pt1 | contig 11330 bp, 9 predicted proteins | sample 811201 | NCBI WGS metagenome assembly MDSZ01 (sample SAMN05326647, study PRJNA326480) | marine metagenome | isolation source: seawater | place: Indian Ocean: North | collected 2010 | reverse complement strand
TTCAATTGGTATATTTGAAGTCGTGGGGCCATAGCTCAGCTGGTAGAGCACCTGCATGGCATGCAGGGGGTCTGCGGTTCAAATCCGCATGGCTCCACTTAATTTTTTCATATAGATGTTTTTCAGAGAAGGCCTTGTAAAAAAAAAAATAACTTTTTACTTTTCCAAGCTTGTCGAATCAATTCTGAGACTTGAAATACATTATGTGATTTATAATTTTTATGATGTTCTTATAGAATTTTTTTCATAAATACATCAGGTTATCTATATAAATAATTAATTAGGTATAACTCAAAAAATCAATTAAAATATTACTAATAAAAATTTTCAAACCTATAAGAATTTTAAATTAATATTTATAAAATTACAGGTAAGTTAATTATTTGGTTATTTTGAAGCTTTATAATTGGATAATTAATACATTTTTAGAAATTATTAATGGTAAGAAAAAAATATGAATATATAAAAATTAAATTCACAAATCCCTTGACCTTTTTTTTTATAATCTTAATATCCTTGGGCTTTGCAAGTGGCATTTTTTACGAGAAATATCATATAAATTCTTATGAAAAAATCTCTATTTATATAGATCAATTTATTAGGAAAAAAAAGAAGCCTAAAAAATTAAATCTAGCATCTTACCAACAAATTCATATTAAAAATTTAGTTAGACCCAAAATTTACGTAACTTATGGGCAATCTAACAGTGGGAACTATGGACAATATGGATATAGAATAAAAAATAAGGTTTATATGTTTTTCAATGGAAAAATATATAGTTATCAAGACCCTTCTCTTGGAGCGGAAGGAAACGATGGTTCTGTGTGGGGGAGAGTTGGTGATGAAATTATTGAAGAAGGTTTAAGTAAAGAAGTTTTATTTGCAAATACTGGAACCAGTTCAGCAACAATAAAAGAATTGAGCTATGGAAAAAATTTTAAGAAGTTTAAGGATGTATTAGTTAGTTTAAAAACAAATTTTGGAAGCATTGATGGAATTTTAATTCAGCAGGGTGAAGGAAATCATTTTGAACAAAAGGGGTCAAAACATTATAAAAAAGAGTTTTTAATTTTTCAAAAAAAAATTAGAAAATATTCAAATGCGCCACTTTATTTAAGTCAATCTTCTATCTGTCAGTCAGAGAGTGATTTAGAACTTTTAAAGAAACAAAACCAGGTTATAGTTGAAAATAAAATGGTTTTGAGAGGTCCAAATACTGATTCTCTTTCAAAACCAAAATATCGAGTTCCTGATGACTGTCATTTTTCAGAAGAAGGACTTAATTCTCTTTCTAAATTATGGGTTGAAGCAATAAAAAATAGTTCAGAAAAATAGTTCATTAATTAATAAAATACATTTTATCGAGTATTTAAATTTTTTTTTGAGCAATAATTATTTGTTTACGTATGAAATTTGTTTTAATTCTATTTTTGATTTTTCTAATTGATAGGGTATGATATTTTTTTTTATATATAAATTTTTTACCAAGAATAAACGTAGGTAAAAAATGTAAGCCCCATCTTACAGGAGGGCAAAATCCAAAAATTTTTTTCTTTATATAACTTGGTAGATTGCTTAAAAGAAAAAACTTAATTGATCTTTTAGATAATTTAATATATTCAATAAGAGAGATATTCTCAAATTCATTTTTCTTTAGACAATTAACCCATTGAGAAATTTTTAATTCATTCTCACCATTATCCCTTCTTGAAAGTCTTTGATCTTCAGGATAATTATTTTTTAATAACCAATCCTTAGAATAAAAAGCATTTAGTAATGTATTGATTTCATCTTTTGTAATATGATTTTCGTGAATTCTATCTATTCCTATTAATAATCCTTTTTTCTTTAAAATTCTTTTTGATTCTTCAACTGCTTTTAAAAGAGAGGGACAATGATGAAAACCGTCAACCTCTATTATTAAATCAATCGATTCAGACTTGATTGGTGATTTATCAGCGGAACAAGTATGAGTGATGATTTCGAAAGAATCACCCAAAATCTTATTCCCAATCTCTTCAGCTTTTTTATGGTATGAGCCAACTATATCAACTAAGTGGAGAGTTCCTTTTAAACCTACGAATTTTGCGAATAATATTCCATAAATACCTGATCCAGAACACATTTCAACTATATTTATTTTTTTTTCTTTGAAATTTTTTAAGAAATAACAAAGATGATTTTCTTTAGATAAGTCTTCGTAAAAAGAAATTATTGACTTCTGATCTGAAAAATTTGAAGTAGATAATCTAATGACTTCATCAATATCATTTTGTTTGGAAATTAATAATGAATGAAGTTCTCTATTCTTATCCATAGATATTTTAGTGAAATTTATGAATATAGTAATTTATATTTAGATTTATTTTCAGGATTTTTTAGCTAATTCATTATATTTCAATATTAGAAAATCCTTTCCGAGATATCTCTATTAAATAAATTTTGTTTTTAATTATTATCAAATATTTAGTAATAATAAATCTAATTGAAACGATCGTTGATAGCAACATAATTAGTAGTTAAAAAATACTCATGCTGTTCTTCATATTTATTTATAAGGATTTTACCTTTTGGAGCGATTCTATAAATTTTAAAACCCTTCTCAAGGAAGAAATACCAGAAATCTTGAAAATAAGTTCTTGTATCAATATTACATCCACCAAATTCAAATTGTATTAATTTTGTATTCAAGACTAAATCGCCGAATCCATTTAAAACATCTAATTCATGTCCTTCAACATCAATTTTTACGTAATCGATTATTCGTTGATCATCACACCAATATGAGTCAAAACGTAATAAATTAATTTCTTCTTTAAGTTTCATTTCGATACCAAAATGATCAAGCCTCCTTTTTGTGAGAGACGCTAAGCCAGATCCAAATTTATTTGAAAATAGTGTCCCACTACAATTTTCTTCGCCAAGAGCAAGATGATTAATTTTGACGTTTTTATTATTTTTAAATAGATTTTTTAAAAAATTATAATTCTGACCTGAGGGTTCAAAAATATGACATTCTATCTTTGGAAAATTTAATAATATTTCTTGGGTGTATGAACCTCTATTAGCGCCAATATCGATAAATATATATGGTTCTTTTTTTAAAAGCTTGATACAAGTTTTAACTTCTTCTCTAATGGTTGAAGAACCCCAACCTTTTCCTAGGTAAATCGAATTTATTTTTTCTAGAAATTCCAATAAAAATATCGGTAGTGGTATTTTAAAAAAAAAGCTTCTTAGATAAATAAAATTAGCTCTTAAAAATTTTCGAATCTTTTTCGAAATCATGGTTTTATTTCTTGGTAAAATTTTTTAGATTAAGATGATAATAATCTCTTTAATACTAATTTTATTTTCTCAGTAAAGTAGAAATTAGTAAAATTCCTAATAGTCTTATTTAAATATAAAAATTTCTGGTTGGATTTTATTTTAAATTTGAACATCTTTATTTTGTTGTTTATATATTTTTTATTTAATAATATAATTTCTTATTATCATTAAATTTAATTTCTAAAAAGAATTTGTCTTCATCTAACAAGATATAATTATTAACAACTTTTTATAATAATTAATTAATAACAAAATAAAAATGAAAAATTTGATAAAACAAATTTTTTCTGTGATACCTTTCAAAACAAAGATTTTATCATTTTTATATAAATTTAAAAGTTTTCCAGGATCAGGAAATTATTGGGAGAAAAGGTATCTATCTGGTGGAGACTCTGGTGCAGGTTCTTATCAAGAATTATCTTTATTTAAAGCAAAAATTATAAATAATTTTATCTTAAATGAAAATGTGGAATCTGTAATTGAATTTGGATGTGGTGATGGTAATCAATTGAAGTTAATGGATTATAAAAAGTATTTAGGAATTGATATAAGTCCAACTATTATTAGTAAATGCAAAAAATTATTTTCAAAAGATAAATCAAAGAGTTTTTTAACTTATCAGCAATATAAAAATCAATCTGCAGAATTATCTCTTTCCTTAGATGTTATTTATCATTTAGTTGAAGATAAGGTGTATGAAGATCATTTAAAAAAAGTTTTTGATTCATCTCATAAATTTGTAATTATCTATTCTTCAGATTTTGAATCTAATAATGAATGGCACGTTAGACACAGAAAATTTACTCGTTGGATTGAAAAAAATAGGAATGATTTTGAACTTATTAAAAAAATTAAAAATGAATATCCTTTTATGGGAGATAATAACAAAGGGTCTTTTTCAGACTTTTTTATATATTCAAAAAGAAAAACTTAAAGATAGAAACATATTAAAAAGTAAAATTTAATTAATATTAATAATTCAATATTTACATAACACAAAATAGACATTTAGATTAAATATGAACTTATTTCTTATTTCTTGCTTTGAAAAAAATTCCTTTTTGCGATTATAAAAAACTTTATTTAGATTATAGGCAAGATTATTTAAATATATTTGATCAAGTAGCTAGTAATGGCGGATTTATAATGCAAAAAGAAAAGCGAGATTTTGAAAAAGAATTAGCTGAATTTATTGGATGCAAATATTCAATTGGGGTTGCAAATTGTACAGATGCACTTGAAATAGGCTGGCAGTCAATTGGCTTAAGAAAGGGAGATGAAGTTATTTGTTCTTCTCATACTTTTATAGCTACAGCATCATCTATTGTTATGGCTGGAGGCATTCCAGTTCCTGTTGAGATAGGAGAAGACAATCTTATTGATCCTGATGCTGTGAGTGCTGCAATAAATTCTAGAACTGTTGGAATTATGCCAACCCAGCTAAATGGAAGAACTTGTAATATGGATAAAATAATGTCATTGGCAGATAAATATAAGCTTTTCGTAGTGGAGGATTCAGCACAAGCACTTGGTTCAAAATTTAAAGGTAAGCATTCCGGTACGTTTGGTAATGTTGGTGCAATAAGTTTTTATCCTGCAAAAGTAATGGGATGTTTTGGAGATGGTGGAGCAGTAATAACAAATAATTATGATATTTTTAATCGCTCATATCAGCTACATGATCAGGGAAGAGATGTAAATGGGGATTTAAAGTCTTGGGGGCGTAATAGTAGATTAGACAATATTCAGGCTGCTATTCTTTCTTTTCAATTAAAAAAATATCCTAAAGTTATAAAAAGAAGAAGAGAAATAGCAAGTTATTATCATGAAAGATTATCTTGTATTGAAGAACTAAGATTACCTCCCCCACCTACTGATAATGGAGATCATTTTGATATTTATCAGAATTATGAATTTATTGCAAAGGATAGAGACAAATTAAAAGAATTTTTAGAACAAAGGGGAGTAAAAACTCTTATTCAATGGAATGGTAAAGGAGTGCATCAATGGGAATCTTTAGGTTTTAATATAAGTCTGCCAAAGGTAGAATATTTCTTTGAAAACTCTATTATGATTCCTATATGGCACTATTTATCTAATGAAGATATTGAATATATAGCTGATAATGTTTGTGATTTTTATCAAAGATGAAAAATTTCTATTTTATAAAAAAAAGGTTATTTGATTTTACATTAAGTAGTATAGGTCTTGTTTTTATTATCCCAATAATAACTCCTTTTTTATTCTTGATTTGGATTCAAGATTTTCACAGCCCATTTTACATTTCCTATAGGGTTGGAAGGAATAATAAATTATTTAAGATAGTAAAATTAAGATCAATGATTATTGCTGCAGAAAAAAATGGTGTTGATTCTACCAGTGCTAATGATCCAAGAATTACTAAAGTGGGTAAAATTATTAGGAAATTGAAGTTAGATGAGTTAACTCAATTATTTAATGTTTTCAAAGGAGATATGTCATTTGTTGGGCCGAGACCTAATGTTGAAAGAGAAACTAGAATTTATACAGAAATTGAGAATCGACTTTTAAAGTTTAAACCTGGCATAACTGATTTCTCATCTATCGTTTTTTCAGATGAAGCACAAATACTTTCTGATTTTGATGATCCAGATATAGCTTATAATCAAATTATTAGACCAAGAAAAAATCATTTAGCATTGTTTTATATTAGTAATCAGTCATTATTTTTAGATATTAAGTTAATTTTGCTAACTTTTTATGCATTTTTTAGTAAGAAAAATGCACTCAAATTGATAAGACGAACACTAAGAAAACTGAATGCCTCTGAAGATTTAATAAATATGGCCAACAGAAAAAATGTTTTAGATCCAATGCCACCGCCTGGTTCTTCAGAAATTGTTTATACGAGAGAATAACTATTAAATATTTTAAATTTATTAAAAAATAGATCTTATCTCAGAGATAATTTTTTCAGTATTTGGATAATATATTTTTTCATGAATTTCACTAGATGGTGCAGGACAATTTGGTAAGGTAATTCTTTTTGGAGGTGCAACTAAAGAATTAACTGGAATATTCTCAACAACGGAAGCTATTATTTCGGAACTTAAACCACATGCACTCCAACCACCATCTATTACCAATATTCTTCTGGTTTTTAAAACTGAGTTGATTATTAATTTTATATTTATTGGATTAAGTACTCTCAAGTCTATAACTTCTGATCTTATGCCTTCATTAGTTAATTTGCTCGCAGCATCTTTTGCTAGATGTGTTGAATAACTTGAACCAACTATTGTTAGCTGATCGCCTTCTTGAATAATATTTGGTTCGAATTCATTAATATTTTTTTCTTTAATAGGATCAACATTATCGACTTGTTCATATAACCATCTGTCATCAATATAAATAACAGGATCAGGGCACAAAACAGATGCTATTAATAAATCTCTGGCATCTTGTACTGTATATGGCATAACTACCCTCAATCCAGGTATATGAGCAAACCAGCTTTGCAAAGCCTGTGAATGTTGCGCTCCTTGTGAGCCTCCTCTATTAATTATCGCTCTGACTGTTAAGAAGGAGGATGCTTTACCAGAAAACATATAGGACCATTTAGCTGCTTGATTAACGATCGCATCCATCCCATAAAGCATAAAATCCATTCTTGGATGTACTATGATTGGCTTCATTCCACATATTGATGCCCCAACGGCTGCACCCGTGCAAGCGGATTCAGAAACAGGAGTATCTATTATTCTTGATGATCCAAACTTTTTATCTAAGTTTTTCATTGTGTTACCAACATACCAAGGACTCCAAAGTCCTTGACCAAGAATAAAAACTTCAGGGTAATTTTTTAGAAGATATTCAAATGCTTCTAAGATCGCATCTGAATATGTAAGTTTTACTCTATTTGTAGACATTATCAGTTAGTGATCCTGGATTTGGATAATCATCCATTAATGCTTTTCCCCAACTTGCTTCAATAATATTATTAACCTTCTGATCCAAAAAATCTTGTTCTTTGTCCGTCCAAATATTTTCTTTAATCATTTTTTCTTTTAGATTTCGGATGGGATCTCTTTTTTTCCATATTTCTATGTCTTTTTTTGATCTTGCAACTCCAACATCAATATCTTCTCTCCAATCAACATGCCCAAACCATCTAAAGGTGACCGCTTCAATTAAATAAGGCTCAGGATTATTTCTCATACTACTAATAAATTTTGAAGCTACCTTATTTATCTCTAAAACATTATTACCATCAACTATTTCGTATTCGATTGAATTTGCTTCTGCGAATCTAGCAGTTGAGTGCTTTGGTTGTCTTTGGCTGATATGCATATGACTAGAAAATAAATTATTTTCAACAATAAAAAGAATTGGGACTTTATTTAATTTTGCAAAATTCAGAGATTCATGAAATACGCCTTCTTCGGTAGCTCCGTCTCCTAGATAAGAAACTGCAATATTATCTAAACCTTTTAATTTACAAGCTAAACCAGCTCCTAATGCTAAAGGAATAGTACCTGAAACTATTGGAACTGATCCCATAAAACCTTTTTTCTCGCTTATTAAATGCATAGAACCTCCCATCCCATTAGAAAAACCTGTTTTTTTGCCTAAAACTTCTGCAAATAATTTATGTACATTACAATCCAAACTAAGGATATGTGCGTGGGACCTATGCGCTCCAAAGACTTTATCAGTTTCTAATAATTCTTTTGAAATACCACAAGCAATAGCTTCTTGCCCAACTCCTAAATGAACCGGCCCCTTTATGATATTTTCTTTTTTACCATCTGCTATTCGAAATTCTGCCGCTCTTATTAGGGTCATTAAATATAAAAAATTTTCTAATTCATTCTTTTTAAAATCAAATAAATTTATTTCTTCACGTTCTGAATTGATATTTTCGAGAACATAAAATTTGTCCATTTTAGAATTTAACATAGATAATACAATAAACTAATAATTCTTCTTTTTCATAGACTTTCAATCTTATCTACTATCTTCCCATATACTTTTTCGTAATTAAATTCTTTTAAAAAAAGCTCATATGCATTTTGAGACATTGATATAATATTTTCTTGGGAATGAGCAGTTTTAATTATAGATTCAGATAAATTAATTGGATCATTAGGTTTATAATTTATTCCAATATTATTTTCTTCAATAAAGGAGTATATATAGCCTTTAAGAGGAGATAAAACTGGTAATCCTAAGGACATGTAATCAATATATTTGTTAACTAAATTTAGTTCATAATTTATCATATTTTGATAGGGTGCTATGGCTAAATGAGAATTATTTGCGACTTTAATTGCTTCTTCTCTGTTTATCCAACCTAAGAATTCAACATTCATTGAATTTTTAAATAATTTTTTAATTTCTTCTTCATTTCCACCTTTACCCGCTATGAATAATTGATAACGAAAATTCTTATTATCAAGTAATTTTAAAGATTTAGAAACTGTTTGAAAATCATAAACTGACATAAGAGAACCTAGAAAAAATATATTAAGACATTTTTTCGGATCAATTTTTTCTCTAAAATTAATTTTTATTTTTGAATTTTCAGGTGGCGGAACTATTGGGGAGGCAAAAGTTGAAGGTAATCTTTTGTTAAAAATAATTGATAATAATTTATTTTGATATTGTTTTGAAAAAAAATTAGCCAAAGCAATTGTTGGACCAGTTACATAATCAGAAAGAGTGACAATTAGTGAGGCGTAGATTCTATATGGAGTAAAAATTATTTTTAATATAAATTTCTTAAAGTTAGAACCACTTGGATAATCCCAAAAAATATCTGGCCAAAGGTCTTTTATATCTGTAATTATTTTAATTTTTTTAAAATAAGAATAAATTGAGGCTGCTAATGCCCATTCCAAAGGGGGACATCCTATGAAAATGAGATCAGGCTTATCGTTGTGTTTAACTAAATATTGAAAAAGGGTAAAAAATAGTACATGATGATCAATAAATCTATTTAAACTTTTATTTTTTTTATAACCAGTAGAAGAAATTAATGTCTCAGTTAAGTTTTTTTTTGGAAAGGTTTTAAATGGTTGTTTTCTAAACAACTTTTTTTGGTGAAAAAACCTTGTAGATATAATCTCTACATTATGACCTCTTAATAATAGAGCATCAGCTAAATTGATTGCTCTCATACTTCTTAATTCCTTTTTATCGCAATTTAAAGGTTCACCAGTTTGTAGTATCCATACAAGCATAAGGTTATACTTCTATTTAATAATTAACTTAATACTCGATTATATTTTTAAGATTGATCTTAAAAAATATTAGAAATCTATTCAGAGTATTTGATAAATGATTTCTTTTATGTGAGTATAAAATATAATAGCCTAGCTCTTAGTTTGTTAAAAGTAATTTATATAATTAGATATTTCTTATTTCTTGGAGATATACAACTTTTAAATTTAATAATTGCAAATATAACTGTAATCTTATTCATTGGTTTCTTTGAAATGATTACTGGTTTTTTGCTTGTAGTTTTAGGAAGCAGCCTTACAAATAATAACTTATCTCAGATTGTATTAAATTTGCCTTTTCTTTCCTATGACTTTGAATCAGTTAAATATTTTTTATTACTAATAGCCTTTTCGAGTATTTTAGTGGGCTCCTTAAAAGTATTTTTTATAGATTTAACCCATAGATTGTCTGGTAAATTAGGTTCAAATATATCAACAGCACTTACTTCAGCGGCTGTTAATAGGCAATGGTTTATTGATGGAAGAATAGTAAGTAAATCTGAATTTATAACTACATGCGTAACATATGTAAGTGAATCTGTCGGGTGTACAAATCATTTTATCAATATGATTAGCGCATCAATAATTACGGGATCACTTGTAATAGGTTTATTAATTGCTAGTCCTAAATTAACTTTTTTAATAATCAGTTTAATGGGTTTTTTCTACTTAATATCAATTCTTTTGGTTAGAAAACCTGCAATGAAAGTAAGTATCTTGGTTGCAAAATGCATGCAAAACATGACTCAACTATATTCTGAAATTTATGAAATACGTAGAGAAATTTTTCTTATGAATAGAATTCATGATTGGAATAATGCAGTTAAACAAAAATACAAAGATTTAGCAAACAAATCAAGAAAATCTGCACTTTGGTCTCAATCTCCTAGGCCTCTTATTGAGACTGGGGCGGTATTGTTTATTTGTTTATTACTTCTAATTTCCTTAAATACAAAAGTCAATATTATAAGTACAATCGCCATAGTATTTGTAATTATACAAAAGGTTTTACCTTCTGCTCAACAAGTATTCAATAGTATTTCATTAGGTATGAACTATAACGGAAGTTTACTCGCAGTAAAAAGAGCGTTGGAATTTTCAGATTTAAAAGATATTGATAAAGATTTAAAAAAACAAAACAAAATTAATAATAAAATAAAAATCTTAAGTTTTGACTTTGAAATTTCCATGCTTCCCAAAAAAATCTCGGGAAAAATTACCATGAATAGAGGTCAAATAACTACATTAATAGGTAAGAGCGGTACAGGTAAAACCACAATAGCTAATACGATCATAGGCGAATCGTTGCAAAATAAAATGAAAATAATTGGTGCCGATATTAATAATAAAAAGTATGCTATTACTAATAAACAAATTGTTAATAACTCTTCTTTGGTTCCTCAAAAATGCTCTCTTTTTAGAGGCACTTTAGAAGATAATATAGTTTTAAATCCTGATGTTAACAATAAAAAGTTTTTCCAGAGAAAAATAAAAAAAGATATTATTACCTATTGTATTTTGGATGAATTGATTAAAGAGGTAAAGAGTTCTTCAGTTTCAGGAGAAAGTAATACAAGAGGATTAAGCGGAGGGCAAACTCAAAGAGTTGGTATAGCGCGAGCATTGCATACATATACAGACATCATAATTTTTGATGAGCCAACAAGTGCATTAGATAAAGAAACTTCAATGCAATTGATTTCAAATGTAAAAAATTTATTCGAAGATAAATTCATACTT
>MDSZ01244055.1_pt1 | contig 11331 bp, 13 predicted proteins | sample 811201 | NCBI WGS metagenome assembly MDSZ01 (sample SAMN05326647, study PRJNA326480) | marine metagenome | isolation source: seawater | place: Indian Ocean: North | collected 2010 | reverse complement strand
TGTTTTTGCATCTGATCCATCTGCTGGAGTTACACAAGCCGATGCAAACGCTGCAGTAAAAAGAAACGTAGATCATCTGACTACTATTCTTGCGTATGACGGAACTGATGACACACCTAATGTAGCTGGTGCAAGTGATGATAAGTCATCTTACACTACAGCGATTACTACTGGTAATACATATATTTCTAACAATAGCTAGGAGATCACATGGATTTTTTAATTTGGATATTATTCATCGCAGTAGTTGGATTGATTGGTTTGAGATTGGTTAGTGAAGAAAAGTTTAATCAGCTAAAAGATTTTTTAAAAAACAGATACAAGAGGTGATGAATGGCCTTATTGCCAATTACACCAGTTCCAGGAATCGTCACAAATGGAACGCCCTACTCAAAGAAGGGTCGATGGACTGATGGCGATTTAGTACGTTTCCAGAATGGAAACTTAAAACCTATTGGTGGCTGGGAAAAATTAAGATCAACAGCACTAACAGGCACACCCACCGCACTCTACGCATACAGCGATAACTTTGGCAACTCTGTATTAGCTGTTGGCACTCGACAAAAAGTATATGTATTAACTCGCAATACTTGGTATGACATTACTCCAACTGGATTTGTAACGGATGCCTCAAACGACCCACTTGGCTATGGTGCATACCAATACGGACAAGAAGATTATGGAGATGCCAGATCACAGTCTGGATTATTGTTTGATACAACTTCATTCTCATTCGATAATTGGGGTGAGTTTTTAATATTTTGTTCGGCATCCGATGGCAAGATATATCAATGGCGACCACATGGCGGTGGCACAAATACACCTGACTCTGCGGGAACAGCAGTAACCAATGCACCCACTGGCAACTTAGCTGTTGTGGTAACAAACGAAAGACATATTTTAGCGATTGGTGCGGGTGGTGACCCAAGAAAAGTATCTTGGTGTTCAAGAGAGGATCAAACTAACTGGACAGCGAAAGCAACCAATACTGCGGGTGACTTGCAAGTGCCGACAGGTGGCAGATTGATTGGTGCTAAAAAGTTTCAACAAGACGTTATTTTGTTTACTGATACTGGTATTGCTAGGATATTTTATAATGGCAATCCATTTGTATATGGTGTTGCAGATGCGGGTACTAACTGTAAAGCAATATCAACTCGATCTATAACAAGCTCTGGTAACGCATTGTCTTGGGTGGGAGAAAACGCGATATTTGTTTACGATGGCGTGGTGCGAGAAGTGCCATGTGAGGTACACGATTATATCTTTAGCGATCTAAATTACAGTTATCGTAAAACCATAGCGGGTGGTCATAACTCTAATTACAATGAATTTATTTGGTTCTTCCCATCTACTGACAGTTTAAAACCCGATAAATATATTATCTGGAATTACATGGATAATGTGTGGGCGGTAGGTGCTATGGACAGAGGTTGTTGGGTAGATCAAGGTGTATTTGATTATCCGATTGCGTGTGATAACGATGGTTATGTTTATCAACACGAAAGCACTACATTAAATAATTCACCCAACTTAGGAACATCTGTACCTTTCTGTCAGTCAGGGCCGATAGAAATATCTAATGGTGATCGTTATGTGCAATGCAATCAAATCATTCCCGATTCAGAAGCCAGCACATTACCTGGTGTGACATTAAGTTTTACTGGTAAGTTTACACCGTTAGGCCCAGAAACAGATTTTGGTTCATTTACATTTGATTCGAGTGATGGTTACACAGATGCCAGATTCAGTGCTAGGCAAGTGCAGATGAAAGTAACAGGCGATACTACACAAGATTTTGAGTTAGGTAATGTTCGTTTAGATGTAGTCACTAGAGGCAGAAGATAATGGATTTATCCTCACAACGCCAATACATACAAAGAGCAATTAATGTTAAGTATTCGTTTTCTGCAACTACACAGCAAACCATATACACAGCACCTAGTGGCGGTGATTTTGATTTTGCGATTATTAAGAGTTTTTTAGCTTGCGATCATGGCAACCAACAAACCAATTTAGATGTATCTGTAACCGATACCAGTTCTAATGAGTTTTTTATATACAAACAACATAATATAACTGCACACGCTACTGACGAATTACAGACCAATGCTGGTATTATTTTACAACAAGGCGAAATTCTTAAAGCACAAGTCAGTCATGCCAACATAGATTTATATTTAAGTATTATAGAGTATGCAAAAGGCGACTAATAAAGATTATAGTTACAAATGGAAAGAAAAGTGGTTATTTGCCAAACCTTTGATTAAAGAGGCATTAAAACACACAGACTGCTATAATTTACAAGATGTAGAAGAAGGTATAAGAAATGGTATTTTTCACTTATGGGCAGGCGAAAAATCAGCTATGATAACAGAGATTATCGAATACCCTCGATTAAAAGCCATTAACTTATTGTTTTGTGGCGGAGATTATAAAGAACTACAATCAATGCTACCCAGTATTGAACAGTTTGCTAAACACTTTGGATGCAAAAGAATTTATGGCGGTGGTCGTAAAGGATGGATTAGAAAATTAAAACCCATAGGGTTTGTTCAAGAGTATATGATTAGGAAGGAAATATGAGTAAAGGTAAAACAGTATCAGCACAAAGACTTGATCCGCAACAAATGGCAATGTATCAAGGTTTGTACGGAGCAGCAAAGGGTGTTGCCGAACAACCATTCGTGCCCTACACAGGAGCTAGGGTAGCTGGATTTACACCAGATCAGTTAAGAGCATTTGGTGCTACGAGAGGTATGTTTGAACGCGCACAAGAATTTGATCCTATGGGAAGGTTAGGAGAGTTAGCTGAAGCAAGAGCACCATCATTGTTAGATGTTGATATTGGTGCATATCAAAGCCCATTTACTTCTCAAGTTATAGAACAATCCATGCAAGATATTCAACGACAAGCGGATATTGCTAGAGGCGGTGCGCAAGCGCGGGCAATCGGTGCGGGTGCATTTGGCGGTTCTCGATCTGCTTTATTGGAATCTGAGGCACAAAGACCTTATGCAGAAGCTATGGCAAGAACAGCAGCGGGCTTGCGTGAGGCGGGCTTTGGTAGGGCGCAGAGGGCAGCAGAGTCAGACATTGAAAGAGAGATGGCAAACAGAAGACGGCAAGCTGAGTTACAAAGAGGCTTGCTCGGTGAACAGTATCGTGGTTTAGGTTTGCTAGGTGGTATTGGTGGTCAACAGCAAATGTTACAACAGAGAGCAAGAGATGCAGCATATCAAGAGTTTTTGCGCGGTATTCAATATGGCCCAGAAAGAGTTGGAATATTATCGCAAGGTGTTTCTGGTATGCCAGCAGCTATGACGCAAGAATCAAGGAAAAAAACTGGTGCTGGTGATGTGTTGGGTACAGGCGCTCAATTAGCAGCTATGATGATGATGATGTCTGATGAAAGATTAAAAGATAACATTAAGTTAATTAGCAAAGAAAAAGGTTACAACATTTACTCTTGGACTTGGAATAAAGTTGCTAAAAAACTTGGTATTAATTCACCAACTACAGGTGTTCTTGCTCAAGAAGTAATGAAGATAAATCCTGATGCTGTATCTGTAAATGACAACGGATACTACATGGTTAACTACGGAGCATTATAATGGCAATGTCAGAACTTTTAAAATATTTAGGTATTGTTGGAGCAGACCCATTTGTAGCTAGAACGGCTACTATTGCTCCAGAAATAGAACAACAACAAGTTGCAAGGCAGATTAAAGATATAACAGGAATTGATATATATAAACCACCTCCACCACCAATGCCAGAAATAGATTTGTTATCTATACCTCAAAGAAGGGGTCAGGCTAGTTTAACACCAGCTATTATAGGCGAAGAACAAGGGCCACCTAGACCACCATCTTTGATGCCACAAGAAATAGATATAGCTGGTGCACCAGCTATTATAGGGGAAGAACAAGGGCCTCCTAGACCAACAGCCATTATAGGGGAAGAACAGGGGACACCAGTAGCTCCAAAAAGAGATAGCGAAAGATTAGGGCTTATGCTATATGCTCTGGGTGGCGCATTACGCGGTGATAAAGACTTTGTATCAAAAACTATACAGTTACGCGAAATGAAAGAGGGCAAAAAGAAAGAAGCCGAACAAAAAAAGGCTTTTGATGAATTTCTTAAAACATTAGACCCAGATTCTCCTTTTTATGATTTAGCAAAAGCAATGGGGCCACAAAATTTAAATAAACTTTTACTAGAAAGATATAAAGCAAGTGTTCCTAAGGAAGAAACATCAGCACAAATGAGGGCTAGGTTAGCAAGAAAAGTATCAAGAGGAGAAAAGTTAACTAGACAAGATTTAGATACACTTACAGTTATTGATCCTGGATTTGGTGATTTATTATACACAAACCCAGAACTTTTTGAATCTGGCGCAGTCAATCAAAACGAAGTATCTATACAAGATAACAATGTTTTATCTGTACCTCAAATAAGCACACAAAAAGAGTATAATGAGTTACCTCTAGGAACAGAATATATTTTTAATGGAATAAAATATAAAAAAGGTGAATAATGGCGCAAAATCCTTTTGGAGATACACCTTTAAATCAAATCACTTTTGGAGATACGCCAATAGCACAGCAAGGTTCATTTGAAGAACAGGATGTAGGCTTTGGTGAAAACTTAAAAAGAACTTTGGTTGGGGCTGCTAGAGATACAGCACAGGCTACTACAGAACTTATAGAGGATATTACTGGAGCTGATATTCCCGATCTTCCTGTTATACCAGAACCTACATATATGGGTGGTCAGGCAATTAGAGATATAGCTGGATTTGCAGCACCTTATACTGGGTTATTAAAGGTAGCATCTACGCTATCAAAGGTTAATAAATTATCTAAAGCAAAAAAAATATTAGACCCCACATCTAAAGCTGGAAAACTTGGAAAGGCTTCTTTAACTGGTGTTGTAGCAGAGCAATTAGCTTTTAGCCCAGACGAAGAAAGACTATCAAATGTTATTCAAGAATATGCGCCAAATGAATTTACCGAATATCTTATGGCGGATAAAGATGATACTGCTTCTGAGGGCAGATTAAAAATGGCATTAGAAGGGGCTGGTTTAGGATTGGCTTTAGATGCTGCATTTCTTGGCGCAAGATCAATAAAAAATAAATTTAAAAAAGCAGAGGAAATAGAACAAGCAACAGAAACGCCATTACAAATTGAGCCAAAAAAAGAACCTTCAATAATTGATACCGAAACTACAGTAGCGCAAGCAAAAGCAGATGTTATACCAGAAGGCGTTGCTCCCACTCCAAAAGAAGGGTTTGCTGCTAATGTAAGATTATCTAAAAAAGCGTTTGATGAAGATACGGAAAATTTAGTAAAAAACATAGCGGAAGAAAACGAGCAATTTTGGACACAAAGAAGGGGCAGAGTAAGGTTTGGGAAAAAAGGTGAGGTTTTGCATGAAGCCGCAATGAATCGTGGCTGGACTGTAGAGGATGTTCTTAAATTAAAACAAGGTCAGGCTTTAAATGCAGAAGATGCAACAGCAATCAGACAAATAGCTACAGACGCACAAAAAGAATTAGGTGATATTACTAAGGTATACAATGCAAAACTAAAATCTGGAAATTTAACTGATGTAGATAAAATAGAATATACAAAGTTTTTAGATACTGTAACTGCTTTAAGTAGTAAAGAGGCTGGAGTTGTTGCTGAGGCTGGCAGAACTTTACGAGCATTTCGAGAGATGGCATCTCATCCAGATGAAAAAATTAGGAATAAAGCTAGAAAAGAATATTTGAACTCTATAGAAAATACACCGTTTGATCCTGATGTAATTGCAAAAAATTTAGAGGCTTTTGAAGATGTAGATTCTGCTATAAACTTTTTAGGCGGATTAAAAAAAGTAAAAACTTTAGATAAAGTGCAAGAAATATGGATAAACTCATTATTATCTAGCCCATCTACTCAATTAGTAAACTTTTTAAGCGGAATATTAACCGCAGCTTTACGTCCAGCAGAATTTTATACTTCTGCTTTAATTGGAGCTATCAGGCAAGACCCAAAAAGAATCACTTTTTCTGAGGCTAATTCTAGGTTAATAGGATCAATTGCGGGAACAATAGAGGGTTTAAAAGCTGGTTCAAAAGCATTTGTAAACCCAGAGTCTGTTGTAGATAGCATGACTAAATTAGAACTAAATAGACAAAAATCTATACCTGGTTTGTTTGGGGAGATAGTTAGAGCACCAGGCAGATTGTTAGTAGCTACAGATACAGGATTTAAAACAGCAGCTTATCGACAAGAAATTTATGGACTTGCTATGAGAAAAGCAAGACAAGAAGGATTATCAGGAAATGATGCTTGGCAAAGAGTTGCGCAATTAATGAAACAACATTCAGATAATCCAAACCAATCCCCAATTGGAAAAGATGTTAACTTAAAAGCAATGGATGTCGGAAGGTATCAAACATTTACTAGGGAATTAGGAACTAGAGGAAAACAAATACAGTCATTTATTAACGATAATCCATATTGGAGATTCTTATTACCGTTTGTTAGAACACCAGTAAATATAGTCAAATATGCTGGAGAAAGAACTCCTTTAGGTTTTATGTCAAAAGAATTTAAAGAAAAAATAGCAAAGGGCGGAGCAGAAAAAGATGAGGTTTTAGGAAGGTTATTATTTGGTTCTTCTGTAATGACAACCGTTGGATTTTTAGCTGGCAGCGGTCACATAACTGGGGCTGGCCCAACAGAATCAAACAAAAGAACAGCATTAAGAGCTACTGGATGGCGACCGTATTCAATTAAAATTAACGACACTTATTATGCTTATAACAGGTTTGAGCCTGTTGGTATATTGTTTGGTATTGCTGCTGATATGCAAGAAATAGGAGATTATGTATTTAATGAAAGTGAAGGTAACGAAGAAAATCAATTAGAGTTAGATAGGCTTGCATCTATGTTAATGGGTTCTGTAACAAACAACTTGACGAATAAAACATTTTTATCTGGTTTATCTTCTGCTATACAGGTTATTACTGATCCAGCTAGATATGGAGATAGATTTGTGCAAAGGTTTACTGGCTCATTTGTTCCGACAATTTTTGCTCACGCCTCACAGTTTGATGACCCTGTTTTAAGAGATGCTAGAAATGTTACTGATAATTTTTTAAGCAGAGTACCATTATTAGGTTATAGAAAAGAATTGCCCGCTAGAAGGGATATATTTGGAGATATTAGAACAGCAGATCAAGGTCTTGGAATTGGAACATTCTCGCCTATTAGGTTATCTGCCATGAAAAATGATCCAGTTTATAATGAATTATATGATTTAGGTATGTACCCATCTATGCCGACCAGAAAACTTAGAAATATTGAATTACAGCCAAAAGAATATGAAGAACTATTGTCTTTGCAAAAAAAATTAAAAACAAAAGAAAGAATGAAGCGGATTATTAATACACCTGGATACAAAAATCTTCCTGAATTTAGAAAAAAAGAATTACTAGACAATATATTAAAAAAATCACAAAAAACAGCAAGAAACATTTTGTTTAATAAAAACAAAAGAATACAAAAAGAATACATAAAACTAGAAAAACAAAAATTTCAATAAATTATGAACAGAGCAACACAAAGGCTCGGCAAGTCAGGTGAATATTTTACCGCTTCCGTTTTGTCTTTGGTTAGCGATTATGTGATTGTAAATACTGATGGTGCGCAAGCAGATTTATTATTTGAACATGAATCAGACTTTTTAAAAGTACAAGTTAAAACAAAATCCAAAAGAGAAAAAAGAAGACCTGGTTGGAAGTTCGATATAAGGCGTGGTTCTCATTCTAACGAAAGATTTTTTAGAAAAGGTTATGTAGATTTATTTGCGTTGTATTGCCCTCAATATAAAAACATATTGTTTCGCCCCTTCCATGAAACCATCAATGAGAAAGGACACTCCAAGACTTGTATTTATGTTACAGACGAAAACATGAAAAATATTGACAGCATGGACAGCTTAAAATCCGCTTTAAATTCAATAAAAGAATATAATAAGTTAAAATGTAATTAAGCGGTAAATACCATGAATGAAGCAATAGAGTTTATTAATCAAGTAGGCTTTCCCATAGCGAGTGCGTTGGGTTTAGGTATATTTATATGGAAACTCATAAACCGAATCATTGATGGCATGGAACAAAAGATAGATGTGGTTGACGAAAAAGTAGATGCCAGTCTAAACGCAATGGAAGAAAGACTCAGCACCAAACTGGATGCTCAACACGGTATAATTGTGGCCCTCATAGATCGCGTTAGAGCCTTAGATAATCAGACCATACGACAAGATGTATTATTAAAGACATTACTTGGCGCACCAAACTTAATAGAAATTGATAAAATAGCAAAAGCAGATAGAGATGACCAACGTAAAGATTAGTTTATTGATGTTATTTGCAAGCAATTTATTGGCAGATGAAATATCATTCAAATTTAAAAGCCCTAGCTTTTCTGGTGTCAATACTTCTTCACATTACTTAACAATCGAGAATCAAGAAAACACCAGAAAGCAAGGCATTAAAGATGAAATAAAAGCATACCAAGACGAACTCGCAAGAGAAGCGGATAACACAACACTGGCAAGATTTATACGCAACTTGGAATCTCGTATTTATGCTCAGTTAAGCCGTCAAATGGTAGAACAACTGTTTGGCGAAACACCACAGAAAGAAGGTAAACTTGAACTAGAAGGTAATACGATTGAATATGTTGTTGAAGATGAAACTATTACGCTTACAATTACTGACGAAAACGGGGGAAAAACTGAAATTTCTGTTCCTGTCGGTGATTTTACTTTCTAGTTGTGCGCCAAGATATACTTCATTACTTGAAGAAGGCGGTATCCCATACTTAGTAATCGAGAAAGCATCTATAAGAGATTTGCAAAACGAAGAACTGTTTAATATACAACCAGCTAAACGAAAACCAGTAGTTGCAATATATCCAAATAGTTTTACAGATCAGACTGGACAAAGAAAAAGCAATGGACAGTTTGCACAATTCTCAACGGCTATAACACAATCACCAGATGCGTTTCTAATTAGAGCATTAAAACACGCAGCAAACGGTGAGTTTTTTCATGTGGCAGAAAGAGTAGCTTTGGACAGTTTGACCAAAGAAAGGCAATTAATACGCTCTACAAGGGAAAATTTTGACGAGGAGAGTGCTGTCAAACCTCTTTTGTTGGCTGGGTTACTGGTTCAGGGTGCTGTCCTGACATACGATCAGAACATTAGAAGCGGTGGTATGGGTGCTAGATACTTAGGCATAGGTTCTAGCAAAGAATACAGAGAAGATTTAATTACCATATCATTGCGGTTAGTTTCTGTATCAACAGGTGAGGTTTTAATTGAAGTATTAATAAATAAAAGTATTATCTCAGTAGGGCTATCGCAAGATTTGTTTCGTTTTATATCTAACGGCACAAGGTTGGTAGAAATTGAAGGTGGGGCAGCAGAGAATGAAAGTACATCTATTGCGCTACAACAAGCTATTGAAGAAGGGGTATTGCAAATAATAAAAATAGGAATTGACAAGGGGTATTGGGAATATGAAAAAATTAATTAGTTTATTGTTATTGTCATTTGGCGTAATGGCTGACGATAACGAAATTTATGTAGATCAAGTTGGTGCTACAGCAAACATAGATTTAGAGCAGTTAGGTTCTGGAAACATAATTGGTGGATTAGAGTCAGCACATGGCTCTATGACTGCGTTTGATCTTGATGGTGCTACAATGACATTAGACGTGAACCAGATAGGCAACAATAACTTAATGCGTGGCGATATTAATGCAGATTCATTCACTGGCATATTCGATTTTGATGGTGATACTAACTCGTACACCATACAAGTTGATCCTGGTAACTCAAACTCGGCAGATAACGCGAATGTGAATGTGGATGTAGATGGATCAACCAACACCTTTACACTGGATTTAGCTACCAACAGTTTAGCGAGTGGTGCAGACATTGATACGATAGTGCAAGGTAGTAGTAACACAGTAAACATTGACCTTGATGTTGATAGCGCAACCAACTATATTGATTTAGATGGAGATAGTAATACTGTAAATTATGATGGAGATGGTTATGCGGGTGCTTATTTCAAACTTGAACACGATGGTAACTCAAGATCGTTTGCGGTGGATCAACAATCTACGCAAGACAATGACTGGTTGCGTGTCACTTCTTCTGGCAACAATGGCAGCATCTGTATTAACCAAGACGATCAAGGCACAAGTGTTGGATGTTGACATTGGCAACATTACAGAAATAAAAGGCAATACCAGAGTAGTTAGAGACAAACCCTATGAAAGTGTTATTGATTTCTCTCTTAATTCTTATGATCGCTTGGAAACAGCTAATGGTCGTATGGGTGTTACTTTTAGAGATGAAACAACGATTCGCCTCACAGAACACAGTCAGGTTGTGGTGGATGAATTTGTTTTTGATCCTGACCCAGATAAATCTAGTATGGCAATCAATTTTGTAAAAGGCACTGGCAGATTTATTTCAAGCAAAACAAAACGCATACCTAAAGACAACATTACTGTTAGAACGAACTCGGCTACTGTTGGTATTCGTGGTACGGATTTTACGATTACTGTCAAAGAAACAGGAGAGGCCTTAATTATTTTGTTGCCTGATGCAAGCGGGCAAGCGAGTGGGGAGATAGTGGTTTACACCGCATTGGGAGAAACCATGCTCACCAAACCGTATGAATCCACTACTGTATATAACTTTGAAACAGCACCCACACCTGGTGTAGTTTTAAATCTTGATCTATCCATGATTGACAATATGTTAATTGTGAACCCACCAGAAAACGAAGAATCAGAAACAGAAGAAAACAATACCAGAGCAGACAATATATTGGATGTTGATTTATTGGAATTTGATGAACTTGATACTGATGAATTACAAGAAGATGATCTTGAATACACTGAGTTGGATATAGATTATCTTGCTGCTAATTTTCTTGAGGATTTACTGGATGTAATACAAGAGATTGACGAACTCAGTAAAGCAGACAAAGCATTATCGGCTGATGGTGTCAGAGGCACAGACATAGGCTTTGATTCAGACACACAAATAAATACTTTTATCACGGATAGTGAGATTAAATTTATCAGGCAAGTTGAGGACAATCTGCAAATGCAAGTATCGAAAGACGGCTCATACAATATAAGAATCGAACAAGAGGGCAAGGTCAATCAAGTCATCACGAATGGTGGCAGTAGTTCTATAATCAATATCAAACAGGGAAGTTAAAGAGGATTACCCTCAGAATCGCAGTT
>MDSZ01089488.1_pt1 | contig 11331 bp, 9 predicted proteins | sample 811201 | NCBI WGS metagenome assembly MDSZ01 (sample SAMN05326647, study PRJNA326480) | marine metagenome | isolation source: seawater | place: Indian Ocean: North | collected 2010 | reverse complement strand
TAATGATTACGTGGGTAAAGGACTATCTGGTGGAAAAATAATAGTTAAACCGTCGCCTGAAAGCAGCATTATATCTGATCAAAACACGATCATTGGAAACACAGTTTTATATGGAGCTACTTCAGGAAAATTGTATGCCTCAGGACAGGCAGGCGAGAGATTTGCAGTGAGAAATTCCGGCAGCCAAGCAATTATTGAAGGTTGTGGTGCGCACGGGTGCGAGTATATGACAGGAGGATTTGTTTTTATATTAGGGGAAGTTGGGGACAATTTTGGAGCCGGGATGACTGGTGGAATGGCTTTTGTTTATGATAAAAAAAATAATTTTGAAAATTATGTAAATCCTGCCTCAATAATTTGGCAAAGCGTAGAAACTGATTATTGGAAAAAATTTTTAAAAGATAACTTATTAGATTTTAGTAAGGATACTAATTCGAAAGTCGCTAAAAAGATATTAAATAATTTCGAAATTGAATTGAAAAATTTCAAACAAATTTGCCCAATCGAAATGCTTGATAAAATAAAGAATCCAATTAGTCTAAAGCCACATATAAAAAAGGCAGGTTAATGGATAAAATTAGAATTTTCTGCTTCGGGTTTGGCCAAGTAGCAAAAAGCTTTATCAAAAAAATTATTTCTGAAAAAATTAACATTGAATTAAGTGTTACAACTAGAAATTCATCAACTATCAAAGAGATGAAAAGTCTCAAATTTTACTCATATAAATTTGATAACGAAAAATTTGATAAGGCATTGATAGAAAGATTGAAAAATTCAAATTATATTTTAGTTTCGGTCCCACCAGTTAATGGTGAAGATGTCGTTATTAAAAATTTTGAAACAACACTAAGCAAACTCAAAAAATGTAAATGGATAACTTATCTTTCCGCCACAAGCGTTTATGGCGATCATAAAGGAGAATGGGTTACTGAAAACAGTGAAACTAGGCCATCTTCACCAAATGGTATTCAAAGATTAAATTCAGAAAAAATGTGGAAAAGTTTTTCTGAAAGGTCAAATTTACCCTTACAAATTTTTAGATTAGCGGGAATTTATTCAAATGAATATAATATTTTAAAAAGACTTAAAATTGGTTCAGTTCAAATAGTTGATAAAAAAGATCATTTTTTTTCGAGAGTTCACGTCGATGATATTGCAAATATTTTATTAAAATCTTTTAAAAAATTTAAGAGGAATGAAATTTACAATATATGTGACGATAAACCAGCCTCACAGCATGAAGTAGCGTTATATGGTTCAAAGTTATTAAATATAAAAGAACCCAAAATTGTAAGTTTAAATCAAATTGAAAGTGAAATGTTAAGAAATTTTTATAAAGATTCAAAAAAAGTTAATAATAAGAAAATGAAAAATTTTTTTGATTATAAACTAAAATTTCCAACCTACGTAGAGGGATTAGACTATATATTTAATAACTCTATCTAGCTCTTTCATCATAATTTTTAAATTTATTTTGCTAGATAAACTATGGTCGCCTTTCTTAATTATATACATTTTCTTTTTTGCTTTAGGAAATATTGATAAAACTTTTCTAGAGAAGGAAATAGGTACGACCTCATCTTTTTGCCCATGAAACATTGTTACATAAATTTTTAAATTTATTTTCTTTGACAAAACTTTATTTTTTCTGCCATCTTTAATTAATTGATAAGTTATAGGATATTCATACTGTCTTTGTTTCAATTTTGAGTCCCCATGTTTTATTATACATATACCTTTTTCTAAGATTTCTCTCTTTATTTTTTTTGGAAATTTTTTCCACATTAGTTTATCTAAAAATTCTGGAGCAGAGCCAATACCAATAAAAGCTTTAATTTGTTTTTTAAAATATTTAAACTGATTTAGGGAAATCCATGCTCCCATACTTGATCCTATTAAAACAAAATTATTTTTCTTTACAATTCTCTTGATCAATATTTTAGCATCATGAGACCATTTACTAATATTTCCTTTAGTAAACTTCCCTGACGATTTTCCATGACCAGAATATTCCAATGCTAAAAATCCTAATTTATTCTTAATAGAATATTTTCTAAACGCTTTTGGTTTTTCACCATCAATATCAGACATAAAACCTGGCAAAAAAATGATGTACAGATTATTTTTATAATAATTATCAATATATCTGAGCTTTTTGGTCTTTGAGATTTTTAGAAATTTGAATTTTTTCATGTAAAATTTATTAAACTAATCTGATACAGTATGACTTTATCATATGTCAGCTAAAATAAAAGTTTTACAGGTTATTCCAAAATTAGGTTACGGAGGAGCCGAAACTGGCTGCTATGACCTTGGACACTTTCTTGCAGAAAAAGATTGTAAATCTTATATTGTTACCAGCGGGGGAGAATTAATAAAATATGTTAGAAAAGAAAAAGTTAAAATAATTAAACTTCCAGTTCAATCTAAAAATCCAATTATAATATTAATGAATTCAATTTTAATTGCATTAATAATTATAATTTTAAATATAAATATCGTTCACGTTAGAAGTAGAGCTCCAGCTTGGTCGTGCTTGATAAGTTGTTTTTTGACTAGAAGAAAGATGGTTACAACCTTCCATGGAACATATAATTTTAAAAGCTCGATAAAAAAGTTGTACAATAGTGTTATGTTAAAATCTAAGCTTATTATAGCTGGATCAAATTTCATCTTTAATCATATAAATGAGAATTACATTGATAGATTAAACCCCTCAAATAAACTTATGGTAATTTTTAGGGGAATAAATTTAGATTATTACCACGAAAAAAATATTTCAGTTTTTAAAAAAAATAAACTCTTTAATCTGTGGGGATTAAGTGAGAATAAATTCAAAATATTATTGCCTGGAAGATTAACAAGCTGGAAGGGACAGGATAAATTTATTGAGTCATTGAATATTTTAATTGAGGACTACAACAATTATAGATTTGAAGCTATTATCTTAGGATCTGATCAAGGTCGAAATGTTTACAAAAAAAAGCTGCAAAATTTATCTCAGCGATACAACCTAAACCAAAAAATTTTTTTTATTGATCATTGTAAGGATATGCCTTTAGCTTATTCATTGTCGGATGTGGTTGTTTCTTCATCTGTCGAACCAGAGGCTTTCGGAAGGGTTGCTGTAGAGGCACAGGCTATGCAAAAACCAATAATAGCATCTAATATAGGCGGATCTAAAGAAACAATAATCGATAAAAAAACGGGTTTTCTATATAAATACGATGATCCAAGAGAGCTTGCAAAAGTTTTAAATTCAGTCATGGAATTAGATAAAGACACATTGAATTTAATTGGAAACGAGGGTAGAAAAAACGTATCAAAAAAATTTGATGTTGATAAAATGTGCCAAACAACTTTTACTGAGTATAAAAAATTGTTAAAGAATTAAATGTTCGAAGTTAAACTTTTAGATGGAAAGAAAATTTCTTTTTCTAAGCCTGTCAATGGCTTTGAAATTGTAAAAAAAATTAGCAAATCCCTAGAAAAGTCTGCTTTAATTATGCAGGTTGACGGTGAATTAAGAGACTTAAGTCATGAAATAAAAAAGAATTCAGTTGTTAAAATTATAACACCAAAAGATAAAGAGGGTTTAGAAGTTATTAGGCATGATGCCGCCCATATAATGGCAATGGCGGTTCAAGAACTTTTTCCAGGAACCCAGGTAACTATTGGTCCAGTTATAGAAAACGGATTTTACTATGACTTTGCTAGGAAAGAGCCATTTACTGATAACGACTTAAAAAAAATTGAGGCTAAAATGTCAGAGATAATTGATAGAAATGTAAAAACAAGGCGAGAAGTTTGGAAAAGAAATGATGCAATCAAACATTTTAAAGGTATCGGAGAAAAATATAAGGCCGAGATAATTGAAAGCATCCCAACTAATGAGGAGCTTTCAGTCTATCATCATGGTGATACGTGGCATGATTTATGCCGGGGTCCTCATTTAGAGTCATCAGGGAAAATTGGTAAAGCTTTTAAATTGACTAAAGTTTCAGGAGCTTATTGGAGAGGTGACTCTAACAATGAAATGTTACAAAGGATTTACGGCACATGCTGGAATACAAAAAAAGAGCTAGACGACTATTTGCATCGTCTCGAAGAAGCTGAAAAAAGAGATCACAGAAAATTAGGTAAAGAGATGGATTTATTCCATTTTCGAGAGGAAAGTCCGGGCTCAGTTTTTTGGCATGAAAAGGGATGGAACCTGTTTCAGAGATTAGTAGAATATATGCGAATAAGACAAAGGCTAGCAGGATATAAAGAAATTAATACCCCCGAACTTTTGGATAAAAACATCTGGGAGAAATCTGGCCATTGGGAAAAATTTGGTGAACATATGTATACATCAGAAACACCAGATGAAAAAGTCTTCGCAGTTAAACCGATGAACTGCCCAGGATGTGTTCAAATTTTTAATCAAGGATTAAAGAGTTACAGAGATTTACCATTAAAATTGTCAGAGTTTGGAAAAGTTCATAGATATGAACCTTCAGGTGCTTTACACGGTTTATTAAGAGTGAGAGCATTCACACAAGACGATGCTCATATTTTTTGTACAGAAGATCAAATAACAGATGAATGTTTAAGTGTAACCAATTTGATAATTGATATTTATAAAAGCTTAGGTTTTAAAAATATCATTTTGAAATATTCTGATCGTCCAGAAAAAAGAGTCGGTGCAGATAGTGTTTGGGATAAATCTGAGGCAGCATTATTATCTGCTATTAAAAAATCTAAGCTTGAATACTCAATTAATAAAGGAGAAGGTGCCTTTTACGGTCCAAAAATAGAATTTGTGCTTCGAGATGCAATCGGAAGAGATTGGCAGTGCGGAACTTTGCAAGTCGATCTTAATCTGCCAGGAAGACTAGGAGCTTCTTATGTTGACAGAGATGGTGGAAAAAAAGTTCCAGTTATGCTTCACAGAGCTTTGTTTGGTTCAATCGAGAGATTTGTTGGAATTTTGATTGAACATTATTCAGGTAAACTTCCATTTTGGTTATCGCCTGTACAAGCAGTAGTACTTCCAATATCAGAGGACAACAATAATTATGCAAAAAAGGTGTTTGAAGATCTTTTCAAAGAAGGTATAAAATGTGAAGTGGATTTAAAAAACCAAAAAATAAATTATAAAATAAGAGAGCACTCATTAGCAAAAGTGCCATTGTTACTTATTTGTGGAAAAAAAGAATCTACAAACAAAACCGTTACTGTAAGAAAATTGGGTTCAGAAAAACAAGAGACAGTAAAAACTTCAGATCTATTGAAAAAAATGTCAAAAGAAAACAAGCTTCCAATAAACTAAGTGCAAAACTTTAAACCTAATTACTTTCAGCGGAGAAGCAAGCCACAAGGTCCAAAAGTAAATGAAAGAATACGGGCGCTTGATGTTCAAGTAATAAGTAGTGACGGAAAAAATCTCGGAACTCTACAAATTAAAAAAGCTATTGAGATTGCAAAAAGTGAAGGTTTAGATTTAATTGAAATTTCACCAAACGCAAACCCTCCAGTTTGTAAAATAATGGATGTGGGAAAATATAAATATGATCAACAAAAAAAAGCTAATCAAGCGAAAAAAAAACAAAAGGTGGTTTCTTTAAAAGAAATAAAACTTCGACCTGGAACTGAAATTCATGATTACACATTTAAAATTAAAAATGCAAAAAAATTTATAACAAAAGGAGATAAGGTAAAATTTACTGTTAAATTTAAGGGCAGAGAAATGCAACATATCGAGCTAGGTAAAAATTTAATGAAAAGAATTGTTGATGATACAAAGGATATTGCCAAAGTAGAAACTGAGCCAAAATTTGAGGGCAGGCAAATGGTGATGATTATCCAGCCAATTTAATTAATAATATCGTCTTGTAAAGATACGATATTGCCTATATAACCCAGTAACTTATGCCGAAACTAAAAACAAAAAGCTCAGCAAAAAAAAGATTTAGATTTACTGCTTCAGGTAAAGTAAAGATGCCTCAAGCTAATAAAAGACATGGAATGATTAAAAGAACTAATAATCAAATTAGAAAACAAAGAGGTACTACGATAATGTCAAAACAGGATAGCAAAATTGTCAAATCGTACATGCCATATAATTTAAGAGGATAATATGGCTAGAACAAAAAGAGGAGTTGTTAGTAAAGCAAAACACAAAAAAGTTCTTAAACTTGTTAAAGGACAGTACGGCCGTAGAAAAAATACAATTCGTGTTGCCAGACAAGCAATGGAAAAGGCAATGCAGTATGCATATAGAGATAGAAAAGCTAAAAAAAGAGAATTTAGATCCTTATGGATACAGAGAATAAATGCCGGTGTAAGAAGTGAAGGTCTCACATATTCAAGATTTATCAATGGTCTAGCTAAGTCGAAAATTAAACTAGATAGAAAAGTTTTAGCCGAATTAGCCTATAATAATCCAGAAGTATTCAAATCCATTGTAAAAAAAGTACAATCCTCCCTTAACTAATCAGGGTCTTTGATTTATCCTATAAGAATTAAAAGAATCAATAAATTAGATGAGTGATATTGAAAATATAAAAAAAGACTTTTTTGAAAAAATTAAAAGAGTTCAGAATAAGCAAGAATTACAAGATATTAAATCAGAATTTTTTGGAAAAAGCGGAAGAGTAAACTCACAGTTTAAAGTTATGGCAACTTTAAGTGGAGAAGATAAAAAAAATTTTGCTAAAAATCTTAATGAGATAAAAAATGAACTGAATTTAAGTATTGAAGATAAATTTAAAGAAATGGAAAGTTTGGAGATCAACTCCAAACTAAGAGATGAAAAAATTGATGTTACTTTACCAGTAAGATCTCAAAATACTGGAAAAATTCATCCGGTGTCCCAAGTTATAGACGAGATAACATCTATATTTTCTGAAATTGGATACTCAGTTGCGGAAGGCCCAGATGTGGAAAGTGAGTATAATAACTTTACAGCATTAAACACTCCTGAAAATCATCCTGCTAGAGATATGCATGATACTTTTTATTTGGATGAGAGTAAAAAAACTCTTTTGCGAACACATACCTCTCCAGTTCAAATTAGAACAATGTTAAAAGGAAAACCACCTTTTAAAATAATTGTACCTGGAAGAACTTACAGATGCGATAGTGATCAAACTCACGCTCCCATGTTCCACCAACTGGAAGGTCTTTATATCGATAAGGGAATAACCATGGGACATTTAAAAGGATGCTTAGATTACTTCATTAAGGAATTTTTTGAGATTAAGAATATAAAAATGAGATTTAGACCAAGTCATTTTCCTTTCACAGAACCTTCCGCTGAGGTTGACATTGGTTATGAATTAAAAAATGGAAAGATTGTTATTGGCGAAGGCGATAAATGGCTTGAGATTTTAGGATGCGGGATGGTGCATCCAAATGTATTAAAAAACTCAAAAGTTGATTATAAAAAATTTCAAGGTTTCGCATTTGGAATGGGAATTGATCGATTAGCAATGTTAAAATACGGCATTAATGATTTGAGATCTTTTTTCGAGACTGATATGAGATGGTTGAATCATTATGGTTTTGATCCTTTAGATATTCCAACAAGTTATAGAGGTTTGAGCAAATGATTGTCACAATGTCTTGGTTAAAAGACCATTTAAATACTAAATCAAATTTAGAACAAATAATTGAAAAACTGACCAACATTGGTCTTGAGGTAGAAGGTGTAAAAGAAAACTCAGGTGGCAAAGATGAATTTAAAATTGCTAAGATTATAAAAGCGGTAAAACATCCAAATGCTGATAAGCTTAAGTTGTGTGATGTAAGTGTTGGAAAATCAGAAATAGTTAAAGTTGTATGCGGGGCTAGTAATGCAAGAGATGGATTAATTACTGTTTACGCCCCACCAGGTGCAATAATTCCAAAAAATAAAATGAAATTAAAAATTGCTAAAATTAGAGGTATTGAGTCACACGGAATGCTGTGTTCGGAAAATGAATTAGAAATTTCAAACGAAAGTTCAGGAATAATTGAGCTAAAAGGAAAGGAAAAAAATATTGGAAAAAATTTTTTTGAGAGTAAATCAGAAAAGATTATAGATATATCAGTAACTCCTAATAGATCAGATTGTCTGGGAGTTCGAGGGATAGCCAGAGATTTAGCAGCTTCTGGAATTGGAAAATTGATAGATTTAAAAAAGATTAAATTAAAACAAAATTTTCAACAACCGATAAGAGTTTCAATACAAAAGGACAGCAATCCCGGTTGTACGGCTTTTGGAAGTTGCTTAATTAAAGATATTGAGAATAAAGAAAGTCCTAATTGGCTCAAACAAAAGATAATATCGCTTGGTCTTAAACCAATTTCAGCAGTAGTGGATGTTACTAATTATGTAATGTTCGATTTAAACAGGCCAATGCATGCTTATGATGCAGAAAAAATAAATAAAGAGATAATTGTTAGAAATTCAAAAAAAGGCGAAGATTTCGAAGGTTTAGACGATAAACAGTATAAGCTTGAAAAAGATATGTGCGTTATCGCGGATAAATCTGGAGTTTTAGGTTTAGGTGGAATTATCGGGGGATCAAGATCTGGGACAACTTTAAATACTAAAACGATTTTACTTGAGGCAGCACTTTTCTCTCCTTCTTCTATAAGAAAAACTGCAAAAAGCTTAAACATTGATACTGATGCAAAATATAGATTCGAAAGGGGTGTAGATCCAAATTCGATAGAGGAAGGTTTAAAGATTGCAGCAGATTTAATAATAAAAATTTGCGGAGGAGAAGCGAGCAAATTTAATCTCGTAGGCAAAAAGAGCTCAAAAGGAAAGGACATCGAACTAAATCTTTCAAAGTTTAAAGATGTTATAGGTTTTAATATTTCATCTTTAGAAATAAAAAAAATTTTAAGCTCATTAGGCTTTATAGTAAAAACTGGAAAAAAAAAGTTCAAAGTTACAATACCAACTTGGAGACCCGACATTAGTCAAGAGATTGATTTGATAGAAGAATTAGTGAGAATTAAAGGCTTTGATAAAATCAATATGATTGAACCAAAGAAGATTAGAAAACAAGAAACGTTGAATTATAATCAAAAACTATTTCATATTTCACAAAGAGCTGTTTCAAATGCAGGTTATCTTGAGGCTGTAACGTGGTCGTTTACAGATCATAAAATTGATACACTTCTTGCGCCAGGGGAAAATTCTATTTCTATACATAACCCTATTTCAAGTGATTTAGACGTTTTAAGAAGATCAATTTTTTCAAATTTGTTGGTTTATTTAAAAAAAAATCAAGATAGAGGCCATCAAGATATCTCTTTATTTGAAGTTGGCCCAGTTTTTTATGGAAAAAACCCAGGAGAGCAACAGACTATTGTTGGTGGTTTAAGATCTGGAAAATTTATAAAAAAAAATTGGTCTGAAAAAACTAGACTAGTAGATGCATTTGATGTCAAAGCCGATGTTATAAAAACTTTGAAAGAATATGGAATTCTGGAACATAACTTGCATGTGACAAGCAAATCTAAATCATGTTATCACCCTGGAAGATCAGGGTCATTTTATCTCCACTCTGAAAATGGTCATCCACTCGCTTATTTCGGTGAAATACATCCAAATATTATTTCAAAATTAGATTTTAAAGAAAAAAATATTTATGGCTTTGAAATATTCATGGATAAGATCCCTCAACCAGATGAAAAACTTCGAGTTTTAAAGGGTAATTTTAAAACTTCCGAATTTCAAAAATCTGAGAGAGATTTTGCTTTTGTTATAGATAAAGATTACCAAGTTGGAACATTAAAAAACCTTATTATAGAAATTGATCCATCAATTATAAAATCAGTTAGTATTTTTGATATTTTTGAGGGTGGAAATTTACCTAAAGAAAAAAAATCTGTCGCAATTAATGTCTCTATTCAATCAGATAGCAAGACCTTATCAGAAAATGATTTAAATTTGATAAGTGAAAAAATTATAAAAAAAGTTCAACAACAAACCGGCGGAAGTATTAGATCATAATGTCAGAGATAGATAGGATACGTAATTTTTCAATAATTGCGCATATTGATCACGGAAAATCTACAATCGCAGACAGAATAATACAAAAATGCGGAGGTCTTACTGATAGAGAGATGAAAGACCAAGTTTTAGACTCCATGGATATAGAGAGAGAACGTGGAATTACAATTAAAGCACAAACTGTAAAGCTAAAATTCAAGTCAAAAGATGGAAATACTTACCACTTGAATATTATAGATACTCCAGGACATGTCGACTTTAGTTATGAGGTGAGTAGATCGCTTTCAGCTTGTGAGGGCTCTTTATTAATCGTTGATAGTTCCCAAGGAGTCGAAGCTCAAACATTGGCAAATGTATATCAAGCACTTGAGATCAATCATGAGATTATTCCTATATTGAACAAAATTGATTTACCTGCTTCAGACGTTAGTAAAACTAAAAAAGAAATCGAAGATGTTATTGGCATAGATACTTCAAGGGCGATTAGCTGTTCAGGAAAGACTGGTGAAGGTATAGAGGATATTTTAGAGAGCATAGTAAAACATTTGCCTTCCCCAAAGACTTCAAATGAAGAAAAACTAAAATCCCTTCTAGTTGATAGCTGGTATGACAGTTACTTAGGAGTTGTGATTTTAGTCAGAATAATTGATGGAAAAATCAAAAAGAACATGAAAATAAAATTTATGTCTAATGATAAAAACTATACGGTTGAAAGAGTTGGTACATTTACACCAAAACCAAATGATGTTGATGAATTAAAAGCAGGCGAGATTGGTTTTATAATTACTGGTATAAAGTCATTATCAGAAACAAAAGTAGGAGACACTATTTGTGATAATGCAAACCCTATTACTGATCCGTTACCAGGTTTTAAACCAAGCAAGCCAGTTGTATTTTGCGGGCTTTTCCCAGTAGATAGCTCAGAGCATCAAAAATTAAAAGATGGTTTAGCAAAGTTAAAGCTAAATGACTCTAGTTTTTCTTATGAGGCAGAGTCTTCTAGCGCTTTAGGATTGGGATTTAGGTGTGGTTTCCTTGGCTTATTACACCTAGAGATAATTACTCAAAGACTCGAGAGAGAGTTCGACGTTAATTTAATAACTACAACACCTGGAGTAATCTATAAATTGTATAAGAAAGATGGAAAAATAATTGATCTTCAAAATCCAACCAACATGCCTGATCCTACTCAAATATTGAAAATCGAAGAGCCGTGGATTAATGCAACAATTATAACTCCTGATGAGTATTTAGGATCTATTATTAAAATTTGCCAAGATAAAAGAGGTATACAAAAAAACTTAACTTATTCGGGAAAAAGAGCAGTGTTATCTTAT
>MDSZ01257777.1_pt1 | contig 11332 bp, 12 predicted proteins | sample 811201 | NCBI WGS metagenome assembly MDSZ01 (sample SAMN05326647, study PRJNA326480) | marine metagenome | isolation source: seawater | place: Indian Ocean: North | collected 2010 | reverse complement strand
TATAACTATTTAACCTAAGGAAGATTATAATATGTAGTGCTGAGTCTTCATAATTACTTCTTTAAAACCATAGAATTTAGTGTGAGCTACAATAATTTCTAGCATTATGCATTAATATGATGCATAATTTCATTGTTAGTGCATCATATGCACAGATAAAGTGCGTTATTACATGTTTGATACACAAATGGTGAGTTTATTGACGCTTATAAGAGTAGATTTGGCATGATTAATGCAGCTATCTAGTTGCAATAAACTAAAATAATGAGGTAACACTATGAGTGTCGAAGATGTACTAAAAATAGTAAAAGAAAAAGAAGTCAAATTTATCGACTACAGATTCACTAATACAAGCGGTAAAGAACAACATGTCACTGTAACCGCATCTGAAGATGGAATTAAAACGGATTTTGCTGAGGGGAAAATGTTTGATGGTTCATCTATTGCGGCTTGGAAAGATATAAATGAATCCGATATGATTTTAATGCCAGATGCGACCACAGCTATTATGGATCCCTTTTATGATGAGCCAACACTAGCAATTTCTTGTGATGTTATTGAGCCAGCTGATGGCAAACCTTACGAAAAAGACCCTCGCTCAATAGGTAAGAAAGCAGAACAGTATCTGAAAGATAGCGGTATAGCAGACACAGCATATTTTGGGCCTGAAAATGAATTCTTCGTTTTTGATGACGTTAAGTTTGAGGATAAACTAGGGAGTTGTTTTTTCTCTGTTGATTCTACAGAAGCTTGTTTTAATAGCGGTAAAGCATATGATGAAGGTAATATGGGGCACAGACCACTAGTTAAAGGTGGTTACTTCCCAGTCCCACCAGTTGATGCACTACAAGATTGTAGATCCGCTATGGTAACAACACTAATTGAGATGGGGGTTCAATGTGAAGTCCATCATCATGAGGTAGCAACAGCCGGCCAATGTGAGATTGGAACACTGTTTAGCACCTTAGTAAAGAAAGCTGACGAAGTTCAAAAATATAAATATGTAGTGATGAATGTAGCGCATGCCTATGGTAAAACGGCAACGTTCATGCCTAAACCACTTGTTGGTGACAATGGTACTGGTATGCATGTTCACCAATCTCTCTCAAAAGATGGTAAGAACCTCTTTGCAGGTGACAAGTATGGGAATCTCTCTCAAGAAGCACTTTGGTACATTGGCGGAATAATAAAGCACGCGAGGGCACTAAATGCTTTCACTAATGCATCTACAAATTCATACAAGCGATTGATTCCAGGTTTTGAAGCTCCTGTAATTCTTACTTACTCAGCGAGAAATAGGTCTGCATCTATCAGGATACCGTATGTTATGAGTGACAAAGCCAGACGTATTGAAGTTAGATTCCCCGATTCAACTGCAAATCCATATCTAGCATTTAGCGCAATGATGATGGCTGGCTTAGATGGCATAAAAAACAAAATTGATCCCGGTCCATCAATGGATAAGGATTTATTCGATATATCTACCGAAGAAGAAAAAATGTTACCTACTGTAGCTCCTGGGTTAGATGTAGCGCTAGAAGCTCTAGACAAAGACAGAGAGTTCCTTAGACAAGGTGACGTATTCACCGATAAGATGATTGATGCATATATTGGGCTCAAGTATGAAGACGTGCAAAGACTTAGACAGTCAACACATCCTTGTGAGTTTGAAATGTATTATAGTCTTTAATATATTAAGCTGGCTACAGATATCTGTAGCCAGCAGTTAAATGAAATGGAAACAATGAAAGTTATAGATGGATTACCAGAAAACTATTTTGAAATAGTAGAAGGTCTTAGAACCGGGGTAGTTTTATTGGATAACGATGATAGTTATTATTATCTTAATGTTGCTGCACGAGACATCCTCGGAACCACTAATATCTTGAAAAAATTAAATAATCTTGATTTTGTAGATGTAAATCTTCAGACGTATATTAACAGTGTAAGAAGCAATAATACTCCTGTTACTCTAAGAGATTTGAAATTTGTAAACTTTGATAAAGTAGAGAAGATTTGCGACTGTAGCATTTCTACTTTTTTGAGTTACGAACAACAATATATACTTCTAGAATTGAATGAAACTGGAAGGCTATACAATATTTCTAATGAAAAAAATCTCATCGATCAACAAAAAGCAACTACTGAGATGGTTAAAGGATTATCACACGAAATTAAAAATCCGCTTGGTGGAATAATGGGCGCAGCTCAACTCCTCGAAAAGACGTTATCTAACGAGGCCCAAACAAAATTCACAGAGATCATATTAAAAGAATCAGAAAGATTACTTAAATTAATGAACGCAATGTCATCGCCACTTCGCCTGGAGGACAAGAAGCTAATAAATGTGCATGAAATAACAGAACATGTTATCGAGTTGTTTAAGTATGATTCGATTAACTCTGGTGTAACATTCAACAAAGATTATGATCCTAGTATCCCCCAACTTATGTTGAATAGAAATCAGATAATACAGGCACTGATGAATATCATTAGGAATGCCGTACAAGCAACTGGCTACAAGGGAACTGTAGAGATCAAGACTAGACCTCTGCAAAAATTTACTATTGGTGATACATCGCACGATTTGGTTGTTAAAGTTGATGTTATTGATAATGGTGTTGGAATACCACAAGATAAAATAAAAGAAATCTTTTTCCCTATGGTAACCAGTAAGCATGAAGGTATGGGTTTGGGTCTGACTATAGCACAGTCAATCATTGTGCAGAATAAAGGCATCATTGAATGTACAAGCCAGAAAAATAAAACAGTTTTTAGCATTATTTTGCCATGGATAACCGAATGAGATCAAAATTGTGGATTGTAGATGATGAAGAGAGCATTCGCACTATCTGTAAAAGTGCCCTTGAGGAAAATTTTAGGATAGAGACATTTTCAAATGGCTCAGAGGCTTTACTTGCGCTCAACTCCGAGAGACCTGATCTCATAATAACTGATATTAAAATGCCAGGACTTACTGGTATAGATTTGTTAAAAATCGTAGCTGAAAAGTATCCTGATCTTCCTACAATTGTTATGACTGCACACGCAGATATTGACAATGCTCTTTCTGCGTACAAAGGAGGTGCGTTCGAATATCTCTCAAAGCCGTTTGATGTGGATACAATTAGATCACTAGCATTAAAAGCAATCAGGACATCTATTACGGAAGTTCCCGAAAAGCAAACAGAAAATGAACTCAAACAACTCAGAATCATTGGTAAAGCAAAATCATTACAGAGTGTATTTAGAGCTATAGGGAAAATCTCAAAATCAAACATTAGTGTATTGATTCGTGGTGAGTCAGGCACAGGTAAAGAACTTATCGCCCAATCTGTTCATGAAAACAGTGATAGGTCAGATAAGCCTTTCGTGGCAATTAACGTTGCTGCAATTCCTCATGATTTACTAGAGTCAGAACTATTTGGTCATGAAAAAGGAGCATTTACTGGTGCCCAAACTCAAAGAATAGGAAGATTCGAACAAGCACATGGTGGTACATTATTTTTAGATGAGATAGGTGACATGCACCCTGAATTACAAACTAGACTATTACGTGTATTATCTAGTCAAGAATTTTACAGAGTAGGTGGTCATCATCCCATAAAATCAGATGTAAGAATAATTGCTGCTACAAATCAATCTATAGAAACATTAATCAAGAAGCAAAAATTTCGAGAAGACTTATATCATAGACTAAACGTATTCAAATTAGCACTACCACCCTTAAGAGAGAGAACAGAAGATATAGAAGATTTAACAAGCTTTTTTCTTAAAGAATCAGCTAATGAACTTAGAACCGATGAAAAATCAATAGATGACAAAGTCCTAGAATTTTTTGAGGAATATAACTGGCCCGGAAACATCAGGCAATTGGAGAATATATGCAGATATTTAACAGTTATGAGTTCGTCAAACATAATCACACTGGATGATTTACCTGATGACTTTGCTGACGAAGAAAACGATAAAGAAAACTCAGATATTTCCTCATGGGAAGATTTATTAAGAAATAATATTAGAACAGGCATCTCTAAAGATGTTAATTTCATAAAATATACAAACAAAAAACTTGAGTTAATACTAATAGAAGAATCTTTAAAAGCAGCAAAAGGGATTAAACAGGAAGCTGCTAAACTATTAGGATGGGGACGCAATACATTTGCCAAAAAAGCTAAAGATGGTTAATTATCTGCGTGTCTTCTAATTTTGCGTCGCAAAACACGATCTTATGAGTCGATTCAAGGACCGGTCCCACAATACCACCACTAGAAATAATCATTTCAAATAAAGCTGGTGCCATTAAATAACCCTCTACAGTTCCTAAATCATCTATGAGCTGATGAGAATCAGACTGTTTTAGTTGTAATCCAAATCTTCGATTACGTGAAACATCACTCAGACATGATAATCTTAAGTCACCATCACATGACGGACTTGTAAGTGTTTTCCTAATTACAGTATCATCTACTGGTAGACCTCTAATAAAATAGATATGTTTGGTAATCTCAAAAATCTCTTTTTTAGTTACCTCTATCATTCGAAGGATATCTGAGTTGCTGAAGTTATCAGAAGTAAGGATTCCGGATAATATAGCAGCTATATTTTTCATTATACCAGAAATTTGCACACCAATTAAATCATTGGTCTTCTGCATTTCAAACATATTGGTCCCAAAACACTTTTCAACCGTATCAAGGTATTTATTGCTGTTAGATGCAACACTGACACATATTTTTTCTCCGCTTACTAAATCTTTTGCGAAACTAGGGCCTGAAATTAAACAACAATCAATTGAACCACCAAAGGTGTCTGTAAGTAGTTGATCAAAAAATTTATTTGATTTTTGATCCAATCCTTTTGTTAGCCAAATAAAACTTGAATATTTAGATAAATACTTTTTATTCTGTTCTATAAGATCAGAAAAACCACTGCTTGATGTTGCTATTATGTTGTATGTGTCCGTTGAAAAAGACTTGTTTAGAATGTTACTCAAATAATCAAATGAAACATTATCATTGAATTTAATGCCTAATGATTCACATTTTTTACTTTGTTTAAGGGTATCTACTTTGCTTTTTGTTCTTCCATAAATTTCAACAGAACAACCATTCTTTGACAGATGGTAAGCTATTGCTAAACCCCACTCGCCGGATCCTAGTATTCTAAATTTACGTGCCATTAGTTATTTTTTTTCTTTTGGAGCTCTTGTTGGTGGAGAGCATTAAAATCAATAGGCGCAAAAAATATAGGCGGAAAACCAGATTTTTGTATGAGCGTAGAAACGGTTTCCATTGCATAGGGGAAAATAATATCTGGACATCGTACATTTAAAAAACTGCTTTTTAAGTCCTCGTCTGCTCCCTCAATCCCAAAAACGCCAGATTGTTTAAGCTCAACTAAGTAAATTGCCTTTTCTTCTGTTTCAGCTTTAACAGATATATCAAGCGTAACTTCATAAGTGCTACTATCAATTTCATTTATAGCAGTTTTTAAGTTAAAACCTACTTTTGGCTGCATTTTTATCTCATTAAAAATCATCGGTGCTTCAGGTGACTCAAGTGAGATATCTTTTGCATAGATTCTATGCACGACGAACTTAATTTGATTCTCTGTCATGCATCCTCTCCAGACAAGGGCATATTGTTATCTAGCCATGTCGTAATACCGCCGTCTAGATAGCATGTATTCTGAATCCCAATTTTATTTAATTTTTTTGCAGCCTTAATAGATTCATTATCATTTGTTGAATACGTCACAACATAGTCAATTTTATTTATCTTTAACGATTCCAAATCATTCATAGAGCAATTTTTTGCGTTTACTATGTGGCCTTTTTGATATTCATCTGATTTGCGGAGGTCAATCAGTAAAACACGTGATGAATTAACCAGAGAAGTTAACTCGTCTATCGTTAATTTTTTTACAGAACTAAAAGTGGTCTTAAGCTCAAGGTTTATTATCATGATTAACAAGATAACAAATGCCATTACAAGCACAATGTTCTCAGAGATAAAGCTAGCCAAAAAAAATACTCCTAATTATTTTTGATGTGAGCAAAAAACTTCTCTCATCATCTCAATCAATTTAAGAGTTTTTACATCACTAACTTTATAAAAAACTTTATTCGCAGCTTTTCTAGCTGATAATATTCCCTTCTCTCTCAGAATAGCCAAATGTTGAGAAATATTACTTTGTGATGTTCCAACATTGTCGACTATATCTTGTACGCTAAATTCATCCTCTCCCAATTTACACAAAATCATTAATCTTAGTGGATGTGACATCGCTTTCAGAGAGCGTGACGCTGTCTCAACGTCATTTTGAACTTGTTGTTCCAGCGCGCTAAGGTTATCATTAGTAGTGTTTAGATTTTCAGTTTCCATGTAGATATATAATTATTTATTAATATATCTATATTAGACAAAACTAATAAGATAATAAAGCATTAAACTTCAAAATTTTGATATGAAAGATTTTTTAAAAATATCATCAGTCTTAGTTGCGCTAATAATATTAGGCAATAATAGCCTTCATTCTGATAAATCTACCGCATATGCCTCAGATGAAGTCCCTGTTGAGGATATCGAGCAGTTTGTGGACATATACAAACGCATTAAAGAGCAGTATGTTGATGAGGTAAATGATGATGAACTTTTCAAAAACGCCATTCAGGGCATGGTAAATGGTTTAGATCCGCACTCAGATTTTTTGAGTAAGGATGACTTTGATGAATTGAAAATAGGTACGACAGGGAGATTTGGAGGTCTAGGTATTGAGATTTCGCAGGAGGAAAGATACATTAAAGTAATATCCCCAATTGATGATACTCCAGCAATGAGAGCTGGAATAATAGCTGGTGATATGATTATCAAAGTTGATGACAAAGACCTCAAAGATGTCCCAATTAACGACGCTGTAAAACTGATGAGAGGAAAGCCAGGAACAAGTGTAGAAATAACTATTTTGAGAAAAAATGAAAATAAACCTATTGTGCTAGAAATACAAAGAGAAATTATCATCAGCAAGGGCATAAAAACAAAAATCTTTGACAAAAATATTGGATACATTAGGTTATCTAACTTTCAATCAAACTCCACAAGTGATTTACAAACAGCTTTTTATAAACTTAACAAACAATCAAATAATAACTTGCAGGGATTAATAGTTGATTTAAGAAATAATCCTGGAGGTGTTTTAGGTGCAGCAGTCGGAATAACTGATTTATTTTTACAGAGCGGTAAAATTGTAGAGACTAAAGGACGATCATCAAACTCTGAATTGAGATATGAGGCAACAGCAAGAGATATATCAAATGGGATGTCACTGGTGATTCTTATAAATGAGGGTTCTGCTTCAGCGTCAGAAATTGTAGCGGGTGCATTACAAGATAATAAGAGAGCCACGATTCTAGGAACTAAATCATATGGAAAAGCATCTGTACAAACGATACAAGAACTCTCCGACGGCTCAGCTCTCAAGTTAACCACTGCAAAATATTATACGCCGCTTGGTAAAGACATTCATGAAAATGGTATCATGCCAGATGTTGTTGTAGAACTATCAGAGAGTGATAAAGTGAGTTTGCCTAAGCCATACGATAAAGATAAACAGCTCTTTGAAGCAATAAAGATTCTATCTGAAAATAAAGTTACTGTAGCCAATTAAAAAACATTTAGAAAAAGATAATGAGATACTTAGTTCTGATATTTCTTTTAAGTGGGTGTGCGATTCTAAGAACAGATCCATGTGAGTTATATGAAGTATCGTCATCTCTTAAGACGACGAAGAATCAGACTATATGTTTTGAAACTATAGATAGTTATGATTTAAACTACTTTGAGAAAAGAAATATAAATATTTATGGGAAACTATTCTTCCCAAAAAATGAATCAAAAAAATACAACGCTGTAATACTCTCGCATGGTTCGGGTGGCCTGAGAAGATATCATAAAAAATATGTAGATCTTCTAGTTTCCAACGGGTATGCAGTTTTCCAGTTGGATCATTATATGGGTAGAGGAATACGTTACGACAAAACATTTTCTAAAGTATCAGGTATAACATTTATGAATGATGCTTATTATGCTCTTAACTTACTAAGAACTCACCCTTCCATAGAGAAGATAGCATATATTGGATGGTCACAAGGAGGTGTTGGCCCAATATTATCTCATTTTGATGATATTGCTATGAGACTAACGAATGATATCTTTGATGCATCGATTGCAATCTATCCTTACTGCGGATTTACCTTAGACGAGAAAGCTGCAACTTCAACACCACTGTTGATGATTACCGGGAGAAATGATGACTTGACGCCAGAGCAGTCATGCAAGAATATCTATGAGAAATTCAAAAGAGATGGTAAAAAAATAGAGTTTATATCAATCCCTGAGGCAAGGCATGGATTTGATAATCCTTTTCTATTTTTTGGAATAACATTTGATAATCTACCTAGCCTTAATATTATAAATGATAAATGCACTTTAACTATTTCTGAAGATGGAAAAATTGTAAATTTACTTGGAGATGTAATTGAAGGACCTGTTGAGTCAGAAAAACTTCTTTTAGCATGTTCTACTCCAGGAGTGAAAGTAAAATACAGTAGCAAAGCAACTGAGATAACAGCAGAGGCTATAATTTCTTTTTTAGAGAGAAAGTTTGGTAATTAAATATTTAATTACTGAAATCTTTGAGCATTTTTTGTATTTCTAAGCTATGCATTTCCTCAGCTTTTATCATCTCACGAGCATACTCTTCGATATAAATACTCTCACCATTTACGACCTCACATAACTCTTTATAAAGTCCAATTGCAGCATTCTCATGTGCACTACTTTCGTTGAGTAAATCTACTGATGAGTGCTTATTAGATTCTTCAATAAATGATATTTCGGTTGTAGGATGGCCACCTAATCCTGTCACCAGCTCACCAGCTTGCTGAGCATGAAGTAGTGATTCTGAAGCCTGATCTTTAAAAAATTGAGTAAGACTTAACCTGTCTCTCCCAGTAACCATTAGGGCGTAGTGTGTGTATCTTACAACACCAGATAATTCATATTGAATTATTTTATTTAAAACTTTTATAACTTGTTCTGTATTGAGATTCTCCATTTTATTCTCCTCTCACATTTAGACGAAGTATATACTTAAAAAATTAATAATCAAATTAAAAAAATAAATATTTTAAAGTATTTATTGAACAATAATCATTTGTAAATGCTTTTGATTATTATTTAGATTTTCGATAATCTAGTACGATTAATTAGTTCGCTGTATTACAATATTCTTATGTCTATACTTGCTATAATAGGTGGAAGTGGTCTTTATGATCTTAAAAAACTCGGTGACTCAAAAGAACTAGAGATAAAAACTGCTTGGGGTGAACCTTCTGACAAAATCTTAGAGTTAAACGTCAGTAATAAAACTACTTACTTTTTACCAAGACATGGAAGAAGACATAATATAAATCCTACTAACATCAATTATAGAGCTAATATTGATGCTCTTAAACAACTGGGGGTGACTGACATTATCTCTATATCGGCAGTCGGGTCACTGAAAGATGAAATAAGACCTGGATCATTTGTAATTATTAGTCAGTATGTAGATAAAACACTTAAACGTGCTAATACATTTTTTGACAAAGATCTCATCGCACATGTGTCTCTTGCAAAACCTAACTCCTTAAGCTTAGAAAAAATCTGCTCTGAAATACTAACTAACAAGCAATATACATTTCATGAAAACATAACTTATGTAGCCATCGAGGGACCACAACTGTCCACTATTGCTGAGTCTAAGTTGAATCATGCTCAGGGTTTTGATGTTGTCGGCATGACAAATATGCCTGAGGCTCGAATTGCTAGAGAGGCAGAAATACGCTATCAGTCTCTTGGCATGGTTACGGATTATGATGCTTATAATCTAGAGGGTGATTCTATTGACGTTAGTAGAATAATAGAAGTAATGAAACAAATGACAAAAAAATCAGAAAATGTAATAAAAGATTTAATAGGATTATTTGATGTGTACGCAATGGATGACGATCCAATTCTAACGTGTTTAGATCAGAGTATAGTTAGTGATTTAAAAAATGTATCAGATAAAACAAAACAAGATTTGAGTTTCATTTTACGTCGTTACATAAAAAAGAAAAACTAATTTACATCAACATTCAGTGAATTTTCTAAAGCTCTAATAATATCACCTTCAAAAAATTTACAATTCGCTGACAATATATTCTGATTTGTTGGTATGCTATAAACTAACGTCGATAGGTTAATAAAAGAATTATAATCACCACAATTATCTTTACTGCTTCTCTCTGATATGACTATTTCTCCATTCACAGTCATATAACAATGTTTTGATGATTTTAGGAACTCTTTTTTGAGGCGATGATTCCAAAGAATGTTATATCTAGTCAATTCCAGGTTTGATTGAAAATGGAACCCGCCTTTCACTGGAAAAGTTTTTGTACTGCAAATAAGTGACTTATTAACAAATCTATCATTACCTTCTGCATCTAAAGAGATAACAAGAAGTAATATGCTGAATATCGTTACTTTCATTATCGCCACTCCAGTTTGCGGCTAAACAAATAATTTATTTCTATTAAATATAATTTTAGATGTTTTTAAAAACTATATATACTAATAAAAAATATTATTTTTATGGAATATATACTTATTATTGGTGCGAAAAGTGAGTTGGCTAAAAATATTGCAGATATTTACGCCTCAAAGGGATATAGCCTCTATTTGACCGGAAGAGACATCCAGTCCCTATCAAAATTCTCAGAGACTTTAGTGAGTAATTACGGTGTAAATGTCAAATTAATTAATTTAGATTTAAATCAATATGATACTCATAAAACATTTCTTAAAGAACTTGAAACCCTTCCTCTTGGTATCATTTGTGCAACTGGATACTACCCAAATCAATTGAAAGCACAAATAGAGACTAATGAAATGTTAAATAGCATGACCGCAAATCTCATTGGACCAGTTTCTATAATTAATTATCTTGTTGAAAAAATGAGTAAAATCAAAAAAGGTTTTATTGTTGGTATAAGTTCTGTCTCAGGTGAGAGAGGTAGAAAGAAAAATTACATCTATGGTAGCGCTAAAAGTGGGTTTACTACATTTCTCAGTGGACTGAGGAATGACTTGTTTGATCAGAATATTCATGTCATGACAGCGATCTTAGGTTTTATAAGTGATGGTACGGAGTCTGGCTTCATAAAAAAAATGCTCAGCACAAAACCAAGAGATGTTGCGGAAACGATTGTACGTAATCAGATAAAGTGCAAGGATGTCATCTATGT
>MDSZ01027494.1_pt1 | contig 11333 bp, 11 predicted proteins | sample 811201 | NCBI WGS metagenome assembly MDSZ01 (sample SAMN05326647, study PRJNA326480) | marine metagenome | isolation source: seawater | place: Indian Ocean: North | collected 2010 | reverse complement strand
CAAGATCAAATGATCCAAAAGCATGATTGAATTGAGTTACCTGATCCCCGTATGTAGTATCAGGATCTCGACCTATTCTAAAATCAGGAGATGATGAGATATCTGTATTTGTAGGATCATAGTTACTACTCGTTACAGATGTTCCATTGATATAAACACCCTCTTCTCCAGAATATCCACCAATAGCAGCAGTATTATATATTAAGATCTTCCAATTTGCATCAGGAGGAGCAATAACAGAATCTTGAGAAAAAGAAGAGCTGTTATTATCAAAACCTATTGCATTGGTAAAAGTAGATCCTGAAAAAGAATCTAAGAAATTTAGTTGATAAGATCTACCACAGTTTAGAAGAGGAGTCCTATAGTATGTTGCACCACTATAATCTATGTCTCCAATCGGATCAGTATAAGCCCGAACCAACATAGCAACACATAATCCATTTGTACCAGAGAGATCCATCTTTGCGTTATAATCAGCAGCAAGGAATTCATGATCCCCAAAAGCAAATCTAACAAAATCAAATCCTGATACTGTTGATGTTTTGGATGGTGTTCCTGCTCCTGTATTGTATGTATTATTATTTCCTGCTTGGTTTGAGAATGAAAAGGAATTTTGACGATCTACCCATGTACTCACATCAGATCCCGAAAGATTTAAATTCACATCAGCAGATAACCAGATAAACATCTGAGTATTGTTATATGTTGAGTTTGGTAACCAACCACTATAAGCCCCGTCTGTATTTTCAGAATCCGTAGTTGCTTGCATTTTAGGGGAGGGAATACCCAAAGAAACAACACACTGCTGATCATCTATTGAGTAATCACAACCTAGGACCATGCAATATCTTCCTCGATACATTGGCTCAAGAGGATCATATAAGTGTTCAACATAATCAGATCTAAACGTGACAATATCACCTGCTACAAGTGTAGCAAATCGAAGAGGAAGACGTACAACAACCCTCTCAGATATATAAAGATCCCAAACTCTCAATCTACGTAAATCTTGCAGTGATTGAGACTGTCTATTATCGGGATCGGCAAGATAATATAAACTAAAATCCCTTGATATTTCTTTGATTGCAGGAAGAGAATCAACACGATCACCATTATAGATCCCTCCTGAGTAATAAACATTTACAAAGTTATACATGATCTTTGTAGTTCTGTAAATGTTTGCTATATCGGGAGAAAAGAAGTCATGTTGTAATACATCAATAATATCAAAGTCTGATATCTGTGCTCTTATATCGGGTGTTTTTCTTGTTTCCTTGCCCTCTGGGTCTGTACATGCTCTGATAGATATTGAATCTTGTCTATAAACAGGGAAGATCCCAACAGTCAAGAATATATCTACAATAGCCCTTAATCCATTTGTTAGAGGTTCTTCAATTGCAAACCCTAGATCATAATCAGATCCATCATCTCTAACTATTTCCTTGCTTGCTCTTTGGGCATCTGAGAGATCAAATATCTGTTTATCTATCTTTCCACCTATTCCCCATTCAACAGGATAAACATCAAACTCTCCATTATTTCCTGTTCCTGTGCTCGTTAGGATACTAGCAAGGATCTCATAAGGTTGACCTTGTAACCATGCGCAATATTTTACTGTAGATCCTGACTTTAATGGAACTCTTGTTGTATTGTTATAGTTTGCTGTTGATACTCCTGTCAAACTTGTACTTGTTGACCCCGCCCAAAAGAGATAAAACTCCTCATTTCCTCCTCCTACTCCATCATTGATGCATTTTACTATTCCTTTTGATCCTGCCTTTTTGAAGAAAGAAGCATCTGTTAGATTCAAAGTAGTATCACCTGTTCCAAGATCAGCCCCTGTTGATGTTGTTGTTTGACCTACTTCATAAAATAGAGAGAATCTAGGAAGATCTGAGGTACTTAATGCTGTTCCTGCTCTTGTATCCAATGAGTTCTGAAGAGCAGATAACAGATCTTTGAAGTTGAGACTAAATAAACCTCTTTGACCTGATAAAGAATCAAGTGATCCAATAGCTAAGTTTTGATATGATGATCCATTAATCGAACAAGATAAACTTGCTAACTGTCCTCTTCTCATTTTGGGAAGAATCGATCGTATATCTCCTGTTAATTGGAGAGAAAAACCACCAAAAGAAACAGACCATCTTTGGGGAATAACTCTTGATCCCTGTATTCTGATTGATCCTCTTGCTATTTGCACACTACCTTGATCATCATATAGATCAAAAGGTCGGCCTAAAGCATTCAGAACACCAATAAACGATAACCGATATCTAACAGTAAGAGATCGGTTATTCAAAGACCCGACAAATTCAAAAGACCATGCCATATCAAATATTATCCACTGTTACAGATGGATCAGCGGGTTTTCCTATATCAGCAGATGGAGATCTCTGAAAACCTCCCTTGTTTCCGTAATCTGTTATAAATGGGTTACTTGATCCTGCATCACCACCTGATGCAACAGGAACAGAATTAGGAGAGAAATTAGGAGATCGATCAATACCATCAAATCCACTGTGAAAATTAAATAATGTATATGTATCTAGGTATAATCTAACATTAAGAGAGAATAATCTTCCTCCCTCATTGGTGATAATATTTTGACCTATTGATCTTGCATCTCTTCTCAAGGTTGGCCAAAAACGATAATATCTAACAAAGGCCCTCTCTGGATATGTATACACTAGGCTATTTGTTGTTATTGTACCTCCAACAGAAGAGGAAAAAGAGCCATCAACAGCAGCGATCTTCTTTTGCTCAATGATTGATGTAGGAGAGTTTGTTTGTAGTGTTATATAGTCATTTGCTAAGGGTGTATTTGTTCCTGTGACATCTTTAAAAGGGTTCGATCCCAACAGCATAGAAGTAGAATTTTGCTCTGCTGTATTGAGAACGGGGTGTATATATGCCTTTGAACTATCAGCACAAAAAGAAACATAACCTCCTCGATCAAGATGGTTCTGCATAGACATCAACTGCATAGCAAGATCTTCACCTAACAACATCCGATCACGTTGGATCGTGACAAATTCCCTTTGCAATCCGTGAGACAAATATCTTCTTCCACCTCTTGAAATACTCTCAGCAACATCATACTCATACTCAGAAAATAACTCTCCTAACTGTTCCCCCATGTCTATTGTTACCAATGTTCGAGCATCAGGAATTGGGAAATAATAAAACTTTGCATTACCCATCATCGACCTCCAAATAAGGGAGAAGTTGAAGATCCGAATGTTTGAAATCTCCTCTCTATTTGTCTAACTAATTCATCTATTGCATTACTCTCAACAACAGCAGCATTAATATTTATTGTCATACCACCCTGACCCATGCCCATTGTTCTTTGAACTGCTTGCGGCATCTGCCCCGTCTCTGGTACTACATACTCCCCACGATGCAACATGGCAAGACCCTCATCTGCTCCTGTAAATTTGATCCCTCCTCTCGCTGATGGGATATAAGGCCCTCCTCCTCTTTTGGATACTATGCTCTTAAGTATATTAATTCGATCTAAAAATTCTTGAAAACTTGCTTTAAATCCTTTCTTTATCCCCTCGGCTAGTGCTTGTCTTCCGTCCTTAGTAAAAATTGCCCTAAATCTCTGTATTGCTTGATTCAAAAACTCAGCAAAACCTTTCTGAAAACCAAAAATAATTCTATCTGCTAATCCTATAAATGCTTTTGGTAGAACCTGAAAAAGAATACTGGGAAGAGCCTGCAATCCTAACTCTATAGCTTTTGCTCTTGCTTTGATATCTTCTTCAACACTCTTTTCTATTTCTTTAACCGTTGATCCTCTTTGACCTAATCCCTCAGCAATTTTTAGAACAGCCATGACACCTGTAACCGCTAAAGCAGCACCTGCTGATAGGCCCTTAGATAATGCTCCTGATATCTTTGCTGTAGATCGCCCCAAACCCTTGACAGCAACAGAAAAAATCTCTCCTATTCCTATTTTAATTTTTGTTAATAATTCCTCAAAACCACTCATAAATGAACCCTCAAAAGTGACCTCAGGAACAGAAAGGCCCTCCTTAAAATCTATTTGTGTTGTTGCTCTTCGTAAACTTGAATTAAGGTTATTTACAAATAAATCAATTTTAGATCCATCGAATGATTTGTTTATAATCTTATCAATAGCAGCAAAACCAATTGCAAGATCCCCAATAAATTTATTTACATCAAAGGAGGTAAATTTTCCAAAAAGATCATCAATAACATCCATAAGAGTTCTGATTTCCTCTTTTGTTTTCTTGGCTTCTTTTCCTAGTTTATTAATCTGCTCTCCTGCATCCTCAGAAGCACCTGCCAAACCCGTCATCGAACCAGAAAAACTTTCAACAAGTTTCTTATAACTCTCTGCTTCTGATCTTGCGTTATCAAATGCCGCTGCTAATCTGCTTTGAGGATCGATAACCTTAACCAGTTCAGATCCCATCAGATCCCTAAAAGAGTTTGATAAAGAATCGATCTCAAATCCCAAAAGGGCCGCTATTGCTGTTGTTTGTCTTATAGCAATATACAAAGGGCCCATCAAAACCGAAACAGTTATATCAATAGCTGTTTCCGCAAAATCTCTAAATGTTTTATTTAAATGTTGATATGCATCTGTCAACCCCTCGATCAAAGAGATAGTAAAAACAATTGTAGATCCTAATTTTATCATCCCCTTTGTTACTCGATCTTGACCGTCAAAATATTGTACGAGTCTCTGAAGAGATCCATTAATCGCTGTTTGTAGAGATGAAAGAGCGACTTGAAAATCTGCTGCTGATTTACTTGCTTTTGGCCCTGTATCTATTCCAAACTTTTCTGTAAATTCCAAAAAGTTCTGAAAATTGCCCGCTGCCAATGCTTGATTTAATTTTGCTCCTGCTTTTCCAAAAAGAAGAACAGCAACACGAGATCTTTCAGAAGCATCCCCTATAGATTGCAATTTTTTTATACCATCTAACATGATATCATTGTTTGATCTAAGTTTTCCATTTGCATCTAAAACAGCAATCCCCATATCATTGAATTTCTTCTCTACTGCTCCTCCTTTGATCGCAAAAGTAGAAAAACGAGTAGCAACACCACTTAAGATCGCATTGAGTTCTGTAGCTGGTTGACCGCTTGCTAACAATGCCTGTCTCAATCCCTGTATAGAGTCAGCAGTAAGACCCGATCTAACAGAGAGATCATTTAATTCATTGGTTAGATCTGTGACTTTTTGAGTCAACTTAAAAACACTAACAACAGTCACCCCTAAAGTAGCGATAACCCCAGCAATAGCAAATTGTACTTTTCCCCAAACAGATCGAACTCTTCCTATTTCTGTTAATGCTTTCTTTGTTTTGCTGGACTCTCTTTGAGTCTTTTTTAGTTGATCATTGGTTTTCTTTGCTGATTCTTTGGTCTTTTTAAAACTCTCGCCCCCTTGTTTATCTGTTTTTTTTAGGGTCTTTAATAATTTATTAAGATCAGCAGTAAGATCATCAAGACCCTGCTCTGCTGCTTTGGTTTTTATTTGAACGATATATTCAACAATATTCTGAGTAGCCATAACAATCCCATTATATCATATCTGTAAGATCTGAAATATTTATTATCGGAAATATCATAGCATTTTTACCTCTAGATTGTTTCTTTAGAATCTTATTAAACCGTTTTGACCTTTGTATAATACAATGTATGCATATATAGAGATCATCAAAGTCCAACTTAACGACCTCACTAGGAAGTTTTCCATATGTACGAGCAACAAGATCAACAAGAAAAACATAATTGGGATCAGCCTTGAAACCGCTTAAGCCGTTCAACTGCCTCCTGTTGGCCTTGCATCGCTTTATTAATAATGCTGTTTCGATCCTCTGAGGTAAATACCCCAACCCAAAGAACATTCTGTTCAGCATTCATTTGTTCCATAGCATTACATAGTGTTATATTCTCCCATGTTGCCCCTTGATCTTGAGATGCTCTTTTGATAACCTTGCATAATATCTTATCTTGATCTTCTGATATTCTTGCCATTGTTTCAGGTCTGATTGATTTCGCAAAGTCCAACAATCTCAAGACCTCAGTTTCATCAAGACCATCAAGGCCCTCTTGATCTGCTTTTTGTCTGATTGCATCTATTCCGCTCAATCCCTGCTGTTTATTTTGCATTAAAACCTCAGAAGCGAGCAAAGAAGATCCTAGTCCTATTTGCTCAATTTCTGATGCTGTTAATATCCTGCCCTCAATGAGTAATTTACCATCAAAGCACGTTACTTGGAACGTACTAGCCTTTGCAATTTCCTTTAATATCTCCATCTTCTCCTGCCTTTTGAAGTCTCATATCAATATATGATTGTTTCCAATTTGTATGTTCTTGTAAAAAAATATTTAGTTGTTTAGATTCCCATTCTGTAGGGGTTCTGTTGTCGTTTATCATTCTGTAAATGATCCCATAATCGATCCCTGTACTATCTGATAAATATCTAATAGTACATTGACAACGATATAAAATATGAGAGATCAATTTTGAAATCATTAGTTAGCTACAGCGCTCGATTGTTGATTTGTTATCTTTATCAAAATAGCTTCATCAACTGCATCAGATTCTCCTACAAATGTCATAGTTCTCTCAAGAGGGCCAAACGTATTAACAGAATCATCATAATCAGTAATGTAACAATTTCTGATCGTGATCTCACAAGCATCTCCGTCACTGTTTGTCAATGTAAAAACAACATCCGATTGAGTTCCTGCTATATAATTATCAAACAATAAGTTATCTTCCATTTCCAAAGTTACGGATAAGGTCACATCTTTAACATCTGATACAACTGGCTCAAGTGTTTTCTTATCACCTAAAACATTTCTTCTTTCAAGTTTGTTATCAAGTGTAAACTCAAAAGATTTCATAGGAAAATTGTTACCACTATAAGAGAGGTTTCCACATTCATAATGGAACATCTGCTTACCACTTCCAAAAGAAGAGGTTAGAGCGGCCGCTCTTGCTTGTGAATCCTGAGCAATAATATCAAAAGAAGCAGTGATCTCTTCTCCTGCTGATCCTGAGATGCTCATACTGGAAACTTTACAACCTAAGAAGATCTCTTTTGAGTTGGTTATTCCTGTACCTCTTTGAAGTGCAATAGATAAAGATGGTACTGTTCCATCAGCAGAGGGTATATATGAATGCTCATAAGTAGGTCCACCTCCTGAAGTTGTTACATTACCAACAGCGGCTTTAATAAGCATTCCTGTACCCTCATAAAGAAGAGGAAGCTCTATGGAACCTCCACAGTTCAAAAAGGCTTCGAAATGTCCATTCTGAAAACCACCTCCTCCCGATTGAGATAGATGTGTTTTTCGTTCTTTCTCTTGTGTTTTTTGAAAAGATGCAGAGATGATCCTATTATCAACACCCATGGCCCCTGCTATGGTTCCATAAGTAGATTCCTCTCCTAATTTTATAAATGCACCACGTCCGAATTGTAAGGGCATGATAACCTCCTATGATGGTAATAATTGCCTAACTTGTAGTAGGCATGGAATGATAAAAACTTCAGAATCAGAACTATAAACCAATGCTCTGACGACATAATCTGTGTTGTTTGCTCCTGCTTGTACTCTAACTCTGATCCATCCTGCTATGATTCTTGTTTCTCCTAAAGCATACATGGCTGTTTGATTTACACCTGATGAATTTAAGACCTGTACATCTATATAATCAATAGCCTTAAAATCTAGTCTTTGGTTATATGGTAATGATCGAGGAGCGAGAAGATGAGAAATAGGGAACCAAATATCTATTTTTTCATCTTGATCTTTCTGAATTACTGTAGTCGGAACAGTTGATAATCCTTGATTTGATCCTACATTAACGATATTACCAAAAGGAGCACCCAAATAAGAAAGGGTTGTTTTTGGTGATGTTGTTGAAACTGTTGTAGATAGATCACTGCTTTGATCGGGGTTATCCCAATAAATATAGATAACATGCATCACGTTACCTTCAGACATCGAAAAACCAGCTACCCGAAATAAACTTAATCTTGTTGTTTTATTCCAAGCAAATCTCTCAAAAGTAAAAATACCGCCCTGTTTATTTGTTAGGACTACATCAAATCCATCTGTTCTAACATTCTCCCAGAAATCATCATAATCAGTAGGAACAACAAAGGAAAACTCTATCGTACCCTTTCCTGTTGTAGATGTATCTATAACAAGAGGAAGTCTTCTTTTAAAATCTGCATTATACCAACTCATTAAACACCATAAATAGATTGATGGGTTACTCTGACCTCAATCAAAGAGATCCCTGTTTGACTTATACCATATTCCTCACCATCAAGGGCTGTAAAATTGACCAAAACATCTTGAGTTTGACCCGAAAGTCCTAAGGTACGATCTGAAGTTATTGCTTTTTGAATATCTCCAGCAAGATTCATGGCATTTTGAACTCTTGCTTCTAATGTTCCTCCTCCTGCATAACATACAATTTGATATACAGACTCTCCTAAATATCGCCCTAAAGTTCTTCCTTGTTGCTCTATGGTATCAATAAAGGTTATGTTTGCTGATGGTACTTGATTCGCTCCTATTGGAGCACCAATAACAACACGATCCCTTAGATCAAGACCTGAATATCCTGCATTATAATCAGCAGCAATAACAACTTTGAGCCTATTCAATATTGTTACCTGTACAGTATTACTCATCGATTGTCACCCATAGCAGCAGCAAGTAAAGAACCCAACCTATCAGGAAGACGATCTCGTTCTCCAGCCACAGCCCTGCCCAAATACAGCCTAGGCTTAATAAACACAGTACCAAACTCAACATATTCTGCATAATTCACATCAGCACCCGATCCCCCCGCCTTTAATATTATTCGAGGTGTTCCTTGTTTGCTGTCAACAATCCCGGAAATAGAAGATCGAAGTCTCCCTGTTCTTACTTTAGGGTATGTTGTTGCGTTTAATTTCCCATCCCTCTCCATTCTCAAAGCAGATTTCATAAGTTCTTTTTCTAACTCTTTGAGGAGGTTAGAAGATGCTTTTTTCATTCTTGCGAGAAACTGATCAAATGATAACTGAGACATTTCTATATCCTCTCAGTATTTCTTTGACCTCGATCGGCATGGTTCTAGGTGATAGAGATACAGTGCTATTTCTTTGAGTTATTGATTGATTTCCTTGACTGCTTTTTGCACGCTGTAAATGAGCACAATACACACAAATAGCATGTACAAGGTCATGAGGAGGGCTAGAAGTATTAAACCCAAAAGAACCAACAACTTTATTAGCACGATAACCATTATCAAAAGTATCAGTAGATTCATCATTTAAAATGAGCCTACCGTTTTGTTTATCTAGTGTAGTTTTTGCAAGATCTACAGCAGTATCAGATCCATATTCTCTGTCTATATCAGAATGAACAGATGTAATAGATACAACTGGTTTGATAGATAACTGTAAAACATAGGATAACTCATACATAGGTTGATCAATGTAAACAGTATATGTTGATTGATCTAATACATATGAGGTATTCCCATCAGCAAGAGGGAAACCTAAATATCGAGCAATATAAGACTCAACACGAGAAATAAGAGAGGATAGATCTGCATCAATACTAGATCCCTGTATCTCAGGGAGATACTCTTTTAATACTGATACAGATACTAAACTCATTCATTTAAATCCTATATATCTCTTGCAGGTACACATTTCAAAAAGAATGCAATATCAGTAACACTACCCAAAGAACCAGTAAAATCTAATTTTAATTGTATCGCTTGATCTTTCTCATATCGAGGAGATACACCATCTTGAAGAGTCATAGGAACAGGAGCATTTTCAGCAAACCCTGAAGCCTGTGAATCAGCAATAAACAACTTTGTAGCATCATCATCAGCATACACTTCACATGATACTTTTGGAGAAGCACCAGAAGCAACAGCAACAGAACATATAATATGAGCGGATTCAATACGACAATCAACAGGAGCAGGAACTGCAACAGTGACATCCGTAGATTGAACATTACCCAATTTGTAAGATAATATAAACATTTTTAACTCCTAAATTATATTGGTAAATCATAACCGTAAACAACATTTTTAACAGATGCAGCATCAGGAGAATCCATGACAGCTCTCATTGTAGAAACGAGTTGTATAGCACCTGAAGCGATATCCTTATCTGACTCAATAGTAATTTGTCTACGTACATATTGAGAATAAGAATCAGGGTTGAAAATAACAAATCCAGTTTTATTTTTAGATCCACTACCTAAGAATTTGCCATCATCTTCTAAATCAGCACCCATGAAACGAGACATAACGATCGGTATACCTGCCAAACTAGCCAACTGACCAGTTAATACTGTTGCTTGAGGGCCAAACTTCTCTAATGTTACAACTTCAGACAACTCTAAGAAGTTCGCGATCAAGCACTCAGGAGATACAACACAAACTTTATTTCCTACAGCCAACTCTCCCATTTGAGAAACAGCACTCATGAAATTTGCAAATGTCAAAGCAGCACCACCATAATCAACAAATGATGTTTTATCAAGAGCAGCAGCACGGAATCCTAAGAAAAGGCGGCGGTGGTCGGAAGATCCACCGAGTCCACTTGCTCCCCATCGTTCTCTGATATTCCAATTTGCAATATCATCTTGATGAGTTGCGGCTGTATCACCATTGATCATACAATCCTCAAAAGCATCCTCAAGATCTTGAGCGATTTGCTTAGATAAAGCAGGGATAATAGCAAATGCAGAATCTTCTCCAGCAGCATCATCAATATTCATAAGAGTAGCAAGACCTTTTGCTCTAACTGTCTTCTGTGCTGTTTCGATGGTAGATGCTTGATACTTAGCAAGATCATCAGTAGCAACACCTTTAATATAAGGTCTTCCACCTCTTGAGAGTTTTGGAATAAGAAGTGTTTCACGTTCCATTTGTACACTTGGCAACAAAGCACGAAGACCACGAGGAACTTGAAAGGTTTGATACAATTCTGTTTTGAACTCATCAGGTATCCATTCAGATCCTGCTCCTGCACTGTCAGCAAAGATCTTATTAACTGCATTCTTCATAAAACTAGGAGCCTTTTGAAGATGGCTATAAAGTTTCATATCTGATTTAGGAGTATAGGGATCTTTCATCATCATTCTAGCAAGTGATCGATCTTGATTCATTTTGCAAAGATCTGCGTGCCATTGGTTAGCATAAACGTCAGCATCTAGAAGACCTTTTTGCTCAATGTTTACTCTTCCTTGACCTGCAATATTCTTAGAAACTGTAGCTGTATTCCATTGTACAGATCCATCTTCATTCTTGTATT
>MDSZ01132269.1_pt1 | contig 11334 bp, 16 predicted proteins | sample 811201 | NCBI WGS metagenome assembly MDSZ01 (sample SAMN05326647, study PRJNA326480) | marine metagenome | isolation source: seawater | place: Indian Ocean: North | collected 2010 | reverse complement strand
CGATGGTAATGGATGGATTAAAAAATTTAGATCCAGTTGCCTATGTTCGTTTTGCATCTGTTTATAGAAATTTTAGAGAAGAAAAAGATTTTGTAACTTTCGTAGACAGAATAGATGTCTATAAAAAAAGATAAATATTATATAACTTTAGCTAATAATTTAGCAAAAAGCTGTAATGGCTACACAGGTCCAAATCCATCAGTTGGAGCTATTGTAGTAAAAAATAACGAGGTTATTTCATTCGGTAGAACTAGCACATCAGGAAGGCCTCATGCTGAAGTTAATGCATTAAAAAGATTATCTTCTAAAGATAAAAAAAATTCTACAATTTATATTTCACTTGAACCATGCGCACATCATGGTGTTACACCTCCTTGCGTTAATGAAATAATTAAATCAAAAATTAAAAGAGTTGTTTATTCATCTATTGACCCAGATTTTCGTACTTCTGGAAAATCATATAAAATTTTAAAGTCAAAAGGTATAAAGGTAAAAAAAAACATATCTAAAGAAACATCTAAATTAATATATAAAAATTATTTTTATTCTAAGATTAAGAAATTGCCCTATATTTACGGTAAACTTGCCGTTTCTAAAGATTTTTATATAAAGGATAAAAAACAACTATATATTACCAATGATCAATCTCTACAAACTACCCATATTTTGAGAAGTAGAGTAAATTGTATATTAACAACTTATAAAACAATAAATGAAGATAATCCAAAATTAAATTGTAGACTCGAAGGTTTAGAAAAGTTTTCTCCACAAGTGGCAATATTAGATAAAAATATTAATATAAAAAAAAGTTCTCTTTTAATAAAGAATGCTAGAAAAAAAAGAACCTTTTTATTTTACAACCGAATTAATAAAAAGAAAATAAAATTTTTAAAATCAAAAAAAATTAAATTAATATACACACCATTAATCAATGGCAATTTGGATTTTAACTTTGTGATAAAAAAATTGTATAAATTTGAGATTACAAGTATTCTTGTAGAAAGTGGTAAATTACTAACACTTTCTTTATTAAATAATAATTTATTTAATGAATTTTATTTATTTAAAGCTGATAAAAAATTAAATAAAAGAGGAAATATAAAAGTAAGCAATATAAAAAGAATTTTATCTAAAAAATTTAAAAATGTTAAAATAAATGAGACTTTTCTAAAAAAAGATAATCTTGTACATTATTATTAAAAAAATGTTTAATGGAATAATTTATAATCAGGGAATAGTTAAAAAAATATTGAATACCAAAAGGGGTAAATCAATTTTCATTTTATCTAAAAATTCTATTAATAAAAAAAAAATAGGTATGTCCATTTCTTGTGATGGTGTTTGCTTAACTTTGATTTCTATAAAAAATAAACTCTTAGAATTTTATCTTTTGCATGAAACTATTAATAGATCAAAATTTAAATATTTAAAAGTTGGCGATTACATTAATTTGGAATTACCTCTTAAATATGGTGATCATATTTCTGGACATATATGCCAAGGTCATGTTGATACAACATCTAAAGTAATCAGTGTTTCAAGAAAAGGTGCATCAAAAATTTTTGAATTTAGCGTCAACAAAAAATATAAAAAAATTCTTATTGATAAAGCTTCAATATTAATCAATGGTGTTTCATTAACAATTTCTAAAATAACTTCTAAGGGATTTCAGGTATGGACAATCCCACATACGCTTAAATTAACAAATTTATCTAATATTAGAAAAAAAAGTGTAGTTAATATTGAATTTGATATTTTATCAAAATATATAAAAAACTATATTTCATGAAAAAATTAAAATTTAATTCAATCGAAAAAATAATATCTGATGCCAAAAAAGGAAAAATGTATATTTTGGTAGATGACGAAAATAGGGAGAATGAAGGTGATTTAATATTTGCTGCTAAAGATGTAACACCAAAAAAAATAAATTTTATGGCCAAATATGGGAGAGGATTGATTTGTTTGGCATTAGATACCTTGCAAGCGAAAAAATTGAACCTTAATTACATGTCTCCAAAAAATGAGTCAAGAAATCAAACTGCTTTTACAGTTTCTATTGAAGCAAAAAAAGGTATTTCAACAGGAATTTCGGCAAAAGACAGAGCAACTACAATTAAGGTTGCCACCAAATTAAAAGTTTCAAAAAAAGAAATTGTTTCACCAGGACATGTTTTTCCAATAGTTGCAAAAGATGGTGGTGTTTTAATTAGAGCTGGACATACGGAGGCATCAGTGGATATTTCAAAATTAGCGAATAAAAATTCTTCAGCAGTTATCTGCGAAATCATGAATGAGGATGGATCCATGGCAAAAGGTGATGATCTTATTAATTTTGCAAAAAAACACAAATTATCAATCGGAAAAATAGAAGATTTAATTGCTTATAGACTAAAAAAAGAAAATTTTATTAAACTTAAAAAAACATCAAATATAAATTTAGATAATCAAAATTTCAAAATTAAAATATTTGAAAATACTATTGATGGATCAGAACATTTTGCATTGATTAAGGGTAGTATCACTAAACAAGTAATACCAAGAGTACGAGTTATTTCCTCTAATATTGTTCAAAACTATTTGCTTGGCGGTAAAATTCCAAATTCATTCAATAAAACAGTTACATATTTTAAAAAATTTAAAAATTGTATCCTTGTTTTTATTAAAGACCCCAATTTAAAATCTGTGTCAGCAACTTTAAAAGATTATCAAAATAAAAAATATTATAAAAGAGGGAGAGATAAACTTATTAGAAATTATGGTCTTGGGGCTCAAATCCTTAAAAATTTGAAAGTCAATAGAATGATTTTAGTTACAAAGTCGAGAAAGAAGGTTATAGGTTTAGAAGGGTATAATTTATCAATAACCAAACAAGAGATTATATGAAAATATGCATTGTCATTGCTAATTACTATAAAGAAATTTCAAAGAATTTACTTAATGGTTCATTGAAGGAACTTAAAAAACATGGTTACAAAAATATAAATATTAAGTACGTAGCAGGTGCTTTTGAAATACCAAATATTATATCGTGTAATATAAAAAAATTTGACGCTTTTATAGCGTTAGGCTGTATTATAAAAGGCCAAACAGACCATTATTATTTTATATCTCAAGCGGTTACGTCTGGATTGATGAATCTTTCGATTGAAACAAAAAAACCAATTGGATTTGGAATCTTAACTTGCAATAATTTGAAACAAGCCCAAATTAGAGCTTCGATCTTTAAAAAGAATAAAGGAAAAGAAGTGGCATTGGCAATTATTTCTATTATTAAAAATAAATGAAATATAATTTTACACCAGCTAAGAACCCCAGAGTTCTTATAATTCAAAAAGTTTATGGTCAGCTGGTTAACAACGATCAGCAAATTAATTTTGAAAAGCATAGATTTAAAAAATTTATCAAAGATGTCGTTTTAGGTACAATTGAAAGAGTGGAGCTAATAAATGAAGAAATTAAATCGATTGAAAATAATTTTAATTTAAAAAATATTGATAATATTTTTAGAATTATAATTCAATGCGCAACATTTGAGTTTATGTATAAGCCTAGTTTATCAAGAAAAATTATTATTAAAGAATATTTAAATGTTTCTAATTTTTTCTTAAGTAACTCTCAAACAAAATATTTAAACGCTATTTTGGATAATTTATCAAAGAAATTAACAAAATGAATGAGTTTGAAATTATTAATAATTTAAGAAAAATTATTAAAAGCCCAGTATCTCTAAATTTAAATGATGATGTTGCTTATGATCCTAAAAGTAAACTAGTAATAACAATTGATACATATAACGAAAAAATTCATTATTTAAAATTCAATAAACCAGATCTTTTAATTAAAAAAGTAATAAGATCATCAATTTCTGATATTATTTCAAAAGGTGTAAATCCAGAATATTTACTTATTTCATTTTCTGGTTCAAATAAACATTTTTCAGAAAATAATATTAAATTAATTTTAAAATCGATAAAGTCTGAACAAAAAATATATCATTTTTCATTAATAGGCGGGGATACAACTAAATCGATCAAATCTTCATTTACAATTTGTGCTTACGGTTTTTCAAACAAAATTATTAAACGTAATAAATGCCAATTAAACGATGATATTTATATTACTGGAAATATTGGAGACTCGGCTGTTGGTTTAGATTTTTTAAGAAAAAAAATTAAATCGTCATCAAAAATAGAGGAGTATTTCGTTAAAAAATATTTTAAGCCTAATATACCTTTTGGATTTCATAAGGAACTTCATAAATTTGCTAATACATCTATGGATGTTTCAGATGGATTACTTGTTGACTTAAGAAGGCTTGTAGGAAAAAAAAAACTAAGTTTTTTAATTAACTATAACTTATTACCAAAATCAAATTTTTTTAAAAGATTTTTAAACAAAAAAAATAAAAAAAAAGATAAGTATTTATTTAGTGGCGATGATTATCAAATTCTTTTCACAGCTAAAAATGTACACAGAAACAAAATATCTGAAGCATCAAAAAAATGGAATCAAAAAGTTACCAAAATAGGAACTATTGTAAATAATAGGAATAATTGTGTATTGATTAATAATAAAATTATAAAAATTAAGGATTATCGAGGATATATACACAATTTTAAGTAACATTATTGATTGCGTTTTAGAGTTTTTTTTGTAATGTGTGCGTTTTTTAAATACTAACAACAGACTAGTAAATAAGGTTAAAAAACATTTATGAACGCAGAAACAATTTTAGGTTACACAATTTTAGCAGGATTATTATCAATAGTTTATGGATTTATAACTGGTAAAAATATATTAAATTCAAGTGCAGGAAATCAAAAGATGCAAGAAATTGCATCTGCAATACAAATTGGTGCAAAAGCATATTTAAATCGTCAATATAAGACAATAGCAATTGTTGGAATAGTTGTTCTTGTAATTATTAGTTATGCCTTTAGTATTTTAGTTGGTTTGGGTTATTTAATTGGAGCTGCATTATCAGGTATTGCTGGTTACGTAGGTATGTTAGTTTCTGTTCAAGCAAATGTAAGGACGGCCGAAGCTTCAAGAAAAGGTTTAAATGAGGGTCTTGATGTAGCATTTAAATCTGGCGCAGTAACAGGAATGCTTGTTGCAGGTTTAGCTTTATTAGCAATTGCAGTTTATTATTATTTATTGTTACATTTTCAAATTGAAGAAAGAGAAATTGTAAACGCATTAGTTGCTTTAGGATTTGGTGCATCATTAATTTCAATTTTTGCTCGATTGGGTGGTGGAATTTTTACAAAAGGTGCCGACGTTGGAGCGGATCTAGTTGGAAAAGTTGAGGCAGGTATACCTGAGGACGATCCAAGAAATCCCGCAGTTATAGCAGATAATGTTGGAGATAATGTTGGCGATTGTGCAGGTATGGCAGCTGATCTATTTGAAACTTACGCCGTTACAATTGTTGCGACTATGGTTCTTTCGTCAATTTTTTTTGTAGGTGATTTAAATATGATGATTTACCCATTGACGATTGGAGGCGCCTGTATATTAACATCCATAATTGGTACTTTTTTTGTTAAATTAGGAAAAAGTAAAAATGTTATGAATGCTCTCTACAAAGGTTTTGTAGTTTCTGCAGTAACTTCAATAATAGTTTTATATCCTGTAACAGATTATGTAATTGGCTTAGATACTAGTTATAATTTTAATCCAGAACAGAAAGATAGCACCACACCACTTAGGTTCACAGGTATGAACTTATATATATGCGGTATTATTGGATTAGTTATAACAGGCTTGTTAATTTGGGTTACCGAGTATTACACTGGTACAAATTATAGACCTGTAAGGAGTGTTGCTAATTCTTCAACTACAGGTCATGGTACTAACGTTATTCAAGGTTTAGCAGTTTCATTAGAAGCTACAGCGATACCAGCTTTAATTATTGTCTCTGGAATTCTATTAACTAATTATATTGCTGGTTTATATGGTATAGCAATCGCAGTAACAACGATGTTGGCATTAGCAGGAATGGTAGTTGCTCTTGACGCATACGGACCTGTTACTGATAATGCTGGTGGAATAGCTGAAATGTCTAAACTTCCAAATAATGTAAGAAAAACGACTGATGCTTTAGATGCAGTTGGTAATACTACAAAAGCTGTAACCAAAGGTTATGCAATAGGTTCAGCTGGATTGGGTGCATTAGTTCTTTTTGCAGCTTACACAGAAGACATTAAGCATTTTTCTAAAGTTGCTGGCTCAAACCTAGAGGGTATAGTTGTAACATTTGATTTATCAAATCCTTTTGTAGTTGTTGGTCTACTAGTTGGTGGTATGCTGCCATATTTATTTGGATCAATGGGAATGCAGGCTGTAGGTAGAGCAGGTGGGGCTGTCGTTATTGAGGTAAGAAGACAATTTAAAAAATTTCCAGGCATTATGAAGAGAAAACAAAAACCTGACTATGCTAAATTAGTTGATTTACTTACAATAGCCGCAATTAAGGAAATGATAATCCCATCTATGCTTCCGGTTTTATCACCAATAGTACTTTATTTTGTTATTTATGCAATTGGCGGACAAGTTGCAGCTTTAGCATCTGTTGGAGCTATGCTGTTAGGAGTAATTATAACTGGTTTGTTTGTAGCAATATCAATGACAGCAGGTGGTGGTGCATGGGATAATGCAAAAAAATTTATCGAAGATGGAAATCATGGAGGCAAAGGATCTGAAGCCCATAAAGCTGCTGTGACTGGAGATACTGTTGGCGACCCTTACAAAGATACAGCCGGACCCGCAGTAAATCCAATGATAAAAATTACAAATATTGTTGCTCTATTATTGCTAGCAGTGATAGCTGGATAATTTTTTTTATTTTGATTTTGGAGCGTTAACTTTTTGTTCTAGACTTTTAAGTAGTTTATTTATTGGCGATGATGAATCGTAACTCTTAGTAGTACTTTTTTTTACAATTTTAATATCATTCATATCTTCAATTTTATAAAGTTTCTTATTTTCAACAATTCCATATTTATTAAATGTAATTTCTAATATATTATTTTTTTGTATTTTAGACTTACCTAATTTAAAAATTGATTGATTGATTTTTGTTCTTTCAATATAGAACCATATATTATCATCAAAAAGACTAATAGTTGAAGGTTTTCCAATAATTTGCAATACATCGTTTTTATTTGATTTTGAAAGTTCAATTTTATTTTTTTTGACTTCTAAACCAGATAATCCGTGGTTATTAACAACTTTATTATTTGAACAACTTATTGTAAATAAAAAAACAAATATTAAAAACTTTTTCATATGGATAAAAAATACATAAATATTTATAATAATATTATTAAATTGACTAGAAATAAATCATTATATTTAAATCTTTCTGAAAATGAAACATTTTCCGATAGGATTATTTTCCTACTTTTTCATTTATCCTTTTTTTTTAAATCTTATAAGAAATCACATCCATCAATGGATTTACAAAAAATACATGATCATATTTTTAAACAAATAGAATTATCAATTAGAGAAATTGGATATGGAGATGTTTCTGTAAATAAATATATGAAAAAGTATATCAATTACTTTTATGATATTATTTCAAATATTGATAGCTGGGAAAATATAGATATAAATAAAAAAAAGGATATTTTAGAAAAATTTATAAATAGACCTAAAAATATTTCATTTTTTGTCGAATATTTTGATAAATTGTACTTTTTTTATAAAAATAATACTTTAATTTATTTTACAAAAGATATAGAAGAAATCAGAATTTAATTATGGCTGTACCAAAACGTAAAACTACCCCATCGAGAGCAGGAAAGAGAAGATCTCACATCAAGGTTTCTCCTAAAAATATAATTGAAGATAAAAAGTCTGGAGAGTACAGACTTTCGCATCATTTAGACCTAAAAACTGGATTTTATAAAGGTAGACAAGTTTTAGATCCTAAAGAATAATATTTTATATGAATAAATCTGTTGTTATTGCAGTTGATGCAATGGGAGGTGATAACTCACCTAATAAAACTATAGCCGGCATCCATGAATATTTAAAAAATAATAAAAATAATTTTTTTAGAATTTTTGGAAAAAAACAATTAATAGAAAATGAAATTTCAAAAAATAACATTAAAAAAGAGTTTTATGAAATAGTAAATTGTGATGATGTTGTTTCTAATAATGACACTCCTTTATCAGCTGCTAAGAAAAAAAATACGAGCATGTGGAATGCTATAAATGATGTAAAAAATAAAAATTCAAATGTAGTTGTATCTGCAGGTAATACAGGTGCACTTTTTGTAATATCAAAACTAAATATGAATATGATCGAAAATATAAGTAAACCAGCTTTAGCAGCTTTATGGCCAAATAAAATTGATATGAACATTGTGCTAGATTTAGGTGCAAATGTTGAATGTGATGAAAAAAATTTTGTAGATTTTGCTCTTATGGGTGCTGCATTACATAAAGCTCTTTTTCCATTAGACGAGTCGAAAGTTGCGCTATTAAACATTGGCTCTGAAGAAATTAAAGGTCATGAAACTATTAAAAAAGCATATCAATTAATGGAAAATAAAAAAAATAATCTTTTTGAATTTTGCGGATATATAGAAGGGAACCACATTATGGATGGCAACGTTAATGTAATTGTCACCGATGGTTTTACTGGAAATGTCGCATTGAAAACAGCAGAAGGTACTGCAAATTTTATATCAACAGAACTTAAAAAAGCTCTTACAAGTGGTTTATTTGCTAAATTTTCAACTCTAGTTAACATCTCTAATTTAAAAAAATTTAAAAGAAGACTTGATCCTAGACTATACAATGGTGCAATTTTATTAGGTTTAGAGACTCCAGTTATTAAAAGTCATGGTTCAACTGATTATATTGGCTTTGCTAATTCCTTAGATGTTTGTGCTAAAACAGTCGAAGGTAAATTAATTGATAAGATAAAAAAAAACATAATTCTTTAATGAGACAAAATTTAACAAAAAAAGAAATTATTAATTCAATTTATATGCAATTGGGATTTTCAAAAAAATTAATTGAAAATATTCTTGAGGACATGTTTGAAATTTTACTTAATAGCTTAAAAAACAATGGTAAAGTAAAAATATCAAACTTTGGAACTTTTATTTTAAGACATAAAAAATCAAGAATTGGTAGAAATCCTAAAACTAAAAAAGAAGCTCTTATTTCTGAGAGAAATGTGGTATTATTTAAACCATCCAAGTTTTTAAAAAATAAAATAAATAATGTCGAATAAGTTATCCTCTGCTTATAAAACCATAGGAGAGGTAGTTAAAATTTTAAACAATGAAATGCCATTAAATATAAATGTAAACGCACATACTCTTAGATTTTGGGAAAAACAGTTTGTTCAATTGAAACCAAAAATATTTAATAATCGTAGATATTATGACAATAACAATATTGAGATACTTAAATTTATCAAATTCCTTCTTAAATCAGAAGGCATGACACTTCAAGGTGTGAAAAAGTATTTAAATCAAAATAAATCTATTCTTGACGATTCTTTAATTAAGTCTATAAGAGCAAGATATTTTAAAAATAAATTATCTAATCTTAAAGATATTATTAGAGAACTAAAAAAATAACTATGGCAAAAAAAACTTTTGTAAAAGTAAGAATGGTACCCGAAACTAAACCTGATAGTCCTTTTTATTACTATCTAAAAAAACCAGCCGGCGGTGAAAAAGCAAAAGTTAAACTATCTGCTCGAAAATATAATCCGAGCACAAGAAAGCATGAGTTATTTGTTGAAAAAAAACTTCCTCCGCATAGTAAATAACTACTTTCTATTAAAATTTCTTCTCTCATAATCAATATAAGCACTAATCATATTACTCCATATTCTTTTTGTAATTTTTGGATCAATATTATGTTTTATTGATTTCTTTTTGATTTGAGAAAGAATTATTTTAATTCGCTTTTTATCAACTATCTGTTTTTTGTATTTCTTTAGCTGTAAAACTTGATCTACGAGCGAAGTTCTTTTTTTTATTAGTTTAATAAAAGAGTTATCAAGTTTATCTAGACTTTTTCTAAGTTTTTTAAGTTTTTTATATTTATCGGGCGACATTTATTAAATTGGATTTATTAATAATTATTATATTTATTCTCATATGTACATAGATAATAATATTATAAAAAAACAATTATCACTATGGCTTATTTTAATGTTTTGTTTAACGGCATTAATAATTGTTGTTGGTGGATTAACCAGATTAACAGACTCTGGTTTATCAATAACAAAGTGGGAGTTGTTTTCTGGCATATTTCCACCTTTTAATGATAATCAATGGATCAACTACTTTAATAAATATAAAGAAATTCCTGAATATAAACTACAAAATTTTAATATGACGATGGATGAATTTAAAATTATCTTCTGGTGGGAGTGGGCACATAGATTTTTAGGTAGATTAATTGGATTATCATATCTAATACCATTAATTTATTTTACTTTTAAAATTAAACTCAAAAATTTATTTAATTTCTATTTTATATTTATTCTAATTTGTTTTCAGGGTTTTATAGGCTGGTATATGGTATCTAGTGGTCTTATCGAAAGAATTGATGTTAGCCATTATAGGTTATCCATTCATTTATTGATAGCATTTATAATTTTGTCATTAATATTTTGGAATTACTTAAAATTAAATGTTCGTATTAATAACGATTACAAAATTAACTTATTTTTACCATTAATATTTATGTTGTTAATTTATACACAAATAATTATTGGTGCATTTGTTTCGGGTATGGATGCTGGTAAAATATATAACTCTTGGCCAATGATGGGTGACACTTATTTTCCTAATGATAATAATATAGATAACTTATTCAAATTATCTGCTTTTGATGATCCTTCTCTTGTCCAATTTATCCATAGAAACTTGGCTTATCTAATAATGTTTTTTTATTTATATATTTTTTACAAAGTTTTAAAAAAAAAAATTTCAAAACTTTATAATCCGTTAAAAATTTTAGGTTTATTTATAATACTGCAAATCTTTTTAGGAATATTAACACTAATATATGGTGCACAGATTTATATTGCATCTATGCACCAAATAAGTTCTATTTTTTTAGTAAGCTCTGGTGTTTATTTTTTCTATATAAGTTCTAGATCTAACCAACAGCTTTCAAACTAGGTTTGCCAGAAGCATCAAGGGCCTGTTTTAGATCTTCTATGATATCATCAGAATGCTCAATACCTATGGAGAGTCTTACATACCCTGGTGTTACACCTGCAGCTAACAATTCCTCATTAGTCAGTTGACTGTGAGTAGTAGTTGCTGGATGTATGGCTAAGCTT
>MDSZ01041673.1_pt1 | contig 11334 bp, 11 predicted proteins | sample 811201 | NCBI WGS metagenome assembly MDSZ01 (sample SAMN05326647, study PRJNA326480) | marine metagenome | isolation source: seawater | place: Indian Ocean: North | collected 2010 | reverse complement strand
TTTTCAAAGATTTATAATTGATGGAGAAAGATTTAAAAATTATCAAGATCAATTCATGGAGAAAGTAGAACAATTTTATTCACGGAGATTAACAAATTGAATTATGTAGTTTGGGATATTGAAACGGATTCAGCTCAATTAGATTGGGCAACTATGATTGAAATAGGTGCAATCTTGTTAGATGAAAATTTTAAAGAAAAGGATAGATTTTCAGCAAGATGTAGAATGCCACAAGACAGAGTTCCGTCTTGTACAGCTCTTTGCATAAATAAATCTAATGTTGATTTGATTACCAAAGGTAATTTAAGCCATTATCAAATGATTTCACAAGTAGAAAAAAAATTTCAAGAGTGGTCTCCTGCAACATTTATGGGTTTTTCAAGTATTGATTTTGATGATGAAATTCTAAGAAGAGAGTTTTTTAAATCTTTAAGAAAACCTTATTTAGTAAATACAGATGGTAATTCAAGGCATGATGCCCTCAATATGATTAAAGCCGCATTTGCAATTGATGAAAAAGTATTAAAAACAGAGATTAATCCAAAAGGAAACAAATCAATGAAGTTAGAGTCTTTAGCCAGACTTAATGGTTTTGAGTCTGCTGGAGCACATTCAGCATTATTTGATACAGAGTTAACAGTAAAGGTATTAGGTTTATTGAAAAAAAAACAACCTGATTTGTGGTATGAATATTTGAAGACCAAAACTAAGATAGTTGTTGAAAATTTAATTAAACAAGAAAAAATGTTTACAATAAATGAAAATTTTTTTGGAAAAAATTATTTATTTTTAGTTGCTCCTTTACACCCAAATTCATGCATGCATCCAGTTTATAAGTGGGGACAAGTAGTAAATTTATCTGCAAATATTGAAGAACTTCAAAAACTTAATTATCACGATTTAAAAAAAGAAATGAAAAAATCTCCACGCTTTTATAAAACGATTAAATCAAATAAAGCCCCAATAATTTTAGATAAAAGTTTAGGGCTGAAAGTTGATCCTTATAAAAAAATTGGTGTGAACTTATTAAACAAAAGAGCAGAGTTGATGAAAACTAATGAAAAATTTTCTATAGATATCTGCAATATTTTAAAAGAAGCAGCAGAAGAAAAGATGGAAACATCATCACAAGTGGACTTGGAACCAGAGGAAACAATTTATTCAGGAGGTTTTGAAACATTCAACAAAGATGTACATTTATTTGAAAAATTTCACTCATTAGATTGGAAGGGAAAACTGGTTTTACTAGATAAATTTAAAGATGATAGACTCGTAACATTTGGACATAGTTTGATATATAATGAAGCTCCTGAAATTTTGCCAAAAGATATTTATAAGAAAATAAAAAGAAGAATTGCTTCTAGAATTTTAAGTACAAATAAAGAAAAATGGTGGACTGTATCAGCCTTCTATTCTGAATGTGATGAAATTAGAGAAAATGAGGATAAGATGTTTTCTTTCAAAACTGTAGATGAAAAATTAAAATTTCTCGATGGAATTAATGATTATGTTATGAATTTAGAGCAGAAATATTTAGATGCTTGATAAAATAAAATAAAAAAAATTCGTTTTTGGCCATTGAAAAAATAATTAAATCAATTATATCAGACCTATGCTTATAGACTTTAAAGATGAAGATTTCGAAAATAAAATTAAAAAAGATGAAATAAGTATTTGTCAATTCTCTGCAGCTTGGTGTGGTCCTTGTAAAAGTTTAAAACCAATAATGGATAAATTTTCAGAGACTTATAAAGATAAAGCGCAAAATTGGTTTTATTGCGATGTTGAAGATGGTGCAATCAATACAGGTTCAACAATGGGTATAAGAGGTGTTCCAACAACTATTATTTTTAAAAAAGGTGTTGAAGTTGATAGACTTGTAGGTAACCCGGGGGAGGCAACTGTAAAAGAATTTTTAGATAAAAATATTTAATTTAAATTTAATACTTCACCTGCCAAATATAAAGATCCAGTAATAATTAACAAATCATTCTCTTGAAATGATATAGACTTAATTGCCCCCAAAATATTTTCTTTATATTTTGTATTTGGAATATTCTTAAATTTTTCTTTTAATTCAATTCCACTAATTGCATTAGGTTGATTAGGAATATCAATGGTTGTTAAAGATGAAATATCTTTAAAATAACTTATATATTTTTCATGATCCTTATTTGCCATCATTCCAATAATTATATGTTTGTTGCAATCTAAAGTTTGAAGATATTCATTAAGAACTCTAGAGCCGTCTTCATTATGACTTCCATCAATTATTAAACGATTATTTTTAACAAGTTCTTTTAATTTTCCTGACTTTATTTCTTGAAGTCTAGCTATACTTTTAATTTTTGTTATTCCATTTTTAATATTATTATCTTTGATATTTAAATCCAATAATCTTAAAGTTGCAATTGCTGTTGAAATATTTTCTAATTGAAATTCTCCTAAAATACTTGGTAATGGAAGTTTTAAGCCACCCAATTTATCTTCATAATAAAAAAAACCATTTTCCCCATTAGAATAACTAAAATCTTCATTGAAAAATAATTTATTTGATGAATTTTTTGAAATTGTTCTTTTAATACATTCAGTAGTGTTTTTAGAGTTTTGTTTAGCTACAATTATATTTGAATTTAAAAGTGAAGAAGTTTTTTCAAATATAATTTTCTCAATTGTTTGTTGATCTTTTGGAAGCCAATCAAGGTGATCTTTACTTATCGAAGTTATAATACTTGCTAAATTTTCTTTTAAAATATTAGTCGCATCAAATCGATGAAATAAACCTGCTTCGATTAAATTAATATTTTCAGGGTATTTTGCTGCTTCATAAAAATAACATGCTGTTAATATCTCAAAAAAAGTAATCGGCTCGTTATCATTAATTTTTTCAACTTTCTCAAATAAACTAATTAAGTTATTGTCTTTTATTTTTTGATTATTGAAAATAAATCTTTCATTAATACTTTGTATGTGAGGACTTGAATAAACATTACATTTAATATTTGCCTCCTTTATGATCGAAAAAATTGCATTCATCGTAGATTGTTTGCCGTTAGTACCAACCACAGATATTGCTTTAATTTTATCTTGAGGATTACCTAGTTTTTTGCAGAGAATTTTTATGCGATCTAAGCTAAGGTCAATTTCCCTAGGATGCAATTTTAGAAAGCGACTGAGTATTTTCTGTAGATTCATTTTCATCAGTGCTTATAACAGAATTTTTCTTTAACAATATTGATAATAAAGTTCCTACTTTTTCACCAAGATTTTTTCTCTCTACGATTAAGTCAACAAAGCCAGTTTTTTCAACATATTCACTTTTTTGAAAGCCACTTGGCAACTCCTCCTTGACTGTGCCTTGTATTACTCTTGCTCCAGCGAATGCAATTAAAGCTCCAGGCTCAGCTATATGTATATCACCTAGCATAGCATATGATGCAGTTATACCTCCTGCCGTCGGATCCGTTAAGATAACAAAATAAGGAAGATTATTTTTTTTTAGTTCGTTTATTGCAAGAGTTGTTCTGGTCATCTGGGATAACGAAATTAAGCTTTCCATCATTCTCATTCCACCCCCGGCACTTAAACATATAAAAGGAGTTTGGTTTTCAATTGCATGTTGAATGCCAAATAAAAAAGCCTCACCTTCAGCTGCTGCCATCGAAGCTCCTAAAAAGTCAAAGTCCGATGCTACTGCAGTTATTTTTATATTATTGATCGATCCACTGACAACCATCATTCCACAATCCAATCCAGTTTTTTTTCTAGCAGCTTTTAATCTATCTTTATAAGCTTTTGAGTCAGTCCAATTAAGTGGGTCATCTTTAGGAATGGGTGTTTTAAATATTTCATAATTATTTTTTCCAAATAAAATATCAAATCTCTGTTTTGGTTTTATTCGATGGTGCTTATTACAATCAGGACAGACCCAAAGGTTTTCTTCTAATTCTTTTTTTAAAATTGGACCTTTGCAACAAGAAGTCCAATCACTATTAGCTATGTCTTCTTTAGTAGCCCTTTTATGAATAGCATGTTTAATTTTCTCACCTGCTTTAATTATTTTTGTAATCCAATTCATGTAATTTTATTTTTTAATCTTCTAACTACATTAGTAACATTTGTGACAGCATTTTGTCTTCTTTTAATTGAATCTGTTATTTCCTTGCAAATTGCGCTTCCTACAACTAAGCCATCAGCTTTTTTTAGGGAATTTATTGTTTTTTCGGTTATTCCAAATCCAATTACTACATTTTTTGATTTATTATGTTTTTTTATTTTTGAGTATTCTTTGAGTATTTGTTTTGAAGAAACTTTAAGCTTCCCACCTGTGGTAGATAACATGCTTATATAATAAATCATATCATGCGAATTTTTAATGATTTGTTTTAATCTAATTTTGGATGTTGTAGGTGAAATAAGTTGGATAAAATTTATATTTTTTTTTTTACATTTTAAAGCAAATTTTTTATTTTCAGGAAATGGCAAATCTACAACAATTAATCCATCCACTTTTGAATTTTTACATTTATTAATGAATTTATTTTCATTGTATTGATAAATCATATTATAATAACCCATTAATATGATTGGTTTATTTTTTTTTGTTTTTTTGAATTGATTTACAATAGAAAATACATCATTAATCTTTATACCATTTTTAATAGCTCTATATGCACTAGTTTGGATTTGACCACCATCAGCTATTGGTGTGTTATGAGGAAAACCTAGCTCACAGATATCAGCATATTTCGAGATTGATTTTAAAATTTCTAGTGATTTTTTTTTATTATTATCACCTGCAACTGTATAAGTAAGAAGAGCGGGTCTATTTTCGTGTTTAGCTATTTTAAATGCAAGATTAATTAAAGAATTGTTCATTAATATTTTCCTAATCTTTTTTTCAAAATATCCCTATCTTTTTTGGCATCACCACATGAATTAATAATACAAATTGTATCTCTACTAAGTTTAGGTGCAATCTTGATTGCTTCTGCAAAAGCATGACTTGGCTCAAGGCTAGGATTTAATTTTTCATATTTCTTAACTAGTTTGTAAGCATTTAAAGCTTCTTCGTCTGTCGCAAAGGTATATCTTGCTCTTTTTGTATCTTTTAAAAAACAATGTATTGGGCTTACTCCAGGATAATCTAAACCAGCACTTATTGACTCAGTTTCATGTATTTGACCCTCATCGTTCTGACAAACATAAGAGGCGGCACCATGTAATATTCCAATTTTTGCATTTCTGCTTAATGGAGCAGCATGTAGTTTTGATTTCTTGGGGCCACCAGCCTCAACACCAATTAATTCAATTTGTTTTTTATTAAAATCAATAAATTCACTCCAAAAGCCATATGCTGAACTTCCACCCCCAACACAGTTAATTAATTTTATTTTTTTTGGTATTTCTTTGAACTCTTTTATTAGTTGAGTTTTAAGTTCTTTTGATATTTGTGCTGTCGACCAACCACATATTTTTACAAATATGTTTGGACCAACTGTAGAACCCACACACATATGAGTATTATCACAATTTGAAACCCAATATCTCATACATTCACTTACAGCATCAACTAAAGTTTGGCTTCCAGAATACACAGGCACTATTTCTGCACCATTTTTTCTCATAGCATCACAGTTAGGTTTCTGTCGATTTATATCTTTTGCTCCCATAAAAATTTTACATTTAAGACCAAATTTTTTGGCTGCCATGCTTAACATTTTCCCTGCATAACCAGCACCTGTGTCGCCAACAATATATTTTTTTCCCATTGCTTTACAAATTAAAGCATGAACTGTTGCGTTATAAATTTTATGAGCACCACCGTTTGCTTCCGAAACTACTTTTGCCCAAATTTGAGCACCACCTAAATGATTAGATAAATTCTCTAATTTTACAAAAGATGTTGGGGATCCAATATAATTTTTGAAGTAGAAGTCTTTTTTTTTAATAAATTTTTTATCTTTTCTCAATTTTTCAAATTTTTTTGTTAAATCTTCAACAGGTTTTTTAAGAGTTTCGGGAATATAGCTACCACCAAATTTCCCACCCCAAAAACCATGTTTGTCATGCTGATCAATTAAAGGAATTTTTTTTTTAAGTTTCATTTTTTAAATTTTTTATTTTATTTAAGAAAATTTCTATTTTGGAAATATCTTTTAATCCAGAAGTTTCTAGTGCACCAGATATGTCAATAATATCAGCCATTTTTTTATATTTTTCAAGATTATCATTTATTTGGATATTTCCAGCTACCATTATTTCTTTATCGAGATTTAAATCCTCAATTAAATTATGATCAAATGACATGCTTTTTTCATATCCCTTGCTATCAAATAAATAAATATCAGTCACATAAGAATAAGGTGTATATTTATTCACGTCCTCCTCATCTTTTACAGTAATTGCAGTTATAATTTTTTTTTTATATTTATTCTTAATCGATTTAATTTTCTCAGGATTACAGTCATACAGTTGATAATAATCAAATGGCAAATCTTTAATCTTTTCAAGAATATCGTTATCAGGATTTACAAGCACTGCTACATATAGACATTTTTTTTTATCAATTTTTAATAACTCATTAAGTTTTCCTAAATTGACATACCTTTTTGATTTTGGATAATTAACTATAAATCCTACGAATTGGGGCGGATAAGTATGATTTGTGATATATCTTAATGTTTTAGAGTCGGAAACTCCACATATTTTAGTTTTAAGGATCATTGCTCTAAATGATCAATTAATTTTTTTAAATTTCTTTTGATATTTCCTTTTGTTATAGGTCTTCCTATCACGAGCCAGTCACTTCCATTTTTAAACGCTTGTTTTGGAGATAAAGTTCTTTTTTGATCATTTGAATTTGAATTAAATCTTATTCCAGGTGTAATTATCTCTTTTTTGAATACTTTTTTTACAACCTTTAACTCTTGTGCGCTACACACAATAGCATCTAGCTTTGCTTTGTTTGCTAATCTCGCCTGATGAATTACTAATTTTTTTAAACTTTTATTAAATCCCACTTCATTTAATGCTTTATTATTTAAAGATGTAAGGACTGTTACACCCACTAACTTGATTTTTCCTGAAACTTTTTTTGCAGCCCTTAGAGCTTCTAAACCTGAGCTAATGTGTATTGTTAAGTAATTAACCTTGATATCTTTAATTGCTTTAACGGCTGATTTACATGTATTTGGAATATCATGAAGTTTTAAATCTGCAAAAATTATTTTATTTTTTAATTTTGATAAAAAATTTCTACCATTTTTTGAATTTAAAAATTCTAAACCAAATTTATAACCAAATTTAATGTTAGATTTTTGGGTTTCTTTTATTATTTTATTTATTTTTGAAATATTAGTGCTATCACACGCAACAAAAATTTTTTTATTCTTCATCATTTAATTTTTTAAATAGGTCTTTAGCCATCTTAAAGTGAATTATTTTTTTTTCTGGAGTATGAATTTTTTCACCTGTTTTTGGATTTCTCGAAATTCTTGCTTTTTGAATATTAGTTGAGAAAACACCAAATCCTCTTAATTCAACTCTCTCTCCTCTTCTTAACGTTTGTTTAATTTCTTTAAGAATTATATTTGTAAATTTTTCAAGATCTTTCTTTAGAAAATTTGGGTAATTATTAGAAAGTTGTTTTAGAAGCTTAGATTTTACAATAGCCAATTTTATCTTCTTAAGTTTATTATTTCCCTTTATCTTTTTTCTTTAAGTCTTCAGATAAAGATGAGAAAGGCAAGTTTTTTCCTGATCCTTCTGATCCATACTTCTCTAAAGCCTCTTTTTTCTCTATTTCCTCCAAAAGCTTAATACTTAAGACAACTTTTCTTTTGTCCACATCTAGTTCTGCAATAGCACAGTCTATTCTCTCACCACCAGTAAATCTTGATGGTCTTGCGTCTGCAGCATTTATAGCTATTTGAGATTTTTTAATATTAAAATCCATTTCACAACCTTCTGGTCTTACAACAAGACCTTTATTATCTGTAGATATAATTTTGACTGTGATTGTTTGATTTATTTTTTTATCTTTAAACCAATCAAAAGGATCTTTTTGTGTTTGTCTTAAGCCTACTCTTACTTTTTGTTCTTGAACCTTTATCTCAAGAACTTTTACTTTTATCTTTTCAGATTTTTTATATTTTTTTAATTCTTCTTCTCCATTGTTTAAATATGTTAAATCATTACAATGCAAAAAAGCATCAACATCTAGATCTTCAATTTTCACAAACAGAGAATATTCATTTTTATTAACAATTTCACCTTCAACTATTGTTCCAATTGGAAATCTTTTTTCAAAAGTTTCAAAAGGATTTTCTTTAGTTAATCTATGAGAAATAGCAACTCTTCGTTTTTCTTTATCAATTTCTGTAATTACACAATCAATTTCATCACCAACTTTAAACATTTTTTTTGCCGAGATATTTTTCTTTGTCCAACTTAATTCACTTGAGTGAAGCAAAGTTGTTAAACCTGGTTCTAGTTCACAGAATGCACCAAAGTCCATAATTTTTACAACTTTAACTTTATATGTTTTTTTTAGTTGATAGTTTTCAATGTGTTCAAAAGGGTCAGGAGATAATTGTTTTACAGAACATCCAACCTGCAATTTTTCTTTATCAACTGAAATAACTTTTAAATCATGTTTTTCACCAATATTAAATACTTCATCTGGATGATTTACTCTTGAGTATGAAATTTCTTGTAAATGAACAAGAACATCAAGTTCATTGTTAACATTAAAAAAACAACCAAAAGAACTATAGCCTTTCACTTCTGCATTTTTGATAATATCTCCAATCTTATACTTTTCTATTATTTTAGCTTTATCCTCTTTTTTGAAAGAGGAAATTATTTCTCTTCTTGATACACATGCATTCCCTCTAACTTTATCTAATTTAATTAATGCAAATTTCTGAGGCTCATTCATTAAATGACTTATATCCTTTAAAGGTTTATCACTGATCTGGCTTCCAGGAAGGAACATTAAAGAGCCAGTATCTATGTGTTCTACTATGCAACCACCTTTGCATTTAGAGGTAATTTTTCCCATAATAGGTTCATTTTTTTCGTAAGCCTCTACAAGTTTATCCCATCCTTTTATTTTTTGTGCTTTACTTGCTGATACAATTACTTCGCCATTTCTATCTTCAATTTTTTCAAGTAGTACAGGTATCGTTTCACCTACTTTGATCTTGTCAGTTAAACCCATGCTTTTAAGTTCGTTTATGTCAAGTACTGGTTCTGATTTTAATCCAGGCACATAAAGAAAGCAGTATTTGTCAGTTATCTTATTGATTTTGCCATCAATTATTTTACCTTCTTCAATATTAATTTTAGAAAGTTGACTATTTAATAATTTTTCAAACTCTTGAGAGGCTGGGTTTTTAAGGTCTTTATATATTTCCATTAATTTGTTTATTACTTTTGTCTTTTTTAAAAAAAAACTTTGAACTTTTAGATAAAATTAGTCTTTTTATCAACACTGAATTTAAGTATTATTGTTATTTAAAGTCATTTTTTGTGCATATAATGCGAATATTTTCACTTATTGATGTATTTTAGCCCCTAAATATCGAATTTTTTTCAAAAATAAGGGAAAAGAAGTTTTAATTGAATCTTTATCATGTATGACCCAATCTCCACCAAAAGATAATGCTGCTATAGTACTTGTCATAAAAATCCTATGATCCTTTAAAAAATTTTTTATAACAATTTTTCTTGAAATATTTAGTTTAGGATTTCCATAAATTTTAATACTATGATTATTAACAATATTTTTGACACCCATTTTATTTAATATTTTTGAACCCCAAATTAGTCTAGGACTCTCTTTCTGGTTAAGTTCAGATAAATCTCTAAAGTAAGATATACCTTTTGCTTTAGCCGCAACTAAGAAAATTAATAAAAATTCATCAATAGCCGAAGAATTCAATTTTTTTGGACAATTAATTGAGTTAAAATTTTTGGAACTCTTTATATGAATATCGGCTATTCTTTCGCCTTTATAAATTTTAATATTTTTAAAAACTATACTTGCACCCATCATCTTAAGAATTTTGATTACTCCAATTCTTGATGGATTAATATTTATATTTTTAATTTTCAACTTAGAATTTTTAGATAGAAGAGTTAATACAATAAAAAAAGCACTTGAACTAATATCGGAAGGAATTTTATAGATTATGGGCTTAATTTTTTTTCCCCCTTCTATCTTTATTAAATCATAGTTTTTTTTTTTCTTAATTTTTATTGGTATTTTGAGATATTTAAATAGTAATTCAGTATGATCTCTTGATTTTTTGGCTTTAATAATTGTCTCTCCCTTAGTATTTAGTGCAGCTAGCATTACAGAACTTTTACATTGTGCTGAACCTTTAGTTTCGTAATACTTAATTGGTTTAGAAAAATTTGTACCATAAATTGTTATTGGAAGCTTTCCATCATTGGTATTAAATTTAGCACCAAATTTTTCTAAGGGTTTTGTAATTCTTAAAAAATCTCTTTTTGATAAACTTTTATCTCCTTTTAATTTAATTTTTTTTTTAGAATGAATTAAAAGACCCATTATTAATCTCCCTAAAGTGCCTGAATTTCCTGCATCCAAAGTAATATTATGTTTGTACTTATACCCATTTAAACCAACACCATTTATTTCACACTTATTTCCTGAAATATTAATTTTCACTCCAAGTTTTTTAAGACAATTGAGTGTATTTAATACGTCTTCTGATTTTAAAATGTTATCAGCTTTCGATTTACCTACTGATTGAGATGCTAAAAGTGCCCACCTAATTGACAAACTTTTATCTCCCTCAATTTTTAAAATTCTTTTGAACGAATTAATAGTATTAGAAATCTTAATATAATTTTTCATTGGCCTTTTCGATTAGCTAATTTTGAAAGACTCTCCAAAATATGCATTTCTAGCATCAATGTTCTGGATTAGATTTGTTGGAGTACCTTGTGCAACAACTCTTCCATTATGAATAATTGCTGCTGTATCAACACATGCTAATAAGTCTCGAGCTTGATGATCGCAAAGTATTACGGAAATATTATTATTACTTTGAAGATCTACAATTATTTCTTGAAGTGTCTTAATTGTCATAACATCAAGTGCAGCAAAAGGCTCATCTAATAGAAGAATTTTTGGATCAGATATTAGAGCAAGAGCAATAACTAACTTTTTTTTTTGTCCACCTGAGATAAGTTCAGCTTTTATATCTCTTACAGGATCTAATTCAAATTTAGAAATTAATGAGTTAATTTTTTCATTTCTATAACTTAAATTATCTATTGCTATTTCTGCGATTGCTTTTA
>MDSZ01066185.1_pt1 | contig 11335 bp, 10 predicted proteins | sample 811201 | NCBI WGS metagenome assembly MDSZ01 (sample SAMN05326647, study PRJNA326480) | marine metagenome | isolation source: seawater | place: Indian Ocean: North | collected 2010 | reverse complement strand
CAACTGCACAACAGCAGATGCAAGCGATGGCGGCTCAACAGAACCTTGAGGTTCCAAAGGTGAACTTCTACCCCTCTAACCATCCAGACCCGAGGAAGGCTAGGAGAAAGGACATCAAACAGGCTTACAAACTTCTCAAACCGACAAAGAGGTCAATCTTCGACCCCCGAAGAGCACTCTTCTGGAGCAACTACAGATACAACAAGGACAGTGGTACTTGCGTCGTCGATGGTTGTGATTGCAAGAAACTCATCCAATATGACAACCTATACGCACGCATAACCGATGAAGAGACAGGGAGGAGCCTTTGGGAGATGTATTGGCAGAATCCCATATCTGGTCAGACGGAGGCATTCCTCGCTAGAACTGGTGTTACTAGTGGTAGGACGATGAGAGGAACCTACTGCCCAGAGCATCTCCATCTGTATCACTTGCTATGCAAGTGGGAGGCGGAGCAAGAGAGGGAGGACGAGATGAAACCCAGTAGATTCAAAGACAAGGTCAAGAAGGGAGTTAGCATCGTCACAGTCCCAGTCTCTGCCGTTCAGAGCAAAGAGCCTCCACTACCAGAACTGGTGCAGAAGTACGAGCCCTTCTTCCAAGAGATAGAGAAGGACTCGATTAAGACCAAGGGCATCAACGTATGGCATATCCCAGACCCAGAAACTGGTCTGAACAACATCACTCTGATAGGGTTCGATATGAGGATGTTCCAGAAGGAGGCACAGGAGCAAGCCATTGCTACACAGCAAGCGTTCAACACGGTTCTTAACCAACAGGCTCAAACCCTCAACCCCGCTCCCGCGATTCAAGAGACCCCACAGGTTCCCCCATTAGAGGTGACAGAATGAGTCTAGGACTATCCAATAATCAACCGACCACTTCTGCCTTCTCTCTGGGCGCAAGCAGTTATTCCGCCCCAGCCTCACAACCTGCTCCGACTATGGGGCAGAGTTTCGGTGCTGGTATACTAGGTGGTGCAGGTGTCAATCCGCAATACATGAACGCCCCAATGACCCCACCCTCCGAGACTGAGGTTCTAGCGGCGATGCTACAGACGCTACAACCGATTGACAGGTTCATCGTGAGTCAGAATATGCCAGTGTTCATCGAGATGCTATCGAACATCACTACCTTCTCGCTTCTCAACGTCCTCAAGAACTGCACATTCGCTCTAGATGACGAGGGAGTGTTGGCCCTAGAGGTGACCAGTCTTCCAAGTGACTTGCAGACTCTCAGTGCGGAGAACATCATAGCACAACTCAACAGTATGCAGAATATGTCCATGCAGTCAATCCAGAATGCAGAGCAACAGAGACAGCAAATCAAAGCCATGGCTGACCAATCATTGATGCAGGGGATGCTTGGTGCGGCCATGGCTGACCCCGGCATAATGGAAAATGCGGGACAAGCAGTCGGTGGTATGTTCAACAGAGCGCTATTCGGGAGGACTTGAGGATATGGATAGCGGAATAACCCCTAGACCTGTGGCAGATATGTCACTACAATACTTCAATCCTAAGCACAGCACAGTCGTTGATATGATAATGATTCAACTAATCAGCGCCATCCTAGTCAGCATATTCATTCTAGGTTGGAAGGGACAGGAATTGAACCAGCAAGATGTCTCTCTTTTCATGGTTGGTATCATGGTCTCATTCTTCCTTCTCAATACGGTTTATGCGAGAATAACCCGGTGACGTTCTTGAAAAGTGTTATTTGCATAACACCTCTACGGTGACAGCATGACCGAGCGTGAGCAAGTGTCAAAAAGGTCTTGTGCCTTTTGTCAGCACCCCGACAGGGATGAGTTAGAGGATACTCTTACCAACGGCGTGATGACTGCTAGAGAGATGGATAAGGAGATGGGTTGGAGGGCTAATACAGCCGACAGACACTTCCGAAATCACATGGGGGACTATCATATGGCGGCTAATCCATCTTGCGTTATTTGCTCTAATCCACAGAGAGCCGAATTTGAACATAGGTTCTTCTCCGATGGTAGTCAATCTGATGCTATAGCGGAGGAATTGGAAATACCCGAAAGCACCGTTCATCATCATATGAAGCATCACTTCCAACCTCTGGTTCAGAGGTCAGCCGCTACTGAGGTGGTTCTCTCTGTTGGTAATGAAGTGGAAGTTCTTCGTAGCAACGTCTCCAAACTCAATGACAAGTTAGGAACTCTACTGGATGAGTCCAGTGGGTACGAGGATGGCTTCGTCAGAGACGCAGTCACGTTACACAAGGAAGTCAGAGAGTCGATAAAGGACTTAGTGAAGTTCAATCAAGAATGGGGGACTGTGGGCGAGGGCGCTCAGATGAACCAAACGATAAACATACTCAAAGTAGAACTAGCAAAGGAGAGTCCAGATACTTGGAAGAGAATAAAGGAAGAACTTATGCAAAGTGGTGAAACTAGTGAATAGGTTAATTTCTGTGAGTGATTTGATGCAGATAACTCATCCCGGTCATGTTTTTTTCGTGTCTGCAAAAGACATACCAGACTCCTCGTTTCCTCTATTCTTAGATTACGTAGTTCATGTTTATGAGAGATTCAAGCATTACGCAGAAGAGCAACATGGTGGTAATCTGTCAGATAGAACTCTGTATGCTATAATCGACCAAATGAAGAAGTTGAATGATTCTGATGACCCTATGTCGGTCTTCCCTATTCGTGAGGATTTGAAGAACAGTCTTCTTGATTTTGAGATGATGTGTGAATCCATGTCACGTTGTTTCACTAGTCCACTCATCGTCAGTTCGTTTTACACGAGATTGGGTGAGCGTTTGAAAGAGCAGGTGGCGACTTATGCAGGAGTTGAGTTCTAATGCCACAAGGAACAGGTGGGATGGGGACTGGTAGTGACACCAGACTCTATGCTCCAAGAAGCGAGTCCTCCCATATGTTCCGTAATAATCACGAAGAGGACACATATGGTCTTGAGAGTCAGAAAGTCAGAGATGCCAAGATGGATAAGAAGATTCGTGAGAGAGAAGAGACTCAAGACAAACTCAATAGGATAAAGCACATCAAGGTCAAGCCTAGTGACATTCAGCAATTCATAGAGCAGGAGGGAGAAGAAGAGCGAGATGACTCTGAGAAGGTAGATGCCGATAGGGAGTTACACGCACAGACTGGACCCGCTGGTAATCTAGGTGCTATGACTAGTCTAGCCAATCAAGCGAGAGGGCCGGGTTTCGCTGGTGGCTATGCCTTCGCCGCTGGGGAGCCCATGGAGATATCATTCCAGTTGCTCAAGGAAAAGAAGAGTGAAAAGTCCAAGAAAAAGGCTAGAGACAAGAGAAGGAGAAGTGAGAAGAGAAAGGAATGGAGACCTTCCACTGGTAAATTCAAGCAAGGGCCGGGAGGCACTCTCGGGCCAAAAGGAGCGACTATGCGCAGACACAAGTCTCGTATGCGTGCTGTGAAGAGAGGTAAATTGTCAGGTTTGATGGATGCTCCGAAAGCAGTCGAAATGGAACACCGCGGTGTGGCTATCAAACAACCCAAGTCGAAAGACCCAGCCCCCTACAAGGAGTTCTTAGGACAACAGGAAGCCAAGAGAAGATTGGGTCATGTGAGGTCTCCCACTTCCAGTCAGTTCCGATTCGGCGCTAGGAAGTATTATGCTGGTAAGACCGGAGGAGGTAGGCTACAGGGTGTAAGCGATTTAGCCGTTAAGAGACCCAGACTCCATCCGGTTCGTATGCCTAAGATACAGCCTCCTGCTGGTTTATCGACACCTCATCTTGCTCACCCAGAGCAAACTGGACCGGGTTCCACATCGAGCATGGGTGCTATGGCAGGTATGCCAAGCGCTACTCCACCTATGAAGATGGGAATGAGGGATGAGCCTTCAATGGTAGCGACTGGTGAGTTCGGTGACGGGAGCGAGTTGCAGAAGGCAAAGTTCGGATATTATGAGATTACAGAGTTGAGGCAACTCATCAACCAAGCGAAGAGAGCGCTTGCTAGGAAGGAGAAGAAGAGGAAAGCAATTGGGGTTAGCGACACAGGTGGTGCGGCGACAACTCACAGTCGTCACAAACAGACGCCAACAGGTCAAACGACTAAACCGCAAGGTGGAACGGAAAATGCGGATGCTGAAAATATCGGAGGAGTAGTAGGCGTGAAGGGAGGTAGGACGGCATGATTAGGGCTTATCGAAGAGTCATTCGGAAGGGTGACGGTATTATGGTTCTCCATGATGGGGAAGGCGCTTGGATGAGATATCCACCTCCAGAGTCTCTGTCAGAAGACCCCAATGAGCCGGATGTGCCACCATTCGCTCATACAGGTCATCATGATTCGCTTGACACCGAGCATGGAGAGCCCGGTGTCGGTCATATGCTGGAAGGTCATTCAGAAGGTGAATGGCAAACCGGGCCTAATGGTGGCATGATGTACGTAGATGGTGCTGATGGTGTTCACTTCCATGGTATAGATGCCGTCATACACGCAGTAGGTGAATTCCTCAGAAGGAGGAAGAAACTGGGTCTTCCCGCTCCTACACCAACAGAGGCTCCTAGATTGGTGCAAGAGGGTCACGATGCCTACAATGTGGAAGCGAAAGACCCCTTACCGGATGTCACGTCCCCAGAGTGGCGAAAGACTGGCATTGGCCCTTGGCAGGGGCATGGTGATACCAAGCACCTAGAGAGGAGCATACGTGGCCCGGATGGGAGATTGATTACTGGTACTTTCAACAGGAACGGAAATGACCATCATCTCGGGACTCATCTTGAGTCACTCGCTAACTACGGGCATCTGCATATCGCTGATGCAGTCGCTAAGGCTTGCGGGATGAGCAGGAAGGAAGTCCAGAACGAACTTGAGATGCTCAAGTACCCACACGTTCTCCCAGAGGCTTGCTCGTTTAGGCAGACGCATACTGGTGAACTTGAGCCAAGAACCCAGATGATACCAGAGAATCAGATTAGAGACCCTAGAACCGGGGGATTCCCAGATGTGATGAATCTGCAATCGCACCACATGGATAAGTTCGGAAAGACTGGTATGACTACTGAGATGAAATTCCCCAGAGTCCTCGCTACTGGGATGCACGAGGAACTACCGGACTCTTACTATTTGAGGAGAGAAGCGCAGAAAGGGAGGAAGAGCGGGTCTACGATGTTGACTGAAGTAGGTGGGGATAGAAAGGGGCTAGACTCGCTCACTTCTGGTCTCGGGTTGGCTAAACAGACCTTCAAGGAAGCAATCGGAGCGCCTACCCATGAGCGCCTCGCTGAGAGGAAGAGGGTACAACCACAAGACCCAGAGGACTACAGACACATCATATGGCAGGATGAGAACGGTACTGAGCATTCCCTCGCTGACATTCTCCACGACTCCATAGAGGGCAATGACGCTCTATTGGATGCTATGATTATGGATATGCAGGATGTGCCTGCTCTTCACAAGATGTTTGGTCGGGTTCAAGCGAACAATGCCGTGACAGCGCTCGATAACTACTTTCTTAATCATCCCGAATACGCCGAACGCGCTCATCTGAAGAGCAAGCAAATTGCCGCGCACACTGGTCATGAATCGGCAGACAACCCTAGATATCACAGAGTGACTAGAGACAAAGAGACCGGATTAGAGACCGTAGTGGAGAGACCGAGCAGTATCAACGTGCATGGGCATAAGGGAGTGAAAGACGCATTCGCTCTCATCCAAGCGTCTGGAAGAAATCCAGAGGCGGGTGAGACTGGCCCACAGTCCAATTGGCGTAACCATCAGTTGTCTGATGATGTTCTGACGGGTGGTATGGATGAGAATGGTTTGAGTTTAGTCAACAACAAAGGCGCTAAAGTCAGATTCGACCCAGACAGCCGTATCTTCGTCCCTCAGACTAGGACTCTCTTAGGCGCTCTAGCAGATATGGTGATGGCGTCTCGTGGTGATGTTGGGCATAGAACCCCAGTCATGACTGACGAGGAGTTCAATGAGGTTGCTCCTATGACCAAGAACCAGTTTGAGAATCTGAAACTTCACGGTCAGTCGTTTCCAGATTACCTAGCACATAGGATAGTCACACCCGACATGATGAATCTAGGTGCTTCTAGCACAGCGATTGGTGCAGAGAATCTAGGTGCTGGTATGAGTGATGGCAAGAAACCAGTGAAGGTCGTCCCTAGAGGTGGAAGCGGTGCAGTGTCTCCTCCACCAGCGATAGCCACCCCACCACCAGCGATTGGTCCCGCTGTCACACAAACCTCCAATGTTGTGGACCCTAATCTGATGACTCCGGGTGGCTCAGTTCCATCTGCGCCAGTGACTCAAGGTTTGACCCAAGTCGTAATGTCGCCGGAGGAGATACGGAGGAGGGCTCTATTGGCTCAGATGAAACCCGAGCAAGCCGCTGAGAAACTACAGACTCTTCCCTTTGCACCTTCAAAACCACCCACAAGGAGGCAGACAAAGAGGATGGTAGACGCTCTACAGCCGAGGGAGGGAATTGACCCTCGCACTGGAGAGAAGAGAATGTATCATCAGTCGATGATTACGGATTGGATGCAAGACCCCAATGCTGTCCAGAACTCTTTCGACAGCGAGGTGTCGGGGAGGCTAATCAAGATGGTTGAGAGAATCCAACTGCTAGAGGCTTCTCAGAACGAGTCCATTCTGAAGCACGTTCCTAACAACAAGATGAACGAGGACTCTATCTTCGATGTCAACTACATGGCTAAGAAGATGGAACTAGCACCAGTGGACATCAGAACCATACTACACACGAAGGGAGACTGGGAGAGAGTGGCGAAGACATACGACATCTCGACTGACGTAGTGAAGATAGTCAAGGTTGCATTCAGAGGTGATTAGATGGGTTACGTGTTAGTGAGGAAAGCAGATTTAGCCCCCGAAATCGCTGGTGGAGCCGAACGTAGTGGTAGTCAACTCTTCACTGGGCAGGGAGGGTTACAGTCCTTCATCGACCCATCGAGGAGAGACCTTTCCGAGATAGAGGGTTCCACTCTGGGTTTCTACCCTTCTCATTTCACGCATCCCGATACTGGAAAGGTGCATGAGCACCCATTGGCCGGACAACCAATCATCAACCCCAGAGCCGGACAGTCGAAATATGGTAGTTTGAAACCCGCAATGTATGGGACTCGTGGTCTAGGTGCGCTTCTGGGTCTCTATAGTGCGGCGATGGCGTTTGGTGGTGATGACGACCAAGATGCTCTATCCTCCGCTCTCAATGCGTTGGGACAAGGTTACACCACCTATGCTTCCACGGCTCCAATGGAGCAGATAATGGGTAGAATCGCTGACAGGGGTCAAGCCCAAAGAGCCTCGGATATCAGCAATAGACATGGAGCAAGCGCCGTTGGGGTCAATCAAGCGGCACGTGGGCAACTGGGGGCGGGAAGAGCAAGCCCAATTAGGCCTGTGAATATCTTTAGTCCCGGTGGAAAAGGAAATCAACCTAAAGGGAAGATAAATGTCTATGGTGTTAGAAGACCACCTCCACCATCATACACAACGAGTGGTCATGTGATGCCATCTGCTAGTGCAGTGGACCCGTCCCTATTGACTGCTGGTAATTTCACCGATTCGTCTACGGGCTCTATTGACTCTGACATTTCACTTGGCCCCGCTATGGAAGAGACAGGGTGGACAGAAGGAAACACCACATTCGATGTAGAGGGCGGTTCTACCGCTGATGATAGTCCCCCACCCCCAGAGGAGGAGAAGGAGCGAAAAGACAGGCAGACTCGCATAGATGAAGACTGGGAGGATGGAGGTGCTTGGGGTGGGCGTTCATGAAAGAGCACTCCGATATGGAAGAGTTCATCCTCAACATGGATAGGGAGATGTGCAAGAAGTCATTCAGATACTTCTTCGTGGATGTCCTCGGTTTCCTATACAACCATCATCACCAGTCTTGGAAGGAGGGTCTTGAGGAGTCGCAATACTACTGCGTGAAGGCTTCTCGTGACCACGGTAAGTCCGTCTTCTTCATGACATACGCATTGTGGCTCGCCGCATTCAATCCCGGCAAGCACATCATGGTGTTCTCGCACTCCCTTGAGCAAACGCTAGAGCACATGAGGTTCGTTCGCAATCTCATAGAGGAGAACGATGTCCTCAGACACTTGAAGCCACAGGGCAAGCCGTGGGCCAAGTCGTACTTTGAGTTCTCAAATGGCTCCCGTATGATGGCTAAGTCAGTCGGGGGAGCCACTCGTGGTTTCCACCCGGACGTGGTTGTGTGCGACGATATCCTATGGGGGACTACGGCGACTGAACTAGCGAAGACCGCTGATTGGTTCTACGGTGTCCTGCTCCCGGTTCTCCACCACAGTAGCAAACTCATGATGGTGGGAACCCCGTTCTCCTACAACGACCTGTATGCGGAGTTGGAGCAGAAGGAGACCTTCAGAGTCGAGACCTATCCTGCGATAAACGAGGAGGGAGTCGCTCTCTGGCCCGAGCGGTGGGACATGGACTCGCTGGAGCAGAGGCGGATGTCGATGCCAGCGATACAATTCACACGAGAGTACCTCTGCGAGCCAATTCACGACGTGGCGAGTATGTTCCCGATGGACATACTAGAGGCCGCTAGAGACCCGGAACTCACTCTGATGTCCAGAGCCGAGACCAATTACAACGAGGAAGGAGAGGCGGATGGCGTGTTCGGCCAGCACTTCATCGGTCATGACCCAGCCATAGCATCAGACAAGAACGCCGATTTCACTGCTATGACGGTGATGAGGATGCTACCGAATGAGCCTTCCAAGCAGGTGATTCACGTGGTTCACGAGAGGGGGATGTCCAGCATGGCTCAGAAGAGGATGATGGTAATATTGAATAATAGGTTCCAACCCGATTTGATTGAACTTGAGGGTAACAACTTCCAGCGTATGTTGGAGGCTGAGATGAGAGAGTTAGCCGCTGATATGCCGATTAGGGTCTTCATGACAACACGTACACGCAAGGAGTCTCTATTCATGTCATTACTACTAGCATTTGAGCAGGGGCATATCAAGACGCCATATGGTGATGAGGAGAGTAGGAAATACACTCATCAACTTGAGCAGGAACTCAATCGCTTCGGTATGCAGAAGGATGGCAAGTTGGAGAGCGTCGGGGTTCACGACGACCTAGCCATGAGCCTCGCCCTCGCTAATTGGGCTACTAAGGAGTTCAAGGGTGCGGTTGTGCTACTTGACGATGTGATGCCGGAGTTCGATGAATGGTTCAGTGGCGGGAGCAAGCAGGACAGGTGGATGATACCATGAATACGACTACCATCGAAGACTACCATGTGAACGACTCTTATTGGATTTGATGATATGCAGATGTTCACAGAAGATGGAGAGGGTTGGTTTGAGTCCAATCTAGGATACAGCGCCTCTGATTTCGTTAGGAAACTGAGGAAGGCGAGGAGGCATAACAAGGAGGCGAAAGTGGAGATAGATGACATCATCTCTGATATTCGCACTCTCAAGTCGCTAGAGGTCAATCAGACGATAAAGGGGTTGGAGTGGGGAGACGAGTATTATGAGACAATCATGAAACTAGGCGTCGACGATAGGAATCTCAAGTCTTTACGCAAGTTTGGAGACACGAGGAAATCCAGTTTAATTCGCGCCTGTGTCATGTGGTGCGATGCCGAAGACACAATCAAGATGCTAGAATCCGTAGAAGACGTGTGGGATGACGAACAGAAGAAGTCTTGGGTCGAGGCTATGGAGAGCAAGAGGGAGGCTAGGAATCTGTGGAAGTCATCTCTGCATCACACCGATAGGCTGACCAAGCACGAATTCAATGCTCTTCATGGCTCTTCAGAACTGCTTTCAGCCCTCGGTCCTATGTCTGGAAGAGAGATTTACACCAACCTACTCGATAAGAAAGTCCTGCATAAGAGCATGACACCAGCGAAACTCTCCAAGATGATTAGCATCTACGGCGAGGAGATGAACATCATAGGTGGTAATAAGAGAGGCACTTTCGTCAAGATGGATGTCTCTGGTCTGATTCTCAAAGACCCACACGCATATGCGGCTGGTTTCCTAGATGCTGACGGTTATATTTCGATAACCAAGAGGGGTGAACCTCGCGCTGGTTTTATCGCCACTGGAACTAGGGGTAAGATACACTGCGAGCAATTGCAGAAGACTCTTGGTTGTGGGGTTCTACAACTAGACCAGAAGATATACAAGGACAGTCAGAGAAGCCAACACAGGTTGCAATTCTACTCAAAGGGAGATATCAGAAAACTCCTCAACAAGATTATGCCCCATCTTCAGATGAAGAAGACACAGGCAAAAGCGGTTTTGGCCTTCATAGACGAGAATGACTCGATGAGGAAAGAGGAGTTGAAGAAATTGGTGAAATACGAGAATTGGAAGGATGTAGAAGAGAAGAGCGATAGCCTATTGGACGAGTGGGGCGTTACGAAGGATGATATAGGAAAGTGGCAGGAGGGTCTCTGATGGCGGATGAGCAAGAAGTCGGAATACTCGGGCGACTAGTCCGAAACCTCGCCTCTCCATTCAGAAGGAGGACGACTCCAGAACCACAGATGCCACTCTATACGACTGGCATACAAGAGCCCGTTCTCGCTCAAGGTATCACCATCCCGGCTCTCTACGCAGTTGCCCATGAGAATCTCATACTACGGACAGTAATATCCAAACTAGCGCAAGAGGTATTCAGAAGAGGTTACTACTGGGAGAAGAAATTCCAGTTCAAGTGTGATGATTGCGAGGAAGAGTTCACTCATGAGGTCGAGCAGTGCAATCTATGTGGCGGTCAAGTGAGAGAACCCGATGTTGACCAGATGATATACCCCAAGTGGATGTTGAAGCAAACCAACTCGATGGAACAGAACTTCATCCATGTCCTTCATGAGATTGAGAGGGATTTGAATATAGTAGATGACGCCTTCCTAATTCTAATTAAGGAATACTACGTTGACCCCGAGACCTCGGATATCGCTTTCTATAGGATTAAGGAAGTCATTAGAGGTGACCCAATCTTCATGCGAATAGTATCAGACAAGCGTGGAGTAAGGGGCGGTAGGTACAAGGTATGCCCCCTTCATAGGGACCAGATTTCCTATCCCGGTGAGACCTCCCCCTGTGAGGTATGTGGTTCTGAGAAGCAGGAGGCCCACTACGTCAATATGGCTGGAAGCGGTAAGACCCAGTATTACCTAGAAGGAGAAGTCATTCACATCAGCAAATACAACCCATCCAAGTTGTATGGTCGAAGCCCTGTCAATACGATGTGGAGACAGGCCATGACGCTCACCGCTATGGACAATTATATGTATACAGCGTATCAGAAGAGAAGGTCACCGAAGGGTATCATATCAGT
>MDSZ01093564.1_pt1 | contig 11336 bp, 8 predicted proteins | sample 811201 | NCBI WGS metagenome assembly MDSZ01 (sample SAMN05326647, study PRJNA326480) | marine metagenome | isolation source: seawater | place: Indian Ocean: North | collected 2010 | reverse complement strand
CTTTTGAAGCCTCGCGAATAACTTGCGTAAATCATCGCATCATCGGTCAGGAAATAATCCAGGCCGATGCGGCCCGAGAGTTTTTTATTGGTGACAGTATCGTCAATGATCGCAGCGTCGTCTGGCGTAAGACCGAAGTTCGCGATTGTCTCGTTCCCAAACTCATCCGTAAAGGTGTTGATGCTGAAGAAGTCCCGTTTTTCATACGTGAACCGCAGTCCTGCAGTCGCGCGCAGTTTATCGGTGAAAAAATACTCTGCTTGCCCGTAGCCTGCGGCGCTAGTGGTTTTCTGCTCGAACTCATTATTAAACTCGACACCAAGCCCAAGTAGCGGATTCAAATCGCCGTAAAACAATTGATCGATTTCATCGAAACTGAAATACGCCCCCGCAATCCAGAATAGATCGCCATTTGAGTTTGAGTTCAGCCGGAATTCCTGGCTGAATTGTTTTAACTCGATATCGTATTCATTTGTGAAAACCGCAAAGGCAGAACCGTCAGCGTCTGCGCTCTGCAGCTTATCTGCATTTTCATAAGCGGATACCGATGTAAAGGATACAGATCCGAGATCCCATTCCAAACGAGCCGAAGCGCCGATGTTCTCTTCATCATTCTTACCGACGACATCATTGCTGACGACATACGGATCGCCATCCGTATCGGAGTAGCCAAAGGCATCGCCACAAAAGCGCGGATCAGAAACCGCACCGCCCGTGGCGGTGGCCTGACATACCCCGCCGGAGCCCGGGATTTGCGTGAATCCAAATGAAGTGACAGGCAAAGTATCCGATTCTCTGCCGCCGCCGTGAACATTCAGCAATAGGGTCGCGTTAGCGCCAATATCGAATTCAGTAAGCAGTCTCGCCGCCCAGTTGAAGTCTTCGCCAATATCCGTCTCCAGATTAGAAAAGTTGGGAAAAGGCCCGAATGGGTTTTGATCCTGGGTAAAGGTGTTTTCGTAATATCCACGGGCTTGATTAGATACTTTTCCCGCCAAACGGGCTCTGATCCCATCTGCGACAGCTCCGCCAATCGCCAGCTTGCCGTCTACTGACTGATAATTCGAATAGCCGAGTTCCGCATAGCCTTCAAATTCGTCGGTAGGCCTCTTCGTCGTATAGCTGACCGCACCGCCTGTCGTATTGCGGCCGAACAGTGTTCCCTGGGGACCTTTCAAAACTTCGACACGCTCGACATCAAAAATCTGAAAGCCTGTGAGGATGTTTGATCCGAGATAAACCTCGTCGATGTAAACGGCCGCTGTCGGCGACGTGTTCGGCGCAAAATCCTGGGTTCCAACCCCTCTTACAACGAAAGATGGCTGGCTTTTGCCCCGATAATTATAGATCTGTACGCCGGAGATTGAGTCCGCAACATTATCAGCCGTTGAGATGCCCGCGGCCCTGATTTGCTCGTCGCCAAATGCCGTCACAGCGATGCCGACATCCTGAACATTCTGCTCGCGCTTTTGCGATGTAACGACAATTTCATCGACCTGCGCCTGCGCTGCGCCGATGGAAATAACCGTTGATGCGGCGGACGCCAAACAGCTTTTGAAAACACTTAACTTCATCATCCCCCCCCGTGGAGCTTCACCAGCGCAGCTTTTTTATTTTCGAAATGCGCCCTTATCCCCACCGTACCGGGTTTCATCATGATGTCAATATTTGCATCTTTTTCATATACTGAAATTTCTGCCAGCGGCCAGGACGAAAAAACGCCTCTGTGAGGCCGCCTCCCGATGGGGGCACAGAAAAATACGGGGATCGGCATCCGGCCCCCGTTGCTGCATTTCCGACTTGCTGAAAAAGGCTTATTTCACTTTAGAAAAAGCGCAGAATACTCACAGGCTATGCGCCCAGGCCGATGCCGCTGTACTGGGCGCTGAGAAATTCCTCGATGCCTACAACCCCGCCCTCTTTGCCGAGCCCCGATTGCTTGGCGCCGCCAAATTGCGCAACCGGATCGGAAATGAACCCAGTATTGACGCCTACCAACCCGGCTTCGAGATCCGCTCCAACTCGCAAGACCCGATCGAGGTCACGCGTATAAACATAGAAGGCAAAGCCCAAATCCGTGCTATTGGCGCGCTTGATGACATCGCGCTCATCGGAGAAACTCTGAAATGGCGCAACCGGTCCGAATCGTCGCCTGTTACAAGCTGAGGCCGAACGGAACCCAGGAGCCTTTGTTCATTTAACGACTGTTCTTCGTTCTCAAAATTTTCCGAAGTCGCCATTCACGCCTCTACACTTTTCAGATGTGCGCGTCTTTTGGCCGCCGGCGTATCAAGCTTTTGCGTGTGGCCTTCAAAAACCTTCAGCGGCGCAAATGCGTTTGGAGAACTGATGACATCGAGAACGGTCACCGTATCAGCCGCGAGCGCTTTTCGTAGCGCAGGCCCGAATTCTTCCGGGTCTTCCACGCGCACGCCCGCCGCACCAACCGCTCTGGCTATCCCGGCGTGATCCACAGCAGCAAACTCAATGCCGGTCGTCGTTTTTCCAAACCCGACCAGCTCGCCGTGGCGCTGCATTGCAAGTTGAGAATTGTTGAGAACGATAAGCACAAGCGGAATGTGTTCGCGAACCGCCATCTCCAACTCACCCCAAACATGAGCGAAACCGCCATCCCCCACCACACCGACAACTTTCGCCTGCGGGCGCGCCAGCTTGGCGCCCATGGCATATGGCAGTCCCCAGCCCAGCCCCGCTAATCCACGCGGCGTTAGAAAGCGCTGCCCAGCTCGCCGGGCCGTCAGATACGCCGTAACCCAAACAGACGAATAACTGGCGTCCGCAACAACGATATCGTCCGCGTCGATCATTTGATCGAGATCGGCCATAAGGCGTTGCGGCATGATAGGTCGCGCCGAAGAGATCAACTCAGGGCGAAGCGCGTTTTCCCTTCGCTTGCGGCCGGCATCAATTTTGCCGACCAAATCAGAGAAGCTCTGAATGCGCTTTTTTAAATCACGCCTCTCCAACGCTGCAGCAAGATCGCATATGGCCGATTTCGCATCACCGACAAGACGCACGCTCTCATAGTTTCTTCCGACTTCTGAAGAGTCTACATCGATGTGGATATAAACGGCGTCTTTTGACGTTAAAGACCACGCATCAGTCCCATTTTCATTGGTGCGTGTTCCAACTAGCAGAACAACATCAGCGTTCGCCAGCATATCTTTATATGCGTCCGCCGGTCCGTTTTCGCCCGTGATATTTGCAGCAACGCCCATCGACAAGGGGCTTGTTTCGTCTACGGCCCCCTTGCCCATAAAGGTTGTCGCAGCAGGTATATGAGAAACATCAATGAAACGGGCCAGCTCTTGCGTGGCTTGCGCCGCATGAACCCCGCCGCCGACAATCGCAACAGGCGAATTCGCGTCAGCAAGCAACTTGGCCGCAACCTCAACGGTTTGAGCTTCGGGCCGGGGACGGTCAAGCGGGAAGCGTCCAAGACTTTGTCTTCGCGGCAAACCTGCCGGATCGCTTGGTTTGAGCAACATGTCTTTCGCAAGGAGCAACACGACCGGCCCTGGCCGTCCGCCATTGGCCGCCGTCATCGCCAGGTCAATATATTCCGCAGCTCGGTCAGGGTCGTCCAAGCGGCGAACCCACTTTGATACTCCGGCAAACAGGGCGAAGTGATCGAGCTCTTGAAAAGCATTGCGATCGCGCTGGGACGCCGGAACTTCCTGAACCAACACCAGCATGGGATTTGAAGCTTTCATCGCTTCCGCCATAGGCGCCACCATCAACGTGGCGGCCGGGCCATTCTGAGCAGCCACAACACCTATTTTGTTCGAAATGCGAGAATAGGCGTCGGCCATTGCGCCTGCAGCATTCTCCGTCCTGTAGAGGAGTTGCCGGATGCCGGCGCCCTCAACCGCCAGCATTAAGGCTGTCGGATTGCTCTGACCAAAGACAAATTCAACTTCGTGCCGCACCAGCGCAGACGCAATCGCCTCAGCAACGCTCTCGGTCATCCAGTCCCCTCCTCATGGCTCCGCGCGGGCTCGCTGTCGGCAAGCCCCGCTCGAAGCCAAACACATAATTTCATATATTGCAATAAATGCATTATTTGCACATTGCTGGCGAGCAGTAAAGCCCCTTCCCAGCGCGCGCCTCGCCGGGAAAGGCCTGGTGAAATTCATCTGGGAAGGCAGCGCCACCCCATGGCGCTTTATCGGACAGCCGCTACAAGCCGATTTGAAGCTAGTCTTCGACCGCCTCTTTCAGTAACTGCGTCGCCTCGCCGGCGGCGGCCATTACTGACTGAATAAATTTATCGCGAGATTTTTCCATTCGTACAGTCGGTAGAATTGTGCTGACCGCCCCAAGGACATGTCCTTGTGCATCAAATATCGGCGCGCCAATAGCAATAATGCCTTCTTCGGTCTGGCCGTCATCGATAGCCCATCCGCGTGCTGCTATCTGCTTGAACTCTTTTTCCAAAGCTTTTCTGATCGGCTTGCTCTGCTTTTCTGACAAGTCAGCAAGGCTTTTATCCAGCATCGCGGACCTTTCTTTCTCTCTCAGGTGAGAGAGCACAGCCTTTCCTGCCGCTCTACGATATTCGTAACCTTTTAAACCGATATAGAGCCCCGCCACGCGAAGTCGATGCGATCCCTCCACAAGGACTTTCAAGATTACGCTGTCGCCTTCTATTAAGGACAAGCTCGACGTTTCGAACGTATTTGCAGCCAGGCGTTTAACGACGTCGGCTAGGTACTCTTCAATATCCGTAGTGCGTCGATAACTGCGGAAAAGCTTATTGACGCCGTCGCCCAATTCCAACCGGCCGTCCGTCCGACGTTTTATGTAATTCCTGGCGACCAGCGTGCGCAGCAAATGGTAACAGGTCGTGATATTGAGATCGAGCGCTTCAGATATTTCGCGAATATGCGGAGGCTCCGCCGCTTCCGCGACATATTCCAGAAACGTAATCGCCCGCTCAACGGTCTGTAATGTGGTCTGCTGCTCCATATGTGTTTCAGATAACGCAATTTTCCCTAATTTGGAAATTGCTTTGTTTATCGAAGGCACGACTTCTTGCGACGCGCCACATCCTATAAGCTCGCAGGAGATCCGCCCTCAAAGGTTAGGCGCAATGTTCAACCCGCCAGCAATCCAAAAAGGCTGGCCTGTCATATAAGGAATACGCCCGGCCGCCAGAGAGGCCACCGCTCGCCCCACGTCACCGGCCTGCCCCCAGCGGGGAACCGGCACGAAGCCGCTCTGCAGTAATTCTTCTATTCTACCGCTGCTGCCCGACGCCGTCATGGCCGTTTGCATAAACCCCGGCCTGACCTCATGGACATAAACACCCTCCGACGCAAGGCGAGCTGCAAAAAGCTTAGCGACCATGCTAAGCGCGGCCTTGGTGACGCAATACTGGGAACGTTCAATGGAAACCATTTCCGCAGCAATTGAAGTGATGATGATAATCGAGCGATAGACGTCTTTAGCGCTCGCCTTGGTGTCGATCAGCTTTTTCCCAAAATTCTGCGTCAGGAAAAATGTGCCTTTCAGATTGACATCAACCGACTTATCAAAGGCAGACGGTTCAAGATCCAGAATATCGGTCAAAGGTCTTGCCGCAATGCCTGCGTTATTGACAAGACAATCCATCCTGCCGAAATCCGCTTCGATCGCCGAGAGCACATCCTCGTGTCGGTCAATATCTGCGATATCCAACTGATAATAGCGACAGCCGTCTGGATCCCCATCCAGGCGCTCTGGCAAACGGGGCGATTGTGGCAAATCTACGATGGCGACACGAAAACCGTCCGACAACAATTCTTGAGCAATGCCAAGCCCAAGCCCTTGCAAGCCCCCTGTAACGATCGCCACAGGGCGCATCACTGCGCCTTCTGCCTTACTATCGATCATGCAGCTTTCCTGTAATTCCTGTCAGCTTGCCGCTTCAAGCTTCTTGGATGTGATCGTTTGCGTGTTCGTGAATTCCAGCAAACCTTCCATGCCGTGTTCCGCGCCAAGACCCGACTGTTTATGACCGGAAAACGGGGCATCAGGTGAGAAGAACAAGATCTCGTTGATCCACACTGTCCCTGTCTCGAGTCTCTCCGCGATCTCACGCGCCTTTTTGGGATCGCTAGACCAGACTGATCCAGCAAGTCCGGTAAGCGTATTGTTTGCACGCTGCACGACATCATCAATGTCACTAAACTTCAATAGCGGAAGCACAGGCCCAAAAGCTTCTTCCACGACAACACGCGAATTCTCTGGCGGATTGTCGACAATAGAAATCGGAATGAAATATCCTTTCCCGCCGGACGGCTCCCCTCCCATCAAGAAACGATGCCCCTGCGCCTTCGAATCGGCAAGGAGGCTTTTGACCTTTTCAAACTGCATGCGATTTTGAACCGGCCCAAGGTCGACGCCTTGCTGCGCCCCATCCCCGACCGTCACCGTCTTGGCAAATTCAACCAGTTCATGCGCCACCGCATCATAAATATCTTCATGGATATAAACCCGCTTGGCTGCGACGCATACTTGCGCGCTGTTGAAAAACGCGCCCCAGAACAGAGCTGGCGCAATTGCTTTTGGGTCGACATCGGGAAGCACAATCGCCGCATCATTCCCGCCAAGCTCCAGCGTCACCCGCTTAAGGGTTTTGGACGCGCTTTCCATGACTTTTTTTCCGGTTGCCGTCGAACCGGTGAAGGACACCTTTCCAATGTCGGGATGGTCGGTCATCCACTGCCCAAGCTCATTGCCGCCCGAAATGACATTCAATACGCCCGCAGGCAGCACGTCCTGCAAAAGCTCGCCCAGCTTGAGCGTCGCCAGTGGCGTGAAGGGCGATGGTTTCAACACTACCGTATTTCCGGCCAGAAGCGCAGGCGCCAGTTTCCAGATGGCGATAAGGATCGGCACGTTCCATGGCGTGATGGCGCCGACAACGCCAATTGGCGTATGACGGACCTCAACTGTCCGCTCAGATGAATCTTCTATTATCGTTGCCGGCAAGTCATATTCCGCAACGCCCCGGCACCAGCTCGCAGAAAGATCAATTTCAAAGTCGGAGCCGGCGCGTGATTTTCCCTGTTCAAGCGTAATCAAACGCGAAAACTCCTCGCGGTTGTCTTCCAGGCATTTTCCAATGGCGGCGACCAATTCCTTTCGCTCAACGATTGGCCTGCCGGACCACGCCGGGAACGCCGCTTTGGCTGCAGCAACGGCCTCGTCCAAGTGTGTTCGGCTAGCATCTGGCGCTTCTGCAAAAACCTCTTCAGTCGCAGGATTAACGACACCGAACGTTTTTCCCGCCGAAATCATTTTTCCATTGATCGACAGCGAATATTGATTGTTGAAGACCATCTTTGGCGCTCCCTTGCGTGAAATAAGTTATATTGACGTCTATTTTTCCGCCGCCTCATGCTTCATTGAAACGCCTGGTTCCCACCACGCGCCTCAACCAAGCAACCCGCCAAAAAGCTTTCTTGACTGCCTGGCGCCGCCAGAGGCGCGTTCAAAAAATTGCAGCATCCTTGGGATAACGATGTCGGGCGCTTCGAGAATCGGGCTGTGACCGATGCCGTCTAACATCATCAATTCGGCGCTTTTAATGCCCTCGGCCACCTCCTTGGCCCATGCAGGAGGCCGGGCGATGTCGTCTTTGCCATTGATTATCAAGGTCGGCGTCTTGATTTTGCGAAGCGCAGCGCTTGCACTTTTCCGCTCCAGAACGCCATACATGGCCGGCCATGCCGAGCGTGGAAGCAACTCCATTCTCACACGCCAATAATCAAGTATTGGCTGCATATCCCTCCGTCCTCGAGTCGCAGCACCGAACATGATCGCCATCAGCATCTCGAGATCCTCTCCAGCAAAACCGGTTGCCAGGGTGCGCTCCAGCAATTGCGTAAACTGAGCTTTCTGGTCCGGCGGCTCAGCCCGCACCGACGAACCCATCATCAGCATGGACGAGAAAAGATTTGGCCGGGCCGCCGCCATCCGCACGGACACATCGCCGCCCATGGAGGCTGCAGCGATGTGCAAGGGGGGTAATTTCATAACATCGATCAGCGCCAACATATCTTCGGCGCACTCTTCCATGGACACGATCTCGCCCGTGGCCGGCGCGCTGCTTCCCTGCGATCGGAAATCCGGGCGGACAACACGAAAACGCCCCTTGGCCTCCCGCACAAGGCCTTCAAACATGCGGCCGTCGACGAATAGAGAATGCAGACAAAGGATAACCGGCAAGTCCACTTCGCCAGTGTCCTCAACCCATAAAATCGTATCCCTTACAGGGACGCCTCTTGCTGACGACATAGCGCTACGCTCCCTCCCGGTCGGACAGGCTTTGTACATGCTTGTTTTGGCAGCCGCCCACGCCAGCCCGGTTTTTTGTTCGGTTTTCAGCGCTCCAACTTTACGGCTTGCGTGCAGTATGTCAATATTTGCAAAATTTCAAATAATGCACTTCGCGCAAATATGTGGAGAGGGGCGCCTTCCCCTATTGGCGCGTTTGCGGGAAACGATGGGAGAACGCCAAAATGCAGGACATGCGTGCTAACCCGAAGTCGCTGACGAGCTCTTATTCACCAGCCGACAAAAGCAGTCCCATCTTAGAAGAAACGATTGGCGCCGCGCTCATGCGACTGGCGGAGACACACGCCGCCCGAACAGCCCTAATTGACGGCGGCGCTGGGGGCGCCAGGCGTCGCTGGAGTTATGCCGGGCTTGCCGAAGAAAGCCGCAAAGTCGCAAACGCGTTGTTGCAGCACTTCGAACCTGGCGATCATGTGGCGGTCTGGGCAAGCAACTGTCCTGAATGGGTGCTGCTCGAACTCGGCGCATCGCTCGCCGGTCTCGTTCTGGTGACAGTCAATCCCGCCTACCTTGCGCATGAACTGAAATATGTTCTGGAAAAATCGGACGCACGCGGCGTTGTCGTCCAGGATCACTACAGAGGCCGAAATCTTCTTCAAATCCTCGATGAAACACGTAATGAGCTGCCCTTGCTGCACACTGTGCTTCGCCTTAGCGCATTGGACGATCTGAAGGGCAACAATAATCAGAAATCACTACCGACGGTCGAAGCCACAGACCGCGCGCAGATTCAATTCACCTCCGGCACCACAGGCTTTCCCAAAGGCGCCTGCCTGTCGCACCGGGGACTGAGCAACAATGGCCGTTTATACGCGGAGGCCATCGGCGCTACGGCTTGTGATGTCTGGGTTAATCCTATGCCAATGTTCCACACGGCAGGGTGCGGGCTGGCGACGTTAGGCGCGCTCCATACGGGCGGCGCTCACATTATACCGCCGGAATTCGACGCAGGAGTGTTGCTCGATCTATTTCAGCAGGAGCGTGGAACAATCATGCTATGTGTTCCGACGATGCTCATCAGAATGCTCGAGGAGCAGGAAAACAATCCCCGCGATGTATCATCCTGGCGGCTCGTAACCTTAGGCGGAGCGCCAGTACCGGCGGAACTGGTGCGCCGGGCCGAAAAAGTTCTCGGCGTCGAAGTGGCGATCGGTTTCGGCCAGACCGAAGCGTCCCCTTATTTAACTCATACGGCCGTGAAAGATCCGCATCCAACATGGTTTGAAACTGTTGGCAAAGTCCTGCCTCAAACCGAGTTAAAAATCGTTGATCCGGCAACCGGTGATATCGCGCCGATTGACGTTTCCGGTGAAATTTGCGCGCGCGGTTATAGTGTGATGGAAGGCTATTATAAAAACACAGAAGCCACACGTGCAGCTATAGATCAGGAGGGCTGGCTCCATACCGGCGATATCGGCGCCATGGATGCGCTTGGATATTGCCGCGTTCACGGGAGACTGCGCGACATGATCATCCGCGGCGGTGAGAATATCTACCCGAAGGAAGTGGAAGATGTCCTATTTGAACATCCCGCCGTGGCTAGCGTCGCCGTTATAGGTCTGCCGGACCCTGAATGGGGAGAGGTAGTGGCTGCATGCCTCATCTTGCGTGACGGGCAAGCTGCGGCGGCCGAAGACTTGGAAAAATTCTGCCGTGAGAAACTGGCGAGTTTTAAAGTACCTCGCAGTTGGATATTTCTGGACTCCTTCCCGCAGACCGCATCAGGAAAAATACAAAAATTCGCTCTACGCAAACAACTGCTTGAAGTGAATATGACTGAGGCTAGCGGTTTGCCCGCCATCTCAATCGAAAAAAACGGAAAAGAGGACCTGATATGAAGGCTGGGTTACGCAACTCCGCGGAAGCAGGCGCGCCTCCCAAGCCGACGATAGAGTTCTTTTTCGACTTTATTTCTCCTTATGGATGGTTCGCCGCTGAGCGGATCGGCGCGATGGCGAAACGATTTAACCGTCAGGTGAACTGGCGCCCATTTTTGCTGCGCGTATCAGTGGGAAAAATCATGAAGGCGACACCGCCGCTGGAGTTGCCGCTCAAGGGTTCATATCTTCTGCACGATATAAAACGGACAGCCAGATATTACGGGCTAGTCATATCAAACAAGGCGCGCTTCGGCTTCGACTCCGTTCCCGCATCTCGCGCCTTAACTTGGGCTCGGTCGCTTGAGGGCCGGTCGATGAGCGATCTGACCCTCGCTCTTTATCGCGCCCATTGGGCGCAGGGACGCGATATTTCCGATGAAAAGACCATACTCGATGTTCTCGAAGAATCCGGCTTTTGCCGGGATGGCGCCGCTAATGTGCTTGCCGGCAAAGCCATCAAAGACGCATTTCGCAACGAAGTAGAAGGCGCAATTGACCTTGGCGTTTTCGGGTCGCCGACTTTTATCGTCGACGGAGAGCCGTTTTGGGGCGTCGACCGCATGCCCATGCTTGAAGCGTGGCTTGAACACAACGGATGGTGACGATCATCCCGAAACATCACAAGCAGCAAGGGTTCAGGAGAAATCAATGCCTTCGTTAAAGGACAAAACCATTTTCATCAGCGGCGGATCCCGCGGAATTGGCCTTGCTATTGCATTGCGCGCAGCAAGAGACGGCGCGAACATCGCTATCGCCGCCAAAACCGATCAACCGCACCCCAAGCTCCCCGGCACAATTCATACAGCCGCCGAAGAGATCAGAAACGCCGGGGGACAGGCGCTTCCAATCCTTTGCGATATCAGAGATGAGACTCAAGTCGAGAGCGCCGTCGAAAAGACCGTGTCCGCCTTTGGCGGTATAGACATCTGCGTCAACAACGCAAGCGCGATCAAACTCACGGCCATCTTGGAAACGCCGATGAAACAGTTTGATCTTATGCATGACGTCAATGCGCGAGGAACCTTCCTGGTTACGCAGAAATGCCTGCCTTATCTGCTGGAATCGGATAATCCGCATATGCTTTCGATTTCT
>MDSZ01093124.1_pt1 | contig 11336 bp, 8 predicted proteins | sample 811201 | NCBI WGS metagenome assembly MDSZ01 (sample SAMN05326647, study PRJNA326480) | marine metagenome | isolation source: seawater | place: Indian Ocean: North | collected 2010 | reverse complement strand
TCCCTTCCTGCATTTTATACCCGTTAAATCTGGCAAATATAATTTTAGATTATTGAACCAAATATCTCCTCTGGCAGTAAATTTGATTCGTTCATAATCTAGCGTAATATTCGAATCTAAAAAGATTGAATCTATTATGTAATCTGAGGCAAATTTGGGTAAAGCTATCTTAACATTACTAACTAGAAGAATTGTAATTTGGATAAAAAGGATTACTAGGGTCAACTTAACTAATGAAATCTTCCTTTTAAGTGAATTGTATGTGCTTCTAGGATTCAAAATTTAAAAGTAGAAATTCTAATCTACATTTTTAATTATCTCGTATAAATAATCGATGTAATTGATAGGCAGTTTGAATATCAGTCCATTTACAGGGTCTCCCCCATACCAGGTATTTGCACCTTTTCTTTCGCTTAATCGAAACTGAAAATCTCTGGAATTATTATTCTCTTCTGAGGATAATATTAGATCATATTTCCAAGGAATCCAATCACCTTCAATCCAAATGCCATCATTTTTGAAAGAACTGTTAACAAATGATTCTGCCGTAAAGTCAGAAAACTCTTCAAGAGTGTTTAAATTTTGCTCCGATTCAAACTTGTATGTTGTGTTTGAATCAAAATCAAAAATCCTTACTTTCTGAGTTTGAAAATCTATTGGTAACAATTGCTTTGTTCGGAAAGTTATAGGATTAATTTTCAATAATTTATTGAAATCCATTTGTATTAAACATATCAGTGATTGATTTTGATCAAATACTGTCCACATTTTATCTACGTCTGTTGTCCTGTTAAAAGAATATGAGTTTGTGGAAGAGTTGTTATATTTTATGTTAACTTTATATATGGGTTGATTCATTTTATACTCTTCTTTTTTGGTTTCATCAACTGATGTTTCCAAGAATTGCTCAATGGTTGCTGAATTTATCTCCCTTAAAAAAGATCTGATCTCATCTGTCTCTGCCTCTAGTACAATTTCATTAGAATTATTAGATTCTGAGATTTGCCATTTTTTATTCTCGCCCTTGAAAATCCTAATTCTTCTATCTTCATGTGAAACTTCAATATTTTGAAGGTCCGATATTGAAAATCGGAAAATTGTGCGAGTTCTTAGTTTGGTGCTCCAGTCATTCAAGAGTGAAAGGAAATCTTGATCCATCAGGAAATTTGTTAGAGTAGATTTTTTCCGACCTGAAATAAGACCTTCATTTGTAGATTCAAAATAAAAAGTCTCAGGCTGATTAAAACCCGTAACTTCAAGTTTGGCTTTCCAGGTTTCATTTGGAACCTTTTGTTTATTATTTTCATCTTTAAAACCAATCACGCTTGCAGAAATTAAACTGTTCAATTGGTAGAGTACTTTTTCAGTATCTGCTTCGCCTTTGAATGGTTCAGTGAAAACCCATTTCTCATTCTTTTTAGCAAGATTCGTACGACTATTTATTTTCTCTCCTTCGCCAAATTCAACAGATATCTTATCAATTGCATATAATGGAGTTTTAATGAAATTTCTTTCAGTCCAATCTGTGACTTTTGTATTACAAAAATCGATAATATCCTTGTTAGCTTTAAAAATAATTTTCTTGTTTAATTGCGAAAGGTGAACAAGGCAGTAGCAAGTGCTATCATCTCTTGTTAAATCACCTAGAGTAAATTCTATATAATTTTCCTTACCTTCTAACTTAATTTTTGGAGAGTTTTGATTTATCCCATAATCCTCTAGTATTTCTCCCTTATCCTTGAGTTCACTTAACTCGTAAAGTTTCTTAACTTTTAAATGTGCCAGTTTCGTTTGGAGATTTGATAATGCTAACTTATTGGTTTCCCACTTGTAAGGTTCAACCAACATCCATTCTGACAATGAATTCTTAGTTAATTCTATCCTTTTGTCAGATTGAGAGTCTATGATTGTGACTGATTCCAAATTTGAAAGCGTATAAATAAGGATTTCATCAAAATCTTCTCTTGCTGGCGTATCATCTTTAAAAGTTAAATAAATTGCAAAGCCAACAATTAGATTTGCAATCAAAAGAGATAGTTTTGCTTTACTCATAATTCTTTTCTTAACCAACCTACAAAGAATCCGGTTAGTGCTACAAATATTGGTATAATGGCAATCGAGTAGATTAGATTTTCAAATTCATCCTCTTGCATTGAAATTGAATAGGAATCAATCTCTCTATACGGTATCTCGAGCATATCTGGAACATCATTAAACCAATACACAATGTTTTTTCCAAGTAGTTGGTTTCCGGAATTCTTTGATAAATATTTATTAGATAAAATGGATGAGCTACCCATTGCGATAATTTTACCGTCCGAGAATGTTACATTATTTTTATTAGTTATTTTTTCTGAAACAGCTATAACCGGTATATTTCCTTCCAAATCGAGAAGAGGGTTTTTTTCAGGAGGAGATTTTCTTTGTGTCCAATTTGAAAGTCCCAAGGACTTTTGAGATGAATATATCAATGCCTTTGTTTGAAAGTTAGCACCATCAATTTGGACTGTCTCTATTGGTCTACATCTATCAGACTGAATGGAGAGCCCTAATTGAGTGTGTTGACCAACAATTTCATGAATATCTTTTTCTAGGAAAGTTCGTAAAATATATGCCCCAGTAAAAAAATCATAATTCTCCGGACTAGAGTCATAAATTAGCATGTCATGACATCTAATGCCCCATGCTTTTAATATAGACCTTAAGCCAAAAGCTGGTCTATCTAAGACCGATAGTTCTTCCACTGGATCTATGGCTAATAATAACTTCCCACCTCTACTATTAATAAAAGATTGGATGCTTGCTATTTCCTGATCCTGAAAAGTTCCCTTCGGTCCAGCAACAATTACCATTTGTGCATCATGAGGAATTTCCTTAACTAGGCTGAGGTCGATAGAAGCAACACGAATATTTCTATCTTGAAGTAGTCTTGAAAGTTCAGAATATCCATCCGATTCATCGAGATCAAAAGGGCTCTTTTCTCCATGACCTGTGGTGAAATATGCTGTATTTCTCCCCGATTTTCGTCCTGCTATCTCTAGCATTACTCTTACAAAAGTTTCCTCTCCCCTAAACCTGGTCGGTTCGAGTACACCGTTGTAACCTTCTTTCCAATCTGTATAAAAATCTGATTCCCAGAGTGCCTGTCTTGCTGCAGAATCCCTTGATTTGAATGGAGCAGTGTTATCATAGGGATTGGAACCAACGGTATCAATATATCTAAAAATGTTTTTTTGCCCACCATGCTTAGATGCAATTATAATCAAATTTGGTTCGTTTAATTTATATTCTCTTAGGTATGATGGAGGAGCTTTGGGAGATTCCACATCAAGGAAGGTTGTTCTTATTTGTTTTGATGTTGGAGCATTTTCCAGTGCTCCTAGAAGCAATTTCACATCATGAATGAATTTTTGGGTTATTTTGGGTAAATTGTTATCTTCTTTAATGGTAACAATAATTTCGACTGGTTCCTCTAACTTATTTAGAAGTGCAATGCTTTCCTGCGAAAGAGAGTATTTGGTTTTACTCGATAAGTCGATCTGCCAAGTGATTTTCGTAACAAAAAAATTCATACCTAGGCATAGAGTCAAGATTAAGAAAACAATAATCCACTGATCTAGCTTTTTGTTTCTCGTGGAGTGCCGAAAATCCATATTAGTGTCTAATTTTTTCGATTTGCAAAGTAGCTAAACTTAAGAAAAAGAAAACAACAATTACTTGATGAATAATGGTCGGAACATCCAATATCCCTACAGCAAAAAAATTGATTTTATCCAATCCTTCATTTAGTGACCCACCAAGAATTGCAAAAATGTCACCCAAAGAATTCAAGCTATCATTTGCAGCAGGTTCACCATATGAAAATGCCATAATGGACAGATATAGAGTAATTAGGGAAAAACTTAGCATTCCGGCAACCATTTGGTTATTGGTCACTGAGCTCGAAAAAATTCCGATTGCTGAAAAACTTGCTCCAAATGTCATTAGAAAAATGAAGCCGCCAATCCAATGTTCCACTTTGTTGAATCCTAATGATAGTGCTTGCTCCGGAAATATAATTGAGAGAAGAATAGGAAACATATAGGCACCACAACAAATCATGAGGAAAAAAAGATAACTGGCACTCCATTTTCCTGCGATTACGGAACTAGCATTAACGGGAGCAGTCATCAACGTTTCCAAGGTTCCCAATCTTCTTTCCTCGGCAATACTTCGCATGGTAAGAAATGGTATCAGAGCCGGTGCCCCAAAAAGAAGACCAAGTGCGAGTGATGACAATGGAGGCAGAATCCAATTGGTTGCGGCAAAGCTTTCTATGAAAAAGCGAAAACCTAATCCTAACAACGCAAGGAAGTAAAAGGTTGATACATAAGTTGCTGGAGAAATAAACAAACAAAATAATTCTTTGCGTAAAATAACCCAGTATCCTTGCGTCATAATTCTTAAATTTGTTTATTCTTTTCTAAAACGACGAGCCCTTTTTCCCAGTAAATCATTTTCTTCCCAATTTTTCTTAGTCGCTCGAAGGAAGATTGTTTCCAAATCAGGTCTCTCAATTTGAAATTCAAAAACTCTAAGCTCTGGTATTTCCATAAGATGTTTTAGAATCGTTTCAGCAACCACTTCTCCTTTATCGGTGGAAAAAATAAATCTTTTCTTTCCGGAAGCATCAACGGGTTCATCTTGTAATAATTCACAGGTCTCATCTATTTCTCTTACGCTTTTCTGTAGTGGAATGCGCTTGGTGAGTGCGACGACTTCAAAAACCGTTTTATTGATAAATTCCTTTTGCAGTTCCATTAGAGTGCCTTCAGCAACAATCTGACCGTGGCTTAATATAATCATACGATTACAGCATGCTTCTACTTCTGAAAGGATATGACTCGAGAGCAAAAACGTTACCTCTCCGCGTAATCTTTCCATCATTTTGCGCGTAATCGCAGATTGTCTGGGATCTAGCCCAATAGTTGGTTCGTCCAATATAACTAAACGCGGTTCAGTCAGCAGTGCATCCGCAATGCCAACTCTTTGCCTGAATCCTTTGGAAAGATTACCTATTTTACGCTCTGAAACCTTTCTTTCCAAGTCACAAACATCAAGAGCAATTCGTATGCGATCTCGCTTACGGCTACCTTTCAAACCTTTTAGCATAGCTCTAAACTTTAAGTATTCTATAACTCTTAGATCTTCAGGGAGTGGATTATTTTCAGGTAAGAATCCAATGTGGTTTCTTACTTCTCCATCTTCCTCCGCCAAATCTACCCCACATACTTTCGCTTCTCCGGAATCGGCAGGAATGAGGCCAGAAAGAATTTTGAGCGTGGTGCTTTTTCCCGCACCATTTGGTCCGAGAAAACCGACAATTTCTCCTTTTCCCACAGAAAAGCTTATTCCCTTCAGTGCTTGAATAAGCCCATATCGCTTTTTTAAGTTTAAAACTTCAATAATTGGGAGAGGTTTGGAGTCGGCACTCATGATGAGAAGTTTTCACACTTATTTTCATAAGCTATACGTAGTCCATGCAGTGTAAGGTTTTCTATGTATTTAAACTTTTCCAGAACAAAACCAAAAGTTGAACCACCGCACATTACAAATGTTGGTATTTTTCCATATCGGTTAGAATGATGGTTTTTCAACTCTTCAACTATTCCTTCAATCATGATTTTATATCCTGTAAATACACCTATCAACATAGCATCCTTCGTATTTTTGCCATAGGCTGAATTTGTTATTTTTGATTTGGATAAATCTATTTTTGGCAGCAATGCCGTACTTGACTCGAGGAAGTCGAGAAAACCCTGAGGACCCGGAAGAATGACGCCACCTTCGTAACCACCATCTTGTGATATGATGTCGAAGGTAGTTGCCGTGCCTAAGTCAATCACTACAGCAGGTAGAGGGAGAGTATGGTAAGCTGCTATCGCATTTGCTATTCTATCCGCTCCGATTTCTTTTTTGTTATCATAAGAAATTGGAATACCGGCACAGAAATCAGGACTAATAGAATGAATCTTTTCTTTGAATCCCGATAAATGCTTAAGTATGGCATCTTCTGCGATAGGTACCACCGAGCAGTAGCACAAATCGCTATTTCCGTCAGTGATTATTGATGCTAGCATACTCGGATTGGAGATCACATCATTTGTTTCAAACTGCTTAATTTGGCACAGATGCTCATCTTCAAAAACACCAAGCTTAGCTTTTGAATTACCAATATCTAAGCACTGAACTCTCATCACTTTGAAGTCCCAATTTCAAAGAATCTTAATTTCGCCGCTATGGACTTCCCTGGAGCGACCATTCCTGAGCTTAATTAAGAGATTCCCCCCAGAGTTGATTCCGGCGGCTTTTCCTGTAAAAATTTGATTTCCAGATGTAACTTTAATTTGTTTTCCTATAAGTTCATCGACTTGCTCCCATTGATTCAAGAGCTCTTCTTCAAGATTTGCTGTGATAGTTTGCTTGTAGCTGCCTAGTATCACTTTCAGCAGTTTAGCTGCTAATTCATGGAGACGGATTTGTTCACCAGAAATGCTTTGTAAGGAAATGGACTCTTTGGCCAAAGCTTTTGGGTATTGGCTTGTGGAAATGTTTACATTCAGCCCAATACCGAAAACTAGTGTCTTGATTCTTTCACAATCAATAGAGGCTTCTGTGAGCATTCCTGCTAGTTTTCTACCTTTGAAAAAAATATCATTTGGCCATTTAATTTTTATTTGATCGCTACCAGTAAAATTCCTAAGCAAATTACAGATATTGAGACCCTGCCAAAGAGTAAAGTTTCGAATTTGGATTGCTTGAACATTTGGTCTAAACCCCAAAGAGATATATATGTTTCCCCCTTTTGGGCTATGCCAAGTACGACCCAATCGCCCCCTACCTTTGCTCTGCTGATTTGCAAGTACTGCGAAAGGGGCCTTTTCACCGTTTGCCAACAAGCGTTCTACCTCGTTATTCGTGCTGTCAATTTTGTCATGGGTGAAAATCTCACATGTCTTTCGATTTTCTTTCATCCACGCATTGAGTAGAGGTAAATTGAAACTGTTGGGTTCAGCTACCAGGCGGTAACCCAAGTTTTGCGAGGCTTCAATCACCAGACCGGCTTTTCTTAATTTGTCTATCCTTGACCATACTCCCACTCTTGACATTTTGAGATTCTCAGCGAGTAAACTACCAGATACATAGTAGGGGGAAGCATTAATTAGCATTTGCAAAACATAGCTACTAGGATCGTTCCCCATCTTTAGGCCCGAAGAGAACTTGGATGCTTTGACTCTTTTTCTTTTTCCTGTGGGATATTTAGCCATTTGATTTATTGCCAATCCAAACCTATATCCACCCACCTACTTGAATGAACCGGTGCACCAGTTGAGATAAAGTGAGGTTGAGATTTTGCATAAATCGAGATGTTTTCCTCGCTGATTCCTCCACTGGCTTCAATCACAACCTTTTCTTTTACATTTTGTACCACCTGCTTGATATTTTCAGGAGTGAAGTTATCGAGCAAAATAGCATCTACACCAGAGTTTATTGCCGGATTTAGTTGGCTGATGTCATCAATTTCAACTTCAACAATTACTTCGGGTTCTTTTTTTTGGACAACAGAAACTAAGAAATTTTCCAATTTGCTACCTTGAGTTGCTCCAACTGCAGCTAGATGATTGTCTTTAATCAAGATTCGGTCAAAGAGTCCGATACGATGATTAAAGCTTCCCCCACTGGCAGATGCATACTTTTCCAGTAACCTTAGTCCCGGAGTTGTTTTGCGAGTATCGAGTAGTCCGACACCAAACTTATCGACTAGCCTGACATATCGCCTTGCTGCAGTGGCAATGCCCGAAAGCCTTTGCAGGAAATTTAGAACGCATCTTTCTACTATAAGAATTTGATTTTCAGGACCTTCTAATTCTCCGATAACCTGATTCTGAGAAATTGAATCTCCATCATTAGCGTTAGGTTTGAATTCGATTTCTTCAACGCCAAATGCCTCTAATATCAGTGGAACTAAATAAACTCCGCAGATGACCATTGATTCCCTAGAAATAAAGTGTGCGGAACCCTTGCTTCTGGAATTACAATTATTTGTTGTAATATCTAATTCCCAATTTTTTTTCTCAAACAAATTTTTTCCGAGATCCTCTTCTAGGCAGAGTGCAAGATGCTTCCTTAGAAGCTCTTTATCCAAATTATCCCAAGTAATCCTTTTTTTGAACTTACTGAGTGATGGAGGCTTGGTATTCAAAATGTATTTCCTACTAGAGGTAAGACGTTCGGAGAATTTCGGAAACGGAGGGTAGATTTTGAATGATTTGACCTGGGTCAGGACCTACCCCAAGGAAAAGTAACTTAGGAAGATTTACATCATTTACATTTTTGCCATACGCAACATTGCATGTGCTTTGAACCATCACCTTGACGTAATTTTTAGCAGAATCAGGCAGAGCATCAAAACTATTGCAAGTGCTGATATCTTCATGCCAAACGGGTAAGGTTTCGTAAACTGGGCGAAGAGATTTTCTCACATTTTCACTCCGCGGTACGGAAGTAATTTTATTTCCGTCTATGTCCTCGTAAGCGACACAAATTTTTAATTCATCAAACTTTGCATCGAGTGAGCTAAGTGCATCCAATTTGTTGATTACAAGCCAATCAAACCCCCCATATCGGAGTGCATTTCCCTTTTCGACGGCGTCAAACCATCCCACCATTCTTTGCCTACCTGTAGATGTGCCGAATTCCATTTCTGAGAGTTTCTTTGCCAGTGCACTATCTTCAGGATTAATATGAGTTAAGAAATGATGGGTCCCGACTTTGGTATCATATGCTTTGCAGCAACCAACTTGGGAAACATCTCTGAGTGGTATTCCAGCAGATTGAAAGATCTCGCTCGAAAAGGTATGGGAAGCAGTCACATTAGGAGTGAAGCCATGTCTTTTGTCTAGCCAGTATGCCTGACCAAACTCAACTACAATAGATCTGTTTCGGTATAATTTATCGAGGATTCTTGGTCTTATATCTACAATGCATTCACGAAGTTTCTGTCCTGCTTCCCAATATGTATGTTCCAAGCATTCAAAATTTATATCGAATGGTTCTGAGGTGGAAAAGATTTTGAAATCGAACTCTTTTTCAGAAAAGATTTTGTCACTAATGGATTCCTGATTTGCCCGAGTTTCAGCATCTGTCAGGGTATCAAAAAAACCAAACCATTCTTTATTTTCGACTTTGCAAACATATTGAATGGTATCGAGGGATCTTTGCACTCTTGCTTTCAAATCATCACGGAAAAGTTTACGGTCTTCCAGAAATGATTGGTAGAAAATTTGCCATTGACCCGTTTCATCGCAGTAAGCTGGACTAATGCCCCTTCCGGTTGAGCCTCTACTTTCTTTACCGAGTTGTTTGATGCGGTAATTTTCCCACGCTAAGTCAAGAAGTCGGTGAGATAGATCGCTGACTTGACATTTTTCATCAATTTTCAGCCTTGATAAAACTGCTAAGCCTCTTCTTTCGAGGGGTAATGCTTCCCAAAGAAACTTTCTTGGGTCCGCGACTACTCCTGCACTCACAATTAAATCTTCGACTTTTGGGTCACCCACGCCTGATGGCAGTAGGTTAAGCTTTAATCCAGCTGCGGTATGGCCAGCATTTGCTCCGCCATTTACTTTCATGACTCCGCTTGCTGGTTCATTGGTAGATTTTTCTATGTCGTGCAAAATCTCATGAACGACACGTCCCTTGCCCTCATCCCCCATACTGATTCCTAGAACGGACACGAGAGAATGAAATTTTGATTTAGGGGATCTATTCATTGAATTGATATGATCAGGAGCGTGAAAACTCACTGTTCTTGACTTCTATTACATCATGAGGGGAAGATTCTTTTTGTCCGGCTGGTGTAACTCTTACAAATCGAGCATTTGATTGTAGTTCAGATAGGTTACTGGCACCAAGATATCCCATCCCGGAACGGATACCACCAGCAAGCAGATTGATTGTCTCGGTGACGGAGCCTGCAACTTCCTTGAGGGCTTCAATTCCTTCCGCGGCACTTTTTGAACCAACATCTTTCTTGGAATGGCCATAGCGAGCCGCGGATCCTTCTCTCATTGCCTCTAAGCTCCCCATTCCACGGTACTGTTTATAATACTTTCCCTCTATCTCAATGATGCGTCCCGGAGCTTCACGGCAACCTGCGAGTAAACTTCCGCAGATTACTCCGTCTGCTTGCGTTAGAGCCTTAACAATGTCGCCAGATTTTGTAATTCCCCCATCTGCTACGATACTTACATTCAATTGCTTGGCTTTTGATGCGGCCGCATAAAGTGCACTCATTTGAGGTATTCCAACTCCCGCGACAATACGAGTGGTACAAATTGAGCCCGGGCCTTGCCCGACTTTGATAATTTGTGCTCCAGACTTTGCAAGAAATTCAACGCCTTCCCCAGATGTAACATTTCCTGCCATAATTGAGAGATCAACGAACTCTTGGCTTAGAATCTTGGTGGCTTTGCCCACTCCTTTCGTATGCCCATGGGCAGTCGATACTGCTACCAAGTTTAAGCCTTTGTCTACCATTTCTCCGACATGCTGTATTAATTCATTTTGATTGATTTCTCCATTTTCCAAGCGCGGTATTGTTACGGCTGCGCCACAAAGCAATCTAAAGTTTTGATCTCTGGCCGGTTTCAGATGATTACCCGCTTCCCCCATAATCCTTTCAATATCGCTGAGCGTATAAAGTCCGCAAAGCTTATCATCATTATCCACAACCAAAAGTTTGTGTATCCCCATGTGTTCACTGAAGAAGCGGTCAGCCGTCTCAATGGGGTCGTCTCCAATTTGAGATTCCTTTACAGTGTAAACTTCATTACGGGCAAGCATTCCCTCGGTAACTTTACGATTTCTGTATCTATGCTTTACGACTCTTCCAGGTAGCAATCCAAGTAGTTTTCCATCTTCTTTCACGATTGGAAAAGTTCTGAATTGAAAACCCTTAAGTTCAATTAGTTCGAGCACATCGCCCACAAATTTGTCAGCGGTAATGGTAATGGGGTCCTGAATAAGTCCATGCACATGGTATTTGACTCTGGCTACTTCTTTCAGCTGTTGGCGGTAGCTCATGTTGTAATGCAAAATACCCATGCCTCCGCATAGTGCCATGGATATTGCCATTTCCGACTCCGTTACGGTATCCATATCCGAGGAAAGAATGGGTAGGTTTAGAGAAATATTTTTACTGAGTTTGGAACCTAAATTTGCTTCACTTGGAAGAACTTCTGAGTATCTCGTCGCAAGTGAAATGTCATCGAAAGTCAGACCAGTGGGTTTGGTCT